>JAEEGG010002936.1_pt1 | contig 43287 bp, 25 predicted proteins | sample 9134161 | NCBI WGS metagenome assembly JAEEGG01 (sample SAMN16246543, study PRJNA631951) | gut metagenome | biome: gut microbiome; feature: rumen; material: CR-attached | host: Bos | place: Iran: Karaj | collected 2018-10 | reverse complement strand
GAGAGTCGCTTTGGTGAGATCGTATCCCCACTCGGCCCCAAGGGTATGCAGGCTGCCTACTGGAACAACACTGACCAGAAGGGCATGCCCGTCACCACCGTCACGCTGGCACAGCCCATCCAGCTGAGCAACGGCGGCAACACCGTCTTTGCCCCGGGCGTGAACCTCGAGAACTTCTCTGCACGGCTCGACGGCACATTCATCCCCACCCGCGACGAGACCGTCGTCTTCAACATCAACGGCGACGACAAGCTGCGCCTCCTCGTCAACGGCGACACGCTGGTCAACATCTGGAACGTGCGCCACCGTATCCAAGGCGGCAAGAAAGAACTCTCCGTCAAAGCCGGCGTACACTACCGCATACAGATTGACTTTGTACAGGAGACGGGCTACGGCGCACTGAACTTCGACATCCAGACCCGCGTCACCCCTACCCGCGAGCAACTGCTGGCACAGGTAGGCAATGCTGAGACGGTCATCTTCGTCGGCGGCATATCGCCCTCGCTCGAGGGCGAGGAGATGCGCGTCAGCGAACCCGGCTTCAAGGGTGGCGACCGCACCAGCATCGAACTGCCGCAGGCTCAGCGCGACGTTCTGCGCATGCTCCACGAGGCCGGCAAGAAGGTGGTCTTCGTCAACTGCTCCGGCGGTGCTATGGGTCTGGTGCCTGAGTTGGAGTCGTGCGACGCCATCCTGCAGTGGTGGTACGACGGCGAACAGGGCGGCCGTGCCTTGGCCGACGTGCTCTTCGGCGACTATAACCCGAGCGGCAAGCTGCCCGTCACGTTCTACAAGAATGCCGACGAACTGCCCGACTTCCTCGACTACAAAATGAATGGCCGTACCTACCGCTACTACGAGGGCGAGGCTGTCTTCCCCTTCGGCCACGGTCTGAGCTACACGACGTTCGACATCGGCAAACCTGCATATAGTAATAATAAGGTACAGGTGCGCGTGAAGAACACCGGCAGCCGCGAAGGCACTGAGACGCTGCAAGTCTACATCCACCGCCCCGCCGATAAGGAAGATGCGCTGAAGACGCTCCGTGCCTATCAGCAGGTCCAGCTGAAGCCCGGCGAGCAGCGAACGGTCACCATTCCTCTGACACGCCAGCAGTTTGAGACTTGGGATGCCAAGACCAACACCATGCGCGTCGTAGCCAGCAAGTACGAGATTATGGTTGGAAACAGCAGTGCCGACAATGCCCTACAGAAGATTACAGTCAACATCAAATAACAAAACAATGTTCAGGAATATCATCCTCTCACTGGCACTTGTGCCAGCAATGGCCTTTGGCCAGACCTTCGACTTCGATATGACAAAGCCGCAGCCCGTCTACAATGCCGAGACGGGCTACGGCTACGACCTGGTGCCCGCGCCGACGAAGAAGACGCCCAACGAGCCTTACTTCTTCTCGGTGAAGGTCGACGACGGCAACTACCGCGTCCGCGTAGTAATCGGCTCCAAGAAGAAAGCCGCCGAGACAACCGTCCGTGCCGAGGGGCGCCGTCTGATGGTTCACAATGTGGCCACGAAGAAGGGCAAGTTCGAAACCTACGAGTTCGTCGTCAACAAGCGCTCACCGCAGATAGATGAGAAGAACCGCGTCCGCATCAAGGACCGCGAGAAGGACTATCTGGCATGGGACGACAAGCTGACATTGGAGTTCAATGGTGATGCCCCCGCCGTGCAGTCCATCCACATCGAGCGCGACGACAAGGTGCCCACCATCTACCTCTGCGGCAACTCCACCGTCGTCGACCAGAACAGCGAGCCGTGGGCTTCGTGGGGACAGATGATTACCCGCTGGTTCGGCCCCGAGGTGGCCATCTCCAACCACGCCGAGAGCGGACTGACCGCCCGCACGTTTATTGCCGGCGGACGCCTCGACAAGATTCTGACCACGCTGAAACCTGGCGACCTGCTCATTGCCGAGTTCGGCCATAACGACGAGAAGGAGAAGCGCCCCGGCGACGGCGCGTGGTACCACTATGTCTACAACCTGAAAATCTTCATCGACCAAGTGCGACAGAAGGGAGCCGACATCGTGTTCTGCACGCCGACCCAGCGCCGCGCCTTTGAAGCTGACAACAAGACCATCAAGAACACGCACGGCGAATTCCCCGCAGCCATGAAGAGCGTCGCCGAGCGCGAGAAGGTGCCCGTCATCGACCTTAACCTGATGACGAAAATCTTCTTCGAGACGCTCGGCTTCGAAAACTCCAAGCGCGCCCTCGTCCACTACCCCAAGGAGTTATATGGCCGCGAACTGGCCGACAACACCCACTTCAATCCCTACGGTGCCTACGAGGTGGCCAAGTGCGTGGTCATGGGCATGAAGCAGCTCCAGCTGCCCATCGTCAAATACCTGCGCCCCGACTGGCAGGACTTCGACCCCGCCCACCCCGACGACTGGCAGACCTTCAAGTGGGCACCCTCGCCAATGAAAGACATCGTAAAACCTGACGGAAACTAATATGAAAAAACTAATATCGGTCCTCGTATTGGGCGTATTCACCCTACAAGCAACCGCCCAGAGCTGGCCAACCCCCACCCCAGAAGCCAAGCCCGGCGCCCGCTGGTGGTGGCTCGGCTCAGCCGTAGACAAGGAAAACCTGCAGTGGAACCTCAAGCAGTATGCCGACCACGGCATCGGCGCGGTGGAGATTACTCCGCTCTACGGTGTGCAGGGCAACCAGGCGAACAACATCCCCTATCTCTCCGACAAGTGGATGGAGATGCTGCGCTACACACAGGAGCAGTGCAAACTGAACGGCATTGAACTGGATATGGCCACCGGCACCGGCTGGCCCTTCGGCGGACCGTGGGTGCCATTGGAAGAATCGGCCTGCAAGGTTCTGTTTGTCGATACAACATTCACAGGCATGAATGTGGAAAACCTGCCGTTATTGGTGGCGGAGAAAGACCGTAAGAACTCCCGTCTGTCGAAAGTGATGGTCTACGGGGCGACAGGTGCCATCGATGTGACACCCTTCGTCAGCGACGGCCGCCTGACGTGGAAGGCCCCCAAGGGCACGAAGAAGCTGGACGAGTGGCGCGTCATTGCCGTCTACATTCGCTACGGCGTGATGAAGGTAAAGCGCGCAGCACCCGGCGGTGAAGGCTTGGTCATCGACCACTTCGACCGCCGTGCGGTGGCGAATTACCTTCGCCATATCGAGGAGGCCTTTGAGCGCACGAACACCCCCTACCCTCACACTTTCTTTAATGACTCGTATGAGGTGGCCGACGCCACGTGGACACCCACTCTCTTCGAGGAATTCGAGAAACGACGCGGCTATAAGCTCGAAGAGCATTTGCCTGATCTGCTTACAGGTTTGCGTTGGGCTAATTACGAGAAGAACCGTGCCAAGGAGCGCGCCGACAATGATTTGTCGACACTCTATATCCATATAGGTCAAAAAGAACTCTCCGACTACCGCGAGACCCTCGGCGACCTGCTTCTGGAGAACTTCACCGAGCAGTGGACGGCGTGGGCACACAGTCACGGAGCCATCACCCGCAACCAGGCCCACGGCTCTCCCGCCAATCTCATCGACTGTTACGCCGCCGTCGACATTCCCGAGATTGAGGGCTTCGGACTCTCCGACTTCGGCATCAAGGGCCTGCGCACCGACCCCGGCAAGACGCGTAAGAACGACTCCGACTACTCGATGTTCAAGTATGCGCCGTCGGCTGCCCACGTCTGCGGCAAGCCCTACACATCGAGCGAGACCTTCACATGGCTGACGGAACATTTCCGCACGTCGCTGTCGCAGCTGAAGCCCGACCTCGACCTGATGTTCTGCGCCGGTGTGAACCACATGTTCTTCCACGGAACGTGCTATTCCCCCAAAGACGATGAGTGGCCGGGCTGGAAGTTCTACGCCTCCATCGACATGTCGCCTACCAACAGCATCTGGCGCGACGCCCCCTACTTCATGCAGTATGTCGAGCGCTGCCAGTCGTTCCTGCAATGGGGACAGCCTGACAACGACTTCCTCGTACTGCTCCCCGTCCGCGATATGTGGAAGAAGAACCCCAGCAAACTGCTGATGCAGTTCACCATACATGGAATGGGCAGTCTGGCTCCAGAGTTCATCAAGACCATCCTCGACATCGACCGCGCCGGCTTCGACTGCGACTACATCTCCGAGCGTCTGCTGATGGGCGTCAGCTATAAAGACGGTATGCTGCAGACCGCCGCAGGCACCCGCTACCGCGGTCTCATCATCCCCGGCTCCGGCCAGATGCCCGAGACGGTGAAAATCCATATCGCCCAGCTGAAAGCTCAAGGTGCCCACATCTTCTACGACATTGACGCCAACACCCTGCGTACCGCCGCCAAGCCCGAGCCAATGAAGACAGAGTGCGGCCTGAAGGCCATCCGCCGCAAGAACGAAACAGGCTATCACTACTTCATCGCCAACCTCACGCCCAACGACATCGTGACCGTCGAGCCGTTAGCCGTCCCCTTCAAGAATGCCGTTTGGTTCAATCCTCTTAATGGCGACATCTTCCCTGCCCAGTTCGACCACGACGGCCTCCATATCACCCTCCGCAGCGGTGAGTCATTGATACTGCAAACCTACAATGAGTCCACTACCCCCAAAATTGACAACAATTCCCGAATTGCCCATCAACCCCTTCAGCCCATCACCGTCCCCGGCCCCTGGACGCTTTCCTTCACCGAGGAAGCGCCACGAGTGGACAAGAGCTATACACTGAACCGTCTGCAAACCTGGGAAACGCTTGACGACCAAACCAAGGTGACGATGGGCACTGGCGTTTATACCACCCATTTCAAACTATCGAAGAAACAATTAGGCGATGGCAACTGGCTTATCGATCTCGGCGACGTCCGCGAGTCAGCCCGCGTCTACATCAACGGCCAGTTCATCGGCTGCGCCTGGTCTGTCCCCTTCGTGCTCGACACGAAAGGTACACTCAAGAAAGGCGACAACGAACTGCGCATCGAGGTAACCAATCTTCCCGCCAACCGCATTGCCGACCTCGACCGTCGCGGCGTCCAGTGGCGCAAGATGGAAGAGATCAACGTTGTCGACATCAACTACAAGAAGACCACCTACGACCAATGGGAACCTGTCCCCAGTGGTCTAAACTCAGAAGTCCGACTCGTCAGGCCTTAACCCGCCGGGTTAAGCCAATCAACCCGCCAGGTTAGTCATGCTAACCTGGCGGGTTGATAATACTAAGTAGCTGAGTTAATAATCCGGCTATTTCGCCACGACTTTCTTTCCTTTGCTGATGACGATTCCCTTGTAGCTGCCGCTGACGCGCTGGCCACTCAGGTTGAATATCGGCTGGTCGGCAGACGTCTCGCGGCTGATACCGGTCAGTCCGTCGGTGCCACCGACCTCGACCGAGACGGAAGGCTCACTCAGTCCGCCCATCTCGTTGGCGGCGCGTATGCTGTAGGTGCCGGTCTCTGTGGCGGTATAGGTCGGTGCGGTCGTGAAGTCCACCACCTGGCCGTTGCGGCAGACGGCCCAGAGCAGGGCGTAGTCGCTGTCGTCCCAGGTCAGTGTGGTGCCCGTAGCCGTCAGGTTCGTCGGTACGGGAGCTTGCTCGGTGAGCAGCGTGGGCTGCCAGTCGCCGAACATCTTGGCCATGTTGCTATAGTCGGCAGCCTCCTCGGCAGTCAGACGTGGGTTGTTCTCGTGGCCGTCGCCGAAGGTCTTCTTGCGTCCGCTCAGGTCGATGGCATTGCCGTTGGCGCTCATCGAGTTCCACTCGGCAAAGCGCTTCGGCCAGCCGTTGCTCATCTCGTTCCAGCCGATGGCCGACGGCACGACGTTCATCTTCGTGTCGATAAACACGGCGACGGGTGTGCCGCTGCCCCACGGACGGCCGAGGGTGTAGTTGCCGTTAACGCCGCTTTCGTCGCCGCTGATGGTGCAGTCCTTGAACACCCAGCCCACCTTGGCGGGTGTGGAGGGTACGGCAGCGTAGCCGCCCTTCAGTTGGCGCAGTTCGACGCCGTTGAAGTAGGCATCGCCCTTGCCGCAGAGGTAGTCGGTACGTCCGCGCACCTGTCCGCCCTCGAAGTAGTACAGGCCATTGTTGTTGTTCGATGTCCACGTGTCCTGATAGCCGTAGAGCACGGTGTTCTTATAGATGTTCCGCGTGCCCTTGTCCTGAACAGCCAGGTTGCGTCCGCGAGCATCGTTCATGCCGCTCTTCACAGTGATGTCCTGGAAGTAGTAGTCGCTGCCCGTCAGCTGGAGCACGTCGCTGTTGCCGATACCGTCGAAGACGTTGGTAGTGCCAAACTGTCCTGCAAACTCCAGCTTGTTGTCTAAGCTCTGCGTGATGATGGTGCCGTCGCGATCCTCGCCGATGAACGAGATGTTGCCGCCCGAGACGTAGGTGATGGGATCGGGATGGTCGGCATCGTGGAGCACGTCGCCGGTGTTGCTGTTCGTGTGCTTATAGTGCTTGTTTGCACCGGTAGGCAGTTTGTGGGTTCCCTTCTTCACGAAGATGCGGAAGCGCACGTTCTTGTTGGAGCGGGCCTGGGCGGCGTCGATGGCCTCCTTGATGCTGCCCATGTCGGGCACGATGAAGTCGTAGGCCCCCTTGGCCACCTTCGGGCGCTGGATGGTGGTGAACACGATGGTCATCGCCTCGGCATACTTGTTGCCCGAGCGGTCCTGCACGTAGTTGGCGGGCATGGTGAAGGTGTACTGCGTACCGTAGTCCAGATTGCGATAGTCGAAGCTGACGGAGCGGCTGCTCCAGGTCGGTGTCAGCTCTTGTCCGTTCAGTGTGGCCTTGTCCGCACTCCCGGCGGTCTCGATGCGCTCATTGAACGAGATGGTGATGCGGCCCGTTGCGCTGATGCCCGAAGCGTCGTTGGCAGGTACGGTGCCCGTCACCTCGGGAGCCTTCCCGTCGGCAACCACCACGGCGTCGCCAAGCACGTAGGCATTGCCCACGCCGCTCTCCGAGTGGTCGCAGTAGGCCAGTCCGTCGAAGGTCTTGTCGAACGCGTATGAGGTGTTGTAAGTCTCAGTGCCGTCGCCCGTAATGCGGATGACGACGCGCTCCTTCTCCATAGCCCTGGCCGGCAGTTCCAGTTCAATCGGGTTGACGACGTTGGCCGTCACCTCCCAGGCAGACTTCAGCTCCGTGAAGTCGCCGCCATCAATGGCAATGAGCGCCTTGTACTTCTTCGTAGCCGCGTTCTTGGCACACATGTCGGCCACGAAGCGTGCCGACGTGAAGCCTTTGGTCGAGAACTCATACTGCCAGGCAATGTCAGTCGTGCGGTAGCCGTTCTGGTAGAGGCCGTTGATGGCTGAGATGACGACGCCCTCGCGGTTGCGAACCACGGGCGTGCCGCCATCCTTCGTGTAGCAGAGCGAACCGTCGCTCACCTTCACGATGCTGGCCTTGGCGTGGCGCTCGCCGTCCCAGGCCTCGTCGGCTGCAAAGGGGTAGCCGTCAGTGGTCGGATAGGCATAGCTCTGCGTCTTGCTGGCATCGAACACGGCGATGAAGTCCTGCAGCTCGTAGTTGGCCACCAGCTCCATATCGCCGTTGACGGTGAAGTCGCGTGTTGTCCCGGCACCGGCATTCTCGCCGCCGTCGGTCCAGCTGAGGAACTTCAGTATCTTGCTCTCGTTGGCCGTGGCCGTTACCTGTGTGCCGGCCTCGTACTTGCCGTCGTGGTCGTTGGGGGTCAGCGTGATGCTGCCCATGCCGTCGCGGTCGGCATCGTTGGTGACGCCAGTCTTGACGCTGTAGACGGGAACGGCCTCAAACACAGCCTTCATCGTCTTCGCTGCATCCATCGTAACGGTTGCCTGAGCCTTGGTACCGACAGTGGCTCCCATGCCGTCCTGCCACTCCTTGAAGCGGTAGCCGAAATTCTTCTCAGCGGTCAGGGTGACGGTAGCGCCCTCCTTGTATTGCTCCAGGTCGGGGTCGCGGCTGATGCTTCCGGCCTCGGCTGAAGGCAGTACCTCGGTGACAAGCGCATACTTCGTCACCTGGACGGCGGCTCCGACGAGCGTGCCCTCGATGACAACGTTCGACAGGCCCATCGCCTTGGTGTTGCCCAAGCCCAAGAAGGCAAAGTTCATCTTCAGCGGGTTGTCGGCTGTGGCGGTGATGCCGCTCACCTCTTCGCTGAACGACTTGATGGTCAGTCCCTTGGCGCCACGGTTGACGCCGGCGTTAGTCACCAGCTCTGCGGTGTTCTCGCCTGCTTCAACAGATGCGCTGATGGTGCCGCCGTCAGTGCCATAGCGGGCAGCCTTAAAGCTCACTTTCGAGGGCACAAACGTAAAGCCGTCCTCGGGGGTGATGGTCAGCGTGAGGGTGTTGTCGGCTGTGGCAGAAGAGGGTAACGAACTGCCAGTACCGTTATAGATGCGCGTCTGAGTGATATTGGCTTCGCCTGCGGCTCCCTGATAGCTCAGCGTGCCGTCGACAGTCAAAGCCTGGCCTGCGCTCCACTTCTTGGCAGCAAAGCCGGCACTCAGTTCGTTGGGTGTCATCACGCCGTCATCACCCTGACCGACTCCACCCTTGTCGAGGCTGTAGCTGATGGTTCCGCTGATGTTCACACCGGCAGCATCCTTCGTCTGGCCGCTGATGGTTACATCGCTGATGCAGAGCCACTTGCCCGTAGCATCGCCTGTGTACCAGGGGTAGACGCGGATTTGCAGCTGGTCGCCGTCGGCCAGACTGACCACTGGCGTGGCCGTCACCTCGTTCATCACCTTGTTCTCCATCTTCGTGGGTGAATAGATGGTGGTACGCGTGACGAAGCCGTCGGTCGAATAGTAGACGTGGCACAGCAGCCCGTTGCCGCCGCGTCCGCCCACCTTCATGGCAATGTTGCTGATATCGAGTTTCTTGCCGTCGGGAGCGGTGACGGTGAACTGCACATACTGGTTGGGCGAGTCGTCCTCGGCTTTCGCCCATGCACCGCCATCGCTGGTGCTTACCATCAGTCCGCTCTCAGCATTGTTGCCATACTTCACCATGCCCGTCACTTTAGCGTCGGCAGCAGTGGCGAGTCCGTCGACGGTGGGAGCGTCAGTAGCTGTCAGCGACCATGTTACGGTGAAGGGGTCGCCGCCGCCAAGTTCAATGCCGTTGACCGTCAGGGGCACGTTGACCGTCTTGTTGCCAATGGTGGCGGTGACGGTGCCGTTGAAAGTGCCAGCAGCCGTAACGGATACCTTGGCATAGATGGTCTTGATGAGCGTACCATTGGTGTAGTTGGCGGTGAGCGTGGCCTGCCAGTTCTGCTTATCGGTAGAAAGCAGGATGCCCTCAGTGGCGCTGATGGTGGCGGTGCCTGCTGCGGGTGCCAGTCCCAAGCCGCTCAGTGTCAGCTCCTTGACGCCCGACTGCCCTACGTAGACGTCGCCGAGGTCGGCGGCAGCAGGAGTAAACGCCAGGTCGGTGGGTATCACGATGTCGTCGGCCAGGATGCCCTGCTCCTTCATCAGTTGTGCGCAGAGGCGGGCAGCCGTGAGGGCTCCCGTCAGGTTGTAGTGGGTGTTGTCTGCTTCACCGCCTTTGTCAAACAGGGCGGCGTAGCACTTGTCGTAGGTGCCGTAGCTCTCGTAGAGATTCTTGGTGGCCGTCGTCATGTCGATGAAGGCAACGCCCTGCTCGGTGGCCAGCTGCTTCATGTGGTAGCTGTAGTCCATCGTGTGGTCGTTGGCAGCCACCTTCTGGCCTGTCTTGTACTCGCCGTTTACCAGAGCGTCGTACTTATCGCCCAGGTCGTGGCGGCCAGGGCGGGTGATGGTGCTGCCGCTGAAGTAGCACCGGCAGACAGCCGATACCAGAACGGGGATGGCACCCTTGGCCTTCACTTCGTCGATAATCTGCTTCAGACACGCTTTGTAGGTTGTCGAGGGTACGGTGCCGCGACCGTCTTTCTTCACTGCGGCAGCATTGGTGGCATCGCCCTTGGCGGTGTAGTACTGCTGCAGTTCCAGATTGTCAACGCCGTTGTACTTCTCGTCGTTGTGGGCGAACTGTATCAGCACGTAGTCGCCAGCGGCCACGCTGTTTTTGGCATTCTGCCACAGTTCGTTGTAGCCGCCCCGGCTGTCGCGTCCGCCCTTGGCATAGTTCACCGAGGTCCAGCCGTTGGTGAGGAAGTTGCCGAAGTACATACCCCAACCGCGTGTGTTGGTGGTGTTCTCATCGTAGAAAGCCATGGTGGAGTCACCCAGCGTGTGTACCTTCTTGGCGTTCGTTGTCAGGCTAATGCCGAAAATCGTGGCTATCAGCAATGACCAAAGCGTAAGTTTTCTCATATTAGTAGTCCTTAATTAGTTTGTTTCGATTGCAAAATTATTGCTTTTTGCGCACTTATCGAAATAAAAGGAGTTAAAGGGAGTTAAAGCCCTTTTCTTTTACGACAAAATTGTTATTTTTGCAGTCGAAATGGAGAGAAAGCAGATAACATTCGATACGTTCGTGCGCGGATTCCTCACCGTGATAGTGGTGGTGGGCATCGTCATGCTGCTCAACAGGCTCAGCAGTGTGCTGGTGCCATTTTTCCTGGCGTGGCTGCTGTCCTACCTGTTGTTCCCGATGGTGAAGTTCTTCCAGTACCGCTGTCGGCTGAAGTTCCGCATTGCGGCCATCCTGCTGTCGTTCGTCGTGGCGGGTGGTGTTGCCACGGGTGTCTTCTGGCTGATGATTCCGCCGATGATTGAGGAGGGCGGGCGTGTGACGCAGCTTATCCTCCAATACGTGCAGACTGATGAGACGGTGAGCAACATACCGCGGATGATTCAGCAGTACATCCATGAGAATATCGACATCAACCAGCTGAAGAAACTCGTGACTCAGGACGGTTTCATCGAAACGGTCAAGTCGGCCATCCCCAAGGTGTGGGCCGTCATATCGCAGAGCATCAGCATCGTCTCGAGCGTCTTCTCGCTGACGATGGTAGTCCTCTACACCTTATTTATATTATTAGATTATGAGGAGATTTCCAAGGGTTGGTCACAGCTGCTGCCCCGCCGCTACCGTCCGTTTGCCAAGCGCCTGGTGGCCGACGTCGAGGAGGGTATGAACAAGTACTTCCGCGGGCAGGCTTTGGTGGCACTCTGCGTAGGCATCCTTTTCAGTATCGGCTTCACTATCATCGACTTCCCGCTGGCTGTCGCCCTCGGTATGTTCATCGGCCTGCTCAACATGGTGCCCTACCTCCAGCTTCTCGGCTTTATTCCAACCATCATCCTGGCCATTGTCAAGGCAGCCGATACGGGACAGAACTTCTGGCTCATCATGCTCATGGCCTTGGTGGTGTTCGCTGTGGTTCAGATTATTCAGGACACCGTCCTTGTTCCGAAGATCATGGGTCACGTCACGGGCCTCAACTCCGCCATCATCCTGCTGTCGCTCTCCATCTGGGGCTCCCTGCTCGGCATCCTCGGCATGATCATCGCCCTGCCGATGACCACGCTGCTCATCAACTACTATCAGAAGTACTTCATCAAGCAGGTGAAGTAGACAGCGCACAGGTAGTTAATAAACCTTAAAGAAGGTGCCGCGCGTATTTGTGTTTAGAAAATAAACATTATCTTTGCACCATAATGTTTATTTTTTAGACAAAAGAACGACTATGGGGACCATGCAAGACGAGTTGGAAATAATCAACCGCATCAGGGGCGAAGTCATGAGTAGCAAGGAACTGACGGGTGAGAACCTGTTTTTGTGCTGGGGCTACCCGACGGCCTTCTTCCTGTTGGTAGAGTTCGTGGCGCTGATGCTGTGGGACCAGGACTGGTGCTGCTGGATTTGGCTGGGCATCCCACTGGTGGGCACGCCGCTGATGATTTACTTCCTTAACGAGGACTACGAGCGCACTCACCATCGCACGCTCGACCAGAACGTCATCCTGCAGATGTGGATTTACGTGGGCTTCGTCAGCTGCATTGGCGGAGCCACGATGGGGTTTGCCGATGTGTTCCAACAGCTCTACTGCACCTTTCAGGGACTACTCATCAGTTTCGGCTGTTTCCTGACGGGCGTCATCCTGCATTTCCGGCCCAAGACGGTGTGCGGCATCATCGGCACCATCCTTTCGTTTGTGTCGCTCTTCTTCCAAGGCGACCTCTGGCCGTGGCAGCTTCTCATCACCGCCCTCGTCACCGTCATCACCCTGATTATCCCCGGCCATCTGTTTCGGCGGTATGCAAAGATAGTAAATCAATAAAATCATAATTATGAAAAGACTAATGAAAAGGACAATCCTATTCCTGGCATCGGTTTTCTTGACAACAGGTGCAATGGCACAGAGTGAGAATGCCATCCAGAACGTGAGTGTGACAGAACTGACCTATATGGTGAAGGAGGCCCCCAAGTCGGACGTAGGGACGGTGGTGAGTGCCGTGCTCGATGTGCTGGCCGACCAGACCACCACCGAGGAGCCGGGCTATGCCGATGCCCTGCGGGCCAGCGTCATCATGGCCTTGGGCAACGTGCGGCGTTTCGTCGTCAGCGACGGTCTGCAGGTGAGCCCCAACGACGGCACCAACATCATCGCCGACGGCACCATCAACTACATCTCCATCACGAGGGAGCTGAAAGCGGCTCCGAGCAAGAAGGACAAAGTTCCGCAGTTCTATGCCCAGATTAGTCTGACGCTCAACTTGAAGGACGCCGCGACGGGCACCGTGCTCAACAGTCAGGTGTTTGAGGTGAACAAGACTGGCTGGTCATGGTTCAACAGCACCGACACGGCCATCAAGAACGCCTTGGAGAGTCTGCGGAAGAAGGTCGAGAAATACTACAACACGGCCTATCCCTACACAGCACAGATTCTGGAGCGCGGCGTGGAGAAGAAGGACAAGCAGAAGGAGCTATACATTGACCTCGGTACCGCCCACGGGCTGCGCGAGGGCACGCACTTCGACGTCTACGTCATCGGCAGCATCGGCGGCAAGGAGACGCGCAAGCAGATTGGCCGCTTGAGGGTGAAGTCCATAGAGGGCGACGAGGTGAGCCTCTGCAAGGTGGCCTCCGGCGGCAAGGACATCAAGGCCGCCATCGACGCCGGACAGCAGTTGCTCATCGTCTCGACGGATTAAGCCAAAAGAGAAACTTAACAACAACTTAAATCAATAAACAAAAAAATGAAGACTATGAAGTATTACTATCTTTTTGCAGCTTTTGCGTTCTTTTTCGCAGCCTGCACGCCAGACAATCCTGTAGAACCAGAACAGGACGTTCCCACCGCCAAGGAGAAGGCTATGGTACCAACAATGATGATGTGGCAACTGGACTCCACGCTCGTCATCAACTACCCGGGTTCACTCATTGAGACCAACCAGATGGTGTACCCCAGTGAAGATTCACCCGCATGGACATACACCTTCTACCCCTGCACCTACCAGTTCCCCGACGACATCGTCTTCTACAGCGATTGGGACGACGATACGTATCAAATTTCCAAGCAGTTCAACGAAGACTACTGTAAATACCTCTGTACCGTTGACGACTATGTCATCTCCGCTGGCTATCTCTGCTATTACAGGGATATGTTCACGTTCAACGGACTGAAGCAGGGCGGCTGGGTAGAATATATGATTCGCGAGACCGACACCAACTGGGATACCGACGTATGGACCTGCGCCTTTGATTCCTCAGTTGCCCTCGACGGCACCGTGGAGGAACGTATCATCGAGTACTACTCACCTGTCAGGGGCAGTAGATAATCCTAAAACCAACAAAAACTATGAAGAAAACAAGAATCAATCTCGCGAGGACAGCGATGATGCTACTCCTCGTCGTGCTCGGTTCCGTAGGAGTGTGGGCACAAACTACGACGTTCACCTATACCGCTGAGGAACAGGTGGCGAAGTTTGACACTTATGAGAACTTCACGGGTGCCACAGCCCTCAAGTCGCACACCTTTGCAGACGGTACAGGTACCGTTGTGTATGAAGGTACGGTGACGGGACTTGGTACAAGGGCCTTCTATAGTTGCGAAGCCCTAACAGCTATTGAGATCCCTGCCAGTGTTGAGATTATCGGAAGTTCTGCTTTTTATGGTTGCGAAGAGTTAGCTACCTTGACGTTTGCAGAAGGTTCAAAGCTCACCACCATCGAGGGTGCTGCTTTCTGGGATTGTAAGAAGCTGACAAGCATCGACCTGCCTGAGACACTGACAACGCTCGGTCATAAAGAGATCAACTACATGGACGAGGAAGTGGAACAAGGCTCTGTGTTTTCCGGCTGCGGCCTCACTTCATTACACCTCCCCACAAGCTTAGAGCATATCTATGGTGGCGGTCATGTGGCCAACTGTCCGCTGACATCACTGACAATGGATGACACTGGCGGCTGGCAGGATTATTTTTCGCCAAAGGGCAGTAATGCCATCGTTAGCATGAGCAATCGTACCCTTGTCATCGGCTGTGCTGCCACGAAGAATCTTGATGACTTGCAGTTCGTCGGCGAGGAAGCTTTCTGGGGTGAGAGTCAGCCGTTCTCGCTGACCCTGCCTTACAACGTGGTTCAGATTGGCAAGCGAGCCTTCCATCTGGCAAAGGGACTGACGAGCATCAACATACCCATCAATACCAGCTCCATCGAGGAGGACTGCTTCTCTGGCACCTCCCTCACTACGATTAATCTTCATGATGGTATCACAAAGATTAAGAAGCAAGCCTTTCTGAACTGTGAGAACTTAAAGACGGTCTATCTCGGTAGATACATCGAAGAAATCGAAGAAAATGCTTTTGCGATGTGTTCGAACGTGACAGATGTCTATTGCTCTGCCAACCCAAATAATCTCACGTGGGACGGCAAGGGCTTTGCTGCTACCACAGTATTCCATGTTAACAATGCAGCTGCCTGGCAGGCTAAATTCCCTAATGCTACCGCTAAGTTTGAGACATACGCACCTGATGAGGAGTTTGTTACTGTGGGCAAGCCCAGTTACGCCACTTCTTATCCCGTAGGAGCCTACAAAAACTATTTACTGGCACAAATGGTCTATCCCGCCGAGGAAATCTACCATGCCGCAGGAACGATCACCAGTATCAGCTTTAATACCCTCAACGGTGGTGTGTCGCGTAACCTCAGTATCTACGTCTCCAAGACTGACAAGAGCGAGGCCAATAGTTTTGTGCCTGTCACTGCTGCCGATCTCGTGTTCAGCGGCGATGTGTACTTCAAGGCTGGACAGTGGAATACCGTCGACTTCAACAAGTCTATCCAGTATGACGGCACGTCGAACCTCATGGTCACCATCTGCGACAATACAGGAAAGATCGGTGGCTGGAGTGCCCTGACGAACTACATCACCACTAATTCAAAGTGCGCCTATGTGGAAAGCGATGATCAGGCTTTCGACGCCACGGCAACCAACGAGGAATTAGTTTTCTCATATTATAGCTATAAGTCGCAGGTACAACTCTGCTTCGAAGCCAATCCCAAACCAGGGAATCTGACTGTCTCTGATGTGACTAACGAGGATGCTCTGGTGAGTTGTACCCTGCGTGGTGGTAAGAAATGGAACTGCCGCTATCGCAAGGTGGCCGCTGAAGGAGAGGAAGAGCAGAGATGGGTTGAATTCAGTAACCTAACCGACCGTTCCATCACCCTCGCCGAACTGACACCCTCCACGCAGTACGAGGTACAGGTACAGGCCGTATATGACGAGGATACTAAGAGCGTCTGGACTGCATCAAAGACCTTCTTCACCGCATGCTGTCCCGAGGAGGATATGTGCGACATCATCTACTCGATGAACGTAGGCAATCCTAACACTGCAGCCTTCCAGATTGTGGATGCCGAGACAGGCATTGAGATGGCATACGTACAGTTCAGCACAAGTGGCGTATCAGGCGGTGCCCTCTCGCTTTGCAAAGGACGCAAGTACAACGTGAACTTTATCCTGAACAAGGCCGCTTACTACGAGACTCAAAGCTGCAACTTTACGCTGTTCTATGCCCCTGGCGATGAGTTCTACACGATGAACTACAACGAGGCTCCCGAGAGAGACGCCCTGCTCACCACGTTCATCATGGATTGCGGTGACTACTGCACCACACGTCCGCGCTTCGTCACCACCAGCGACATTGACTATCAGAGTGTTACGCTCAGCTACGATGCTGTGACGGTGCAGGAGGAGATACAGTACTCTACTGACCCCACCTTCCCCGACAATGAGAATACCAAGACCGTTATTGTAACGCGCGACGAGGTGGAGAAGCATACAACCTACCTGCTTCAGGGCTTGGAGTCGCTCACCTTGTATTATCTCCGCCTGCGCAGTAACTGTGTTGACGAAAACGGTAAGATTATTGGCGACAAGTTCAGCCGTTGGACGGATCCCAAGGTTGTCGTCACCAGGTCGAAATACACTATTCCGTTGCGCGTCAGAGCTAAGGCTCGCAACTCCTCAACGGAAGACCTCAGCTGGAGCCGTCTGGGCAAGGAGAAGCTTACTAATGTGAACTACCGCCAGCGAGGTGCCAGCACACCTGCCACCAATCTGATAATCCTCGACCTTGACGGCGACGGACAGTCATTCGAGACAGGCACTGGCTGGGGCGATGGCATTTATGCCTCGGAGGCATGGAAGAAGAACGTCGACAACGTTATCGCTGTCTATAATGTACCTGCCAATTCCGCAGTGGCATGGAAAGCAGGTCAGGGCAACACCGGCAAGAATGGCATCAACCAGATATATGGCTTCCTAAAACAACAAAAGAAATATGGAGATAGTGATGAAGAAAAAGCTGAGGCACAGGCTGCACTGAAGGGGGCACTACAAAGTCAAAAGCAGAAGGAAGAGGAAGCTCAGGCAGATCCGGAATTCTTGCAGAACAAACTGGCAGAGGCTCGGGAATTAGAAGAGGAACTTAGAGTTGCCGAGGCATTGTACGGGGCAAATCCTACACCTACGAATCTTATTGGTCTCCAGACGCTGCAGAAGAAGCTGAATGCACTTGAGAACGGGATAGCCCCTGAGCAACTAACTGCTGAGGAAGAGGCTGGCCAGGCTGCATTGGCAGGAGCGACGGAAGAGCAACAACCCAATGAGGCTCGCATGGTACGCCGTGCACCCACTCGGACAGGCGAGGAGGAGGTATACTACACCTTCTTCATCCGTCACCATGTCGATCCTTCCGACGTGCTGCTCGTCACGAACATCACCATCACGCCAGCAGAGAACATCGGCGAGTGGATAACGATTCCCAATGTGAAGGATGTCGATTACGCCTTGTCGGGTCTGAAGGCTGGCACGGAGTATGATGTCATGGTACAGCCCGTTTATGACAGTGGCTTCGTGGGCATCGATGGTCCTATCACTATCTTCAAGACGTTGGGTGAGGAGTCAGAACCTCTGGATGGCGTATTCTCTGTGAGTGCAGATAAGAAAGTACAGTTTGCTAAGGGTAACCTGCAGTATTCGATGGATTCCAATTGGGATGATCACTGGAAATTGGCAGAGCACCAGTATGACATTTTCGGGCTTGACAACCTCAAGGATGTAAACGAGGATGGCAACCGCTTCCCGTCAACAGCCCATCTCGACCTGTTCTGCTGGAGTGCAGGCAGGAGTAACAAGGGTTCCACTCATACTTATCCTGACGACAGCTACTACACTGGAGACTTCGTGGAATGGGGCACGCTGCCTGAGTTTACGAGCCTCTACGGTCAGGGCTGGTACACTCTAAACAAAGACGAGTGGAACTATCTGCTCACCGAGCGTGAGAACGCCGATAAGCTGAAGGCCCTTGCCACCATCAGTTACTTGAAGGGCGAGGAAACCATAGAAGTAAAAGGTCTCATCTTGTTGCCTGACAAATGGACGGGAGCTACACCCGCTGCTACCTATACCGCCGAGACGTGGGCCACATTGGAGACCGCAGGCGCCGTATTCCTGCCAGCAGCAGGTACGCTGACGGTCAGCTTCGAAGGTTATAATACGATTGCTACGGTCAACGGTCTCGACGATGGCATAGGCAGCTACTGGAGCAGTACGCCTTCGGAGACAGACATTAACGCCTTTGCCACGACGTTCAATGCCACAGAGGTGAAACCCGCAGAAGACATCTACCGTCGCATCGGCTCTGCCGTCCGCTTGGTAAAGGTGGCCGCCACTGTCGGGACAGGCGACGTTGACGGCGATGGTGACGTGGACGAAGCCGACCTCAAGGCAGTGATAGACTACATCCTCGGCAAGACACCGACCAAGCCGGCCAATGCCGACATGGACGGCAGTGGCGATGTGGACATCGTTGACCTGACTCTGATGATTGAAAAGGCGAAGTAAAGACTAAATTGTGCTATGGCCTTTAGATTCGCAATTATCAATCCACTGCTGCACAACGAGCTGCGACTGAAAATCATGGTGGCGCTCAGCAGCCTTGAAAGTGCCGACTTCGTGTATCTGTGCCAGATTACCGACTCCACGCGCGGTAATCTCAGCGTACAAATCTCGACCCTCAAGGAAGCCGGCTATATCGACGTCACGAAAACAGGAGTCGGCAGACTGTCTCATACAGTCTGCCGGCTCACCCCGAAGGGACTGGAGGCGCTCAAAGCTTACGAGGACAGTCTGCGACAACTGTTCACGCAGGAGGTTCCGGCACAGGAAGAGCGCAAGAAATTGGGTAAGTAAGCTTGGGGGAACACAAACTTTACTTGATGAGCACGGCCTTGCCTCCTGCGAGATAAACACCCCTCGACGGACTGTCAACTTTGACGCCGCCGAGGGTGTAGTATGTCTTGTCAGTAATCGATGGACGGACAGCTGCGCTGACCGACGTGACAGTCTGCATATACTGCTCCACGTCCTCAACAAACTGGATATCGAGGATGTCGCTCTTGCCCGTCGTGGAGGTCAGACCGAAGATGGTCTGGCCCATGCATACCGAGGGGCGGTCGCCGCTGAAGTTGTCGTAGAGGTTGCTCTTCGTCATGTCCCAGGCGATGACCTGCTGTTTCTGGCCGTCGATGGTGACCTCGCTGACGGTGGTGGGAGCCACCTGCGAACCCTTGTTCGTGCCGTTGAGCCACCAGAGGTAGCTGGCGCCGGTGGTCGTCTTGAGGTTCGTGCCGCGCACGACGAGATGCTTCTGCGCGCTGGCGATGGTATAGTCCAGATTGCTGTAGCTGAGCGTCAGCGCCACATTGTTGGCCCCCGTTCCTGCATTGACGTGGATGATGTTCTGCTTCGTGTCGTAGGTGATGTTCGAGGCACTGACACGGCCAGCGTCGCCCGTTGTCCACTGGTTGCAGACGAACTTGTAGCGGTCGGGGTTCTCCTCGTAGCCGCTCATCAGGCGCATGTAGTACAGGCCGGGAATGAGTGTCGACGACGAGGCCGTCAGGCGCACGACGAACTTCTCCTTGGCGTTGCCGTCATTGTCGACGGCCAATGCGGCAGGTATGGCGTACTCCACGTTATAAAAACCGTTCTCGGCGTTCTTCACCGACGAGGCCACGGTGATGTCGGCAATCTTCTTGCCGTCGACGGTGAGCGTGCCCTTGCGGCCCTTGTCGGCCGTGGTGAAGCGAAGCATGACGGCGAGGCTGTCCTTCACACCTTTCTTATTATAGAGCGTGTACTGGATGTAGCCGTTGGCGCGGGCGTCGCGGTAAGCTTCGCCGTTGTAGTTGCCCGTGGTCGACTCGCTGGAGTACTTGACCTCATGGCCGGCCTCGCTCTGCTGTTCGCCGGGAGCCACGAAGTCGAGCGTGCGCTCGGCCAGAGCTGCGGCAGCATTCTCGTCGGCTGCCATCGAGCTCTTCTTGAAGTTCTCCTCGGTCTGCTGGTACCAGTAGCAGGCGTAGCGGGCGTGGTGGATCTTGTAGAAGGGTACAAGCTTGAGCGTCGACCACTTGTAGCTGTCGACGCCGGGGCGGCTGACGTCGATTGTGAACGTCAGCTCAGGCGTGCGCAGACGCTCGATGCGGCTCAGCACGTCGGCGCGGTTGCCGATGAGCATCGGGGCCGTCGTCAGCTTCTTCGACGAGGCCATCGAGCCGGGGGCGTGGTCCATACGACCGGCACCGGCATACTCGTTCTGCAGCTTCTCGCCGTCGGAAGTCTGGGCAGCCAAGAGGATGGGACCGTACTTGAAGGCGATATAGTCGGTGTAGTTGGGGCACGGCTCGTAGCGCAGCTCCATGGGCAGGCTGACCTCTATCTTGTCGCCCTCGGCCCAGTCGCGGCTGACGGTGGCATAGCTGGCGGTGCCCTGCTTGACGGTGATGTCAACGGGCTGACCGTTGACCGCAATGGCAAAGCCCTCGCCGACCCACTGCGGGTGACGGATGGCCACGGTGTAGTGGCCGGCCTTGCCGATGGTGAGGGTCGTTGCCTGCTGGTCGGGGAAGGCGGTCTCCTGGGTGACGACAAAGTCGTCGCTCACGAGCGAAGAGGGGGTGAATAGGTTGACGTAGAGCGTCTCCTTGCCGTCGTGGCTGTAGATGAAGTGACCGTACTTGGAGTGATTCTCCATGCCCGTGCCCACGCAGCACCACATGCCCTGGTTCACCTTTGAGTAGATGCGGTAGCCCTGTGGGCGCAGGGTGGTGAAGTAGACGTAGCCGCCGGTCTCAGGGTCCTGGGTCGAGAGAATGTGGTTCCACGTGGCCTGCTCGTAGAAGTCGACATACTTGGCATCGCCGGTGCGGTCGGCCAGCATCTCACTGAGCTTCAGCATGTTGTTCGTGTTGCACGACTCCGGTCCGTCGAGCTGGTCGATGTAGCGGTTTGAGTTGCTCTTCGACAGGAAGTGCTCGCCAACAGAATTGCCGCCGATGCAGACGGTGCGGTTCTTGGCCACGTCGGTCCAGAAGTTCTCGGCGGCCTTGCGGTAGGTCGTTGCCGTCTGGTCAAGCTCGTAGATGCGCTCAAAGCCGATGTACTTGGGCACCTGCGTGTTGGCGTGCTTGCCGTCGAGGAACGTGGTGTTGAGCGTCTGCATGTTGTTGATCATGTCCTTGTGCGAGTATTTCTTGGCCGCCGTCAGGTACTTCTTGTCGCCAAAGATCTGGTAGGCGTCAAGCAGCGTCTCGTTCATGCCGCCGTGCTCACAGCCGAGGAAGCCCTGGAAGGCGCTCTCCGACACCTTCGCCACGAGGTTGACGCTCCAGTCGGCCATCTTGTGGAACAGTTCCTTGGCCACGTCGCTATGGGCGTAGACGTAGGCATCGCGCAGACCGGCCAGCACCTTGTGCTGACAGTAGAACGGCACCCAGCCCCAGTTGTTCTGAATCTTCGACAGGTCGCCCTTGTAGAGCGCTTTCCACGAGTCGTTGATGGGCTGTCCGCCGATGAAGCCGTAGAGCCCCTCGGTGTTCTGGTCGTACTGGTCCTGGCAGTCCTTCAGTACCTCGAGCATATAGTCCAAGCGCTCCTTCAGCTTCGTGCGCTGCGCCTCGTCGTGCGAGGCGGCGTAGGCCATGGCCAGTGCCGACACATAGTGGCCGCCGACGTGGCCGCTCAGGTCGAAGCCCGCGTCGCCGCCCCAGTTGGGGAAGTTGGGGTGCTTCGTCAGCCAGTTATAGTACTTGCTGGTCTTGTCGGTGGTCGATGCCAGTCCGGCCTGGCGCACGAAGGGTGTCAGCAGGCGGTTGACGTCGTACTTCATCAGCAGTTCGATGTTCTTATCCAAGGCGGTCTTCATCGGCCCGTCGAGCAGGGTGACCTCCTGCAGGTCGAAGTGCTTCGGGTAAAGCAGGCTCTGGGCCTGGGCGCTAATGCATAACATGGTGGCCAGACCTATGGTTAGCAATCTCTGTCGTTTCATCTGTTTTTCGCTTTTAGTTACTTGTTTTGGCTACAAAAGTACGCATTTTCCGCGAAAAAGCAAACAATAAGAGGGAAACATTTTGGCGGTTAGCGCGAAAAACAGTAATTTTGCAGCCTGAAACGACAACGAGAGACTTCTTTGAGACAAATAAACATTAGAAAATGAAGAAAGACAAGCTGAGAATGATGGCAATAGCCGCAAGTGCTTTGCTGTTGACGACGGGTTTTACGGCCTGTGGTGGTGACGATGACGACGACCCCATTCAGGAGACTGAGGAGCAGAAGTCGTACTTCGACCGCGAACTGGAAACTGCCGATGTGACCTACGAGGTAAGACTGGGCAAGGACGAACTGAGCCTTTATAATGTGGAAGTGGAATACCGTGGCGATGACAAGAAGGACAACACCATCACGATGACCAATGCCACGTGGAGCAAAACATACCATCTGACCAAGGCTTCGCTGCCCGGTGACTTCGTGCTGCGCGCTAGACCGAAACTGAAGGAAGGTCTGCAGTTGGATAAGGATGCTAAGTTCGAAGTGGGCTGCATCACGAAGATTATCGTGAAGGTGAAAAACAAGTATGGTCGTCTCATCTGCGATGTCGACGGCATGGGATTGGTGCAGACCGAGTTCGTGACGATGACTACAGAGCAAATCGTGAATCCGTGGAGCTCGTGGGCCTCAGATTTGATGGGCTCGCTGTTCAGCCAGGATAAGAAAACAGTCGAGGTGTACGACAACAAGATAGTCTACAACGACATGACACAGCGCTACTGGTAATGCTGCAGAGGTAAGACGAAGGGGAGGGAACCGGCCGGTTCCCTCCCCTTCGTCTTACCTCTGCGGTATTATTTCTTGACCTTGTAGATGCGGAACGACATGGCGGGCACGTCGTCGAGCAGCAGGGTGGCCTTCTTGCCGGCGTCAAGCTTCAGACTGCCGGTCTTCGGTGTGATCTTCTCGGGCTGGTCGAGTGTGTTCTCATCGTCCATCGAACCGTTGTGGCTCAGGGTGATGGTCTCGGCCGTGCGCTCGCCCTTCATGCCGGTAAGCTGGATGCTGACGGGCTGCGCCTGCTTCGACGTGTTGACCACCTTGACGATGACCTCGTTGGTGCTCTTCTCAAAGACAGCCGAGGCGAAGAGACCGTCCTGACCGTCCTGTCCGGCCACGGGCTTCTTGTCCATCGTCAGCGTCAGCACATTGCTGCCCTTGTTCATGGCAAAGAGCTGCTGAACGTAGTAGCTGACCGACTTGAACGAGCGCAGGTTGTCGTACCAGATGGCATCGGGACGCCACTGCCAGCCCTCAACGTGGGCGAAGAGCGGGGCATAGGTGGCCATGTGGACGATGTCGGCATTGCGCTCGATGCCCGTCATGTGGGCAGCCTCGTAGAGCGACGTCTCGAAGTGGTTCCACTTCTTGCCGGCTCCGTGGCAGGCATACTCGCCGGCAAACACGCGCGGACCCTTGCGGTCATACGTGTCGTAGCGCAGGCCGTGGCTGAGGAACCACTTCTCGTTGCGGTAGTAGTGCTCGTCGTAGAGGTCGACCTTCAGCTCCTTCATGCGGGGCTGCAGCAGGTCGAAGTCCCAGCCCTCGCTGTTCGGACCGGTGGTGCCGATGAGCTTCAGCGTGGGGTATTTGGCGCGCAGGGCGGCATTGAACTTCTTCAGGCGCTCGGTGAAGACGGGGCCGTAGCCGCCATGCTTCTCGTCGTAGTCCCACTGCTCGTTGCCGACGCCGAGGTACTTCAGGTTGAACGGTGCGGGATGGCCCATGTCAGCGCGCACCTTGCCCCACTTCGTCGTGACGTCGCCATTGGCAAACTCCACGAGGTCGAGGGCATCCTGGATGTAGTCGTCGAGCTGGTCAACGGGAACGTGGACGCCGGGCTTCGTCGGGTCGGGGTTCTGGAACTGGCACGACAGTCCGCACGAGATGACGGGCAGGGGCTCGCAGCCGAAGTCCTCGCAGAGCTGGAAGAACTCAAAGAAGCCGAGGCCGTACGACTGGTAGTAGTCGGGGAAATAGCGCTGGGTGAAGGTGTAGTGCCAGCGGTTCTCGTTGAGCGGTCGGTTCTCGACTGGGCCGACCGAGTTCTTCCACTGGTAGCGGGTCTCGAGGTCGGTACCCTCGACGATGCAGCCGCCGGGGAAGCGGAACACGCCGGGCTTCATGTCGAAGAGGGCTTGTGCCAGGTCCTGACGCATACCGTTCTCGCGGCCTTTCCACGTCTTGACGGGGAACAGGCTGACGTGCTCAACGTCGGTAGTCACCTTGGAGTCGCCCCACACGCGGAGGTGGGCCTTGTCGAAGGTGCGACGGGGCTTCACGATGGCGGTGTATTTCTTCCACTCCTTGCCGCTGACGTCCACGCCGGCATTGCCCAATTTCTGGTCGTCGTTCATCGTGGCGTTGTCGACGATGTCGACATACAGCTTGGCCTTGCCGCCGTCGGGCACGCGGGCCCAGACGGAGAAGCGGTACTCCTCGCCGCCCTTCACGCCCATGCCGAAGAAGCCGCGGTTCTCAATCATCGTGTGCTTGTCGCTATGGCCCGACGGAGCCAAGCGCACGTAGTGTGGGTTGCGCTCGAAGGGACCGTCGTCCTTCAGCGTCACCTTGCCCGAGATGTCCCAACCGGCAAAGTGGTTGGGGAACTCGAACGAGCGGTTCATCACCAGTTCGGCATAGAGACCGCCGTCGGCAGCATAGTTGATGTCCTCGAAGAAGATGCCATACATCGTCGACTGCACGGGCGCGCCGAGTTTCTTGGTGTTGACATCCATCAGATGGGTCTGTGCCGAGGCACAGAGGGTCGCCGAAAGAGCTACGGCGCAGGTAAAGAGTCTTAGTTTCATTTGTAGTATGTTTGAAATGTTAATGATTTATCATAGGTTCCAGAGCCATTTGATGTTCTCGACACTGGTGTTCTCGACATCCTCCTCAATGGCGTCGGGCAGGTTGCAGAAGAAGTCGATGCCTGTTCGACGCTCCAGCTCGCGGATGTTGATGACGTAGTTGCCAAGGGGGTCGTTGGAGTGGTCTACGCTCAGGTGCTCTGCCCAGAAGGCCAGGGCCTTGTAGCCGGTGCCCGACTTACGGAGCAAGGCCATGAAGAAGTACTTCGGCACAGTCAGCCCGTTCCTCAGCGTCGTGATGACAGGGTCTTTCACGCCGCCGTCGCCGTTGACCACATCGATGGTGCCGCCCTTGCAGACGTAGAGTGTGTCCTCAGCCTTCGAACCGGTGCTTATCCAGGAGCGCAGCTTTTCCTCCATCTTCTGCCACAGACCGGCATTGAAGGCATTATGCTGGGGTTGCATATTGGTGAGGTAGAACGTCTGGACATTGGCAGCGCTGTTGTAGAGCCGGTCGGCCGACGGGCAGATATGGCCGTGGTCGAAGCCGCTGCCCCAGAAGGGGTCGTAGTCAAAATAGCTGCCTGCGGGCATGTCGGGGTCAAAGGGGTACTGATTGGAGTCGGAATAGTAGCGCTTGGTCTTCTGCACTCGGTTAGCGGCATACATCTGGTAGCACGACCAACGCTGCGACCGCTTTTCGCAGTCCCATTCTACGCTGTAGTTGATGCCGTATTCATCGTTGGTGGTATGGATGATGACAATGCTGTTGCCGCCCTTCACCTTCGGAAACTCCAGTCGCTGCAGGGCCGGTTCCCGACTGGTGTCGTTGCGGTTGGCGTTGTATTCAACGGACGATCCGCCGTCGTCGTCATCGTCGCTACAGGCTATGCCGATGGTGGCGGCAAACAGCAGAGGCAGATATAACTTGAGTAGTTGCTTCATGTTGGAGTGTTTGTTTTAGGTTGCGAAGTTACGAACTTTTTCCCAATTCCCCAAACTTTTCGCCTCCTTTGTTGGCTGTGTCCCATGTTTTTGGTATTTTTGCAAGCCAAAAGCAGTGTTATGGACGAAAAACAAAACGAAAACCCTTACGCAGGCGAGAAGGTGCCGTCGATGAAGCGCCGCAGTTACGAGCACGACTACACGGGCCAGTGTTTCTATATGGTGACGCTGGCGGTGGAAGGACGGCAGCCGCTGTTGGGGCGTGTCGTGGGTCGCGGCGATGCCGCCGAGGGTGCGGCCGACGCGCCGCGTGTGGAATTGTCGCCGTTGGGACTGGCGGTGTGCAAGGAGTGGTCGGGCATCAGCAGCTATTACCCCCAGGTGGCGGTGATAGCGCAGCAGGTGATGCCGGACCATTTCCACGGCATACTCTACTTCCGCGAGAAGACGGCGCTGCATCTGGGGCACGTCATCCGCGGGTTCAAGGCGGGCTGCAACCGGGCGTACCGCGATATTATTGCGACAGAGTCGCAACACACGAGAGAAGGAGCGGCCCCTACCCTTGCCGCCCCCACTTCGTGCGCACCTCCCGCCGCTACCGCCGCCCCTTCCTCGTGCGCTGCGACTCCGTCGCAGCGAAAGCGCGGCCTCCTCTGGGAGAAAGGCTACAACGACCGCATCCTGCACAACTACAGCACGCTGGACAAATGGAAAGCCTACCTGCACGACAACCCGCGCCGCCTGCTGGTGAAGCGCGAACACCCGGACCTGTTCCGCGTCCAGCGCAACCTGGAGTATGCCGACATGACGTTCTCAGCTATCGGCAACCGCTTCCTGCTCGACCGTCCGCTGAAGGTGCAGGTGCAGTGCTCGCGGTCGATAACGCCCGTGGCCTTGGCGCAGAAGATTCAGGAGATGCTGGCTCTTGGTGCCAAGGGAGCGGTCTTTGTGTCGCCATGTATCTCGAAAGGCGAACAGGCGGTGATGCGCGAAGTGTTTGCCGCAGGCTTTCCCATCGTTTACCTGCAAGAGAACGGTTTTACGGACCTCGCCAAGCCGGGCGGCAAGCGCTTCGATGCCTGTGCCCGTGGGCAGATGCTGATTCTGGCTCCGTGGGAGCACCATAACGGCCGCATTCCCATCACCCGCGACAAGTGCCTGCTGCTGAACGAAATGGCGCGGCGCATCTGCGAGTGAAGCTGCGACGGAGTCGCAGCAAACGAGGGAAGGGGCGGCGAAAAAGCGAGTGAAGGGGCGGTTTCAGTAAACCGCCCCTTCACTCGTGCATTGCGACTCCGTCGCAATTATTTCTTTGTCAACGTAGCATCATCAACGAGGACGTCCTTGCCTGTGGAGTATTCGGACTTCTTGGGGTTCATGACAACCAGACAAACGGTCGTCTCGGCGTCAAGGGTGAACTCATGCGTCACCTGAGTCCAGCTGGTGTTGCTGAGGTTGGCATAATTGCCGTAGGCGTAGCTGCCTACCTTGCCGTCAGCCACGGGAACGTAGCCTGGACGAACCTGCGAGGCGTCGGCCGTTGTAGCCTTGGCATAGAACGAGAAGACGTATGTGCCGGCTGAGAGGGTGATTTCCTGACTGGCCAGGCGCACGTTGCTGCCCTCTTTACCGTTCACGTTGACGGAGTAGCTGCCGCCGTGAGCATCGGTGCTCTGGGCCAGCGTGGCTGAGCTTGCCGTAGAGGCTGACTTCCAGCCCGTAGGCTGATTGCCTGACCACGCCTCAAAGTCGCCATTGGTCAGCGATGTGACTGTGGTTCCGCCACCTCCAGGCGTGTCTCCACCGCCACCACCAGGCGTGTCGCCGCCCTCGATGCTGACGAAGTAGGCGTTCGTCACCTCAATCTTGTCGTTGTAAGAGCCGCGCGTGCCGATGATGGTCAGCGTGCAGCCGTTGGTGATGCCCTTAGCGGCCACCAAGTCCTGGAACTTCTTTTTCTCGCCTCCCTTCTCGGAGAGCAGGCCGTAGACGTAGACTGAGCCTGTAGCGTCTTCAAGGTCGAAGTTGCCGTATTGGTCGCCGTCCTTCAGGTTCTTCACCGTACCAGTCAGCTGATACCAGACGTCGTTGCTCTCGGCGGCAGCATTGAAGTCAGCCACCGTGACGGTCTTCACTTCGCCGCCAGGCTGCGTATCGCCACTACCGCCGCCTTCGATGCTGACGAAGTAAGCGTTCATTACCTCAATTTTGTCATTGTAGGAACCACGGGTGCCAATAATGGTAATCTTGCTACCATTTTTGATACCTTTAGCAGCCACCAAATCCTGAAATTTCTTCTTCTCACCACCCTTTTCTGAGAGCAGTCCGTAGACATAGACGGTTCCAGTAGCATCTTCTAGATCAAAGTTACCATACTGGTCGCCGTCCTTCAGGTTCTTCACGGTACCCGTTAGTTTATACCAGACGTCGTCGCTCTCTGCAGCAGCATTGAACTCGGCGACGGTTACAGCCTTGGCGTCAGCAGCAGGCGTGTCTCCGCCACCACCGCCTTCCGTCTTGCCGTTGAGCGAGTAGAGGTAACCTTCGTTCTGTTGTGTCTCAGGCGTCGTGTTGTACATAGTAAGTTTAGCACAGACAATTACTTCGTCACCTACTCTCAGGATGTCACCAGCCCCCTGTGCCCATTTCTTATTGCCAAGATAGAGCACACGATAACAGTAGAACTGTCCAGTTTCTGTGCCATCGTCAGAGATATAGAACGAAGCGTTTCCATAGGTGCCTTGATCGAAGTTAAGCACATTACCATTCTTGTCGGTTGCAATAGAAACGACCTTACCTTTGATGTAGTAGGCCTTGTCGCTTACGGCACCGCTGGCAAGTTTCTTTGCTTCGTTAGTGGCAGCTACGGAGTTGAAAGGATTCTCAAGGGAACCATCGCCTGTTGCTACGCCTTCAGTTCCGCCGCCTTCCGACTTGCCGTTGAGCGAGTATAAGAATCCTTCGTTTTGCTGAGTTTCCGGTGTGGTGTTGTATAATGTCAGTTTTGCACAAACGATAACCTCGTCACCCACCTTCAGGATGTCACCAGCCCCCTGTGTCCATTTCTTATTGCCTAAATAGAGCACACGATAACAATAGAACTGTCCAGTTTCTGTGCCATCGTCAGAGATGTAGAACGAAGCGTTGCCATACGTCCCCTGGTCGAAGTTAAGCACATTTCCGTTTTTGTCAGTAGCGATGGAGACAACCTTACCTTTTATATAATACATCTGTTCGCTGACGTTGCCACTGCCCAGTTCCTTAGCAGCTTTGGCTGCTGCAACGGAGTTAAACGGATTTTCCAACGTGCCGTCTCCAGTTGCGGTTCCTTCGCCCTGTCCATTGTTACCGCCATTATTTGTAGGAGTTGGCGTGGGGTATGGTTCTGGTACATCTTCACAAGCTGTGAAAGTCAAAGCTGAGATGGCCATAGCCATCATTAATAATGAAATCTTTTTCATATTCTTATTTTTTTATTGTTTCTACTCTACTGGCTGTATGTCATCAGTGTCTCGAATAATGATTTCCCAATAGCTGTTATACCGCTTGAGAATACCTGTGATATTCACTTTTCCGTGCTTCAACTTCTCTGCCGCAAACTTAGCATATTGGCTATTGTAAAGCATAACAGAGGTTGGCTGCTCGTTGAAATACCATGAGACAGAGTTGTCGTATCCAGATGAATACGTGGATTCATCATTGAAGGGAATCGCTTTCTGCGTGCCGTCGTAGTACGAGCCGTTTTTAAATGTCACATTTCTAAGAATACCTAGTTTTCCGGCATCTTTAATGTCCCATGTAGTACGTGTACTACCATTTGCGAACTCAGTCACCGTCAGTTCGCTGCGGCTCTTCTTCTTTCCTGTGAAGGTGAAGTGTTTGGCCCATACGGCATTGCTCATACGGCTTGCATAGGTAATGCCGTTCTTGTCTGTGAAGAGCGTACCGATGACTGGGTGGTAACGGTAGTTGCCGACATATAGGCCTTTCAGGTCAATCAATATCTCAGTGCCTAATGGTAAGTATCCACAGATACCTCCCTCGTTAATGCAGATACTGATGGCCGAGGTTTCATCCTCTATGGCAATCTCCTTATACATGTTACCTTGTATGTCATTGCAGGTCACGTAGCCTTTCACTTGTAAATCCTCAGTCACAAGTTCGTAGGCTTCTCGATTTGTGGTTGTGGCAAGCTGTTGAGCGTATTTATCTTTCAGTTCCTGAATAGTGATGCAGTTTGTCTCCTTGATGCTGGTGTTTCCATAAATATCAGCACCATTGGGGGTATAAACGTCCCATTCAGTTTCCTGGCAGGCTATGCTCAGAAAACAGGCTGCTGTGATGGCTAAATAATTAAGTGCTTTCATATTTGTCCTCCTTTCTTTAGAAGTAATATGTAATCATCAACATACCATTGGTGCCGTTGGCGTAGAACCTGCGTGGACTGTTCTGGAAGTCATATGCATTGTTGGTACGTTTAGTAACGGTAGCATTTCCTTCACTGTCTTCCTCACGTTTGGTGTCAATACGGTTGATTTCTGAACCACCAGTACAAATGTTGATGTTGTTCAGAATGTTTGTCAACATTAGATTGAAGCCAATACGGCGTCCCTGCTTCAAACGGAATGTCTTTCCGATTGAGGCATCAAGCATGAAGCCTCCTTTTCCTTCGGCCTGAGCAGGTATGTCATACTGAACTATCTGTTGTCCGTCGACAATGATGTTCTCTTGCATCAATGCTTTTGTGGCGCGATGGACAGGTCCGTAGAAAAGGTATATTTTATCGTAGTAGTTGCCGATGAGGTCGATGTACCAGAAGTTCTTGTGGTAACTTAGGTCAACGCTAAAAGCGTTAAGTGGTGTGCTGCTTTCACGCATACCGGTAATTAAACATTTGTCTGTGGTTACCTGAGGCTTATTTGATAATACTGTCTGCATGTCGGCGTCGCTGGTATACTTTGCCTCGCTAACGGTTCCAAGGAACTTCACATCCAGCCATTCGGTAGCCCTGATGTTCATGCCCAACTCAACGCCGTAGAACTCTTTCTCAATACCTGTCAGCGATACGTATGCAAACGAACTCTCGACATCAGAGTAGAACAGGCTTTGTTCCGTCACGTCCTTTAGTTTGGCGTAGTAACCGTTGAGGTTGAGGCTTAGCAGGGCGTTTTTCCACTGGTAGCCGAACTCGCCCGAGAAGATCTTCTCCTGTTTCAGGTCCTTCACGAAGTCGTTGTTGATCTGTGCGGCAGCAAAGGATGTTCGCGGTGTGGGGGTCTTCCACTCGTAGCCGATGCCGAGGGCGACGGCATGTCCCTTACCGATGTTGATGTTGGCACCGGCCTTGCCGCCTCCATCGAGGAACTTGGCTGTGCCGCTCTTGCCGTAGCTGTTGTCGGCAGCCATACCGTTGCGCATCTTACCGTCGCGCTGCATGGTAGTACCGGCCAAACGGCCTGAAACAAACAGATGGGTGAACTTCAGGTCTTTGGAGTAGGAAGCCCACGCCTGTGCCTTCTTGACGAGGATGTTATAGTCGTAGCCGAAGGTGTCGCCGACCTTTACCTCCTTGGGCGACGCGCCGTCGTTTAGGTTGTAGAAAATGTATGGTGAAGCGGAGCCGTAGTCCTTGGCGGCATAAGTGTTTGCGTTGTGGAATTTGGCGTTACCCAGCAGATCGTCCATCGTCTGGTAGTGCATGCCCGTGTTCGAGGTCAGCTGCAGTCCGGCGTTTAGCGACGAGTTGGTTGTCAGCTGCTTCTGCAGGTTCGTGGCCAGATTAAACGTCAGTTGGTCGTCGTGGGCACGCTGTACGTAATACATGGCATCCTGCCCATTGGCAGCCATTATGCTGTTGGCGTAGTAAAGGCGGCCCCAGTTAATCTGGCGGTTGTCCTCCGAGGCGCTTAGGTAGTCGTAGGCTGCCTGCCAACTTGTTAATGCCGCATCATCGTGGAACATTGAGGCTTCAGGGTCCCATACGTTGAAGCTAAAGCTCGGCATCAGCGAATAGTAGTCGGGGTCAGGGTTGGTACCGCCATTGTATGCCAGTCGGCTGTTACTATACATAGTATATTTTCCTAACAGCGAGGTCACCAACTTAGTCTGTTCGTCAATCTTCCAGTCCCACGTCAGCAGGGCGGCGGGCGAGAAGTCCTTCACGATGCGGGCGTTGCGCTTCTTGCCGTCCTGATAACCCCAGTTGGGGTTGTAGTTGTGGGTGCCGGCTATCCAGTACATCTCGTCGGTGGCACCGCGCTGTGCACCTCGCTGTGTCGGGTTGCCCCAGGTGACCAATGATACGGAGTGCTGGTCGTTGATGATTTTCTCGGCTCCGAGGAAGTAGCTCAGCGAGTTGTACGACGTTCCCTCGATGGTGCCGATGCCGTTACCCCAGCGGTAGGTCAGGCTGCCGGTCAGCGCCCAGCCGTTCTCCATGACGCCCGAGTTGTAGGTGTACATGGCGCGCATGTTGTAGCTGCGGTTGGCCAGTGCAAGCGAAGCCCGCTGCCCTGTAGCGAAGCTCGACGGGCGGAAGTTGTAGTTGCCTGAGCCGCCGAGGGCACTCATCGAGTAGTTGTTGTCCTCGAAGGGCAGCGACGACTCGCGGTTGCGCGTCTGGTTGTTCAGTCCGCCCACAAAGGAGTAGCCAAACTGTCCTCGCTCAATGTCGTTCACAAGGTTGCCGTTGATGTACATATCGGTGTACTGGGCATTGTACGCACGATACTTGAAGCGGGCCGGACTGAACCGGTAGCCCACCTCGTTGGCATACACATTCCGGTTGGAAGAGATGACCGTGATGTTCTGAGTCGCCGTCTCGTCATCTTCCAACTGCGCCTCAGTGAAGGTGAAAGCCGTCTCGTCCTGCAGCTCGTGGACTACGGAGTCAACAGGCTCCTGAGCCACGGCGGCAGTAGTACAGCATAACCCCATCACTACTAATTTCAGCGTCTTTCTCATAGGATGTCGTTTTTGCGGTTATTGTAATATTTCTCGTTCTTTGAGGGCAAAGTTACGAAAAAAACGTGAGCCGACAAAACTTTTTCGGAAAAAGTATCACCATTTCCGAAAAAAACATTATCTTTGCACAGATTTATTACTGACCGACTATGAAAAGAAGCATGACATTCCTGGTGTTCGTCCTGCTATTGGCAACGAGCACAACCCGCGCCCAGACGCGGTATTCGGTTTATGGTATAGGGTTCTATAACCTGGAGAACCTCTTCGACACCGAGCACGACGCCGGTAAGAACGACTATGAGTATCTGCCCGACGGCACTAACAAGTGGACGGAGCTGAAGTATAACAGCAAGCTGAAGAACATGTCGCGCGTGCTCTCCGAGATGGGCACCGACTGGCTGCCTGAAGTGGGATGTGCCGCCATCGGCGTCAGCGAGGTCGAGAATGCCAGATGTCTGACCGACCTCTGCAACCAGCCGCCTCTGAAGGCCAAGAACTTCAAGTTCGTCCACATCGAGGGTCCCGACCAGCGCGGCGTTGACTGCGCCCTGCTCTACAACCCGTCGCTCTTCCGCGTGCGCAGCCAGCAGCTCGTACCTTATGTATATACACAGGCCAAGGACGCTGGTCGTGCCACCCGTGGATTCCTCCTGGTGAACGGTGTGCTGGCTGGCGAGAACGTGTCTATCATCGTCTGCCACCTGCCCTCGCGCGGTGCCGAGTCGTTCTATCGTGAAGAAGGCGGCCGTCAGGTCCGTGAACTGAAGGAGCGGATACAAAGGCAAGACCCCAATGTCAAGATCATCATCATGGGCGACATGAACGACGACCCTCAGGACAAGTCGATGGCCGTAGCCCTCGGTGCCAAGCGTAAGATTAAGGATGTGCCGAAAAACGGCCTCTACAACCCGTGGTGGGACGTGCTGGCTTCGGGAACAGGCACCCTGCAGTATGACGGCAAGTGGAACCTGTTCGACCAAATTATCCTGAGCCAGAACCTGCTGCATCAGGAAGGAGCCAACGACTACAACACGCTGAAACTGAGAAGACACCAGATTTTCCGCCGCGACTATCTCTTCCAGAAGGACGGCCGCTACAAGGGCAACACCCTGCGCACGCATGCCGGCGGTGTCTGGCTCAACGGCTACAGCGACCACCTGCCCACCGTGGTCTACCTGATGAAGGAACAACGGCAACGCTAACGATAACGAAAACGATAACAATAACGAAAACATGAGAAGAATACTAACTACTTTGCTGCTGGCATCAGTGACCTTCACGATGTCAGTAGCTGCTAATAAGCGAACCACCGTAACGCAGGTGACGGAAGCAGTAACACTGACTGAAGATGTGGACTATATCATCTCGTCAGCAACGCCCTTTGCCGAAGGAGCCTCCGTCGACATCGTCAACACCGACCACGCCGTGATCATCCTGAACGCCGTGAAGCCTTCGGCAGCCATCAGGCTGCTGGCCAACTACGTGAAGATCAACGGTGTAAAGGCAGCAAACAACAGCAACTGCCAGGTGAAGATTTACAATCGCGGTGCCATCATCCTGCCCTATGGCAACAGCGCCAAGCCGCTGACCGTCTACTCGGAGCCCGACTTCGGCGGTACGGCTGTCAATGACTTCGGCACTGAGAACAGCGGCGGCTACATGAACACCCTTTCAGCAGCCAAGCTGAACAACAAGATACGCTCGTTCAAGCTGAAGCGCGGCTATATGGTCACCTTCTCAACCCTGCCAAGCGGTCGCGGCTACAGCCGCTGCTTCATTGCCGCCGACAAGGATGTGGAGATGGCTTCGCTGCCTGATGTGCTCGACCAGCGCATCTCGTCCTATCGCGTATTCAAGTGGTACGACACGGGAAAGAAGCAGCTGGCCAACAACACGCAAACCGACGCACTCTCTGCCCTCAACGTGCAGAGCTGCTACGACTGGGGACAGGGCAACAACACTCTGCTGCCCGACTATGAGTGGGTGCCCAACCATATCTATGAGGACTGGCCGTCGTCGGCCACCATTGGCGGTACCTCGCAGTCGCCTCACACCAAGAACAACAACGAGCCGCGCAACTCGTCCGACGACCACCCGCAGGACCTGGCGACCATTCTCGGTAACTGGGAGAACATGATGCGCACTGGCCTGCGTCTCTGCTCGCCGGCTTCATGGGACGGCAGCGACTATGACAATGCAACGGGCTTCCTGGCTGAATTCTTAGACTCTATCGATGCGCGCGGATGGCGTTGCGACATCATCGACCTGCATTGCTACTGGCCTGAAAGCAAGTTCAATAACATCCACAACTGGAGCGATAAGTACAAGCGCCCGATATGGATTTCAGAGTGGTGCTGGGGCGCTTCGTGGAGCAATAACGGTGCCTTTGCCAGCGGAACGACCGAGGCTCAGGTGAAGGCTGCCCTGCAGCGCATCTGTACCAACCTGAACAACTGGAACTACGTGGAGCGCTACTACTATTGGAACAGCGAGCGCGACCCGTCGAAACTCTACAAAAACGGCAAGCTGACGCCTGCCGGTGAATACTACGCCTCGATGAACTCCGGACTGGGCTACAACGGCAGGTACGACTTCGTGCCCACCACGCCGCGTCAGTATGCGCCCTCGGCCTTCTCGGTAACGGTTGCCGACGGCACGGCCACCATCAAGTGGCGCGACCAGAACGGCGAGTACAACCAGCTGATGCAGCTTGAGCGCAAGCTGAAGGGCGGACAATGGGAACTGCTGGCCGACGTCGAGCAGAAGGAGCAGGCCTCCAGCTACACCTACAAGGACGCGAATGCCCCCGAGGGTGCCCAGTACCGTCTGCACCTGATTGACCTCAACGGAACAAGCTACTACACAAATAACGACATGGATGCCGGCGACGCCGTGCAGACCACTGAAGGCGAGATGCGCTACGTCGGCGGCAACCTGCTGACGAATGGCGACTTCGACCTCGGTACGCTCGACTGGACGGCTGGCACGGGTGCCGCCATCGGTCAGCCTTACTTCCAGGTGGTGCCCGTCGGCGGCATCGACGGCGGCAGCTACCTGCAGGCCTACGGCTCGGCGGCTATGAACACCGTGCAGTCGCTGAAGCGCTATGTCGCCGTGCAGCCCAATACCGACTACATCTTCCGCTGTGCCTCGCGCAACGGCGGCAGCAACCAGCAGCTGAACCTCAGTGCTGACGATAAGTCGGCTGGCTCGCTCGTGACACGGCTGAAGAACACCTCCGACTGGAACATGCAGTCGGTGACCTTCAACAGCGGCGACCGTGGCTACGTGCTCATCGCCTTCAACACGCTGCAGGCCAAAGCACAGTTTGACAAGATGGAACTGCGACAGCTCTTCACCACCCGCAACGAAGCTGTGGCCGACGGTATGGAGAAACTGCGCTTAGAGGCCAAGGCCGTCATGGCCTACAACGCTGCACCCGAGCTGGCTGCGCTGAACACCGAGCTGCAGCAGCGCTTAGATGCTCTCACCACGGCCGACGATGAAGCCCTGACACAGGGCCAGACCGCCATCGCCAAACTGCTGCAGGCACTCGCCGATTGTGCGGCCATCGATTCGCTGAATACGATAATCGACGCCCTGAGACAGGCCGATGTCGCCCTGCCCAATGAGCTGAACATTCTGGGAGCTGTGGCTCCGGAGAACTACACAGCACAGTACTTCACCGGCCGCCGCCAGACCATGCAGCAGGCCCTCGACGGCTTCCTGACCTACATCGACGCCGAGGTGCAGCCGCAGTCGCCCTCGTTCGCCAGCGACAAGGGCTGGGAGACGAAGGTCGGCACCTACACCGGCGGCGACCAGCGCACCAACACCTACGGCGGCAAGAACTGCTGGAATGCCTGGTGGGCAAACGTCAACGCCTCCGTCGGCGCCAAGCAGACGATGGCCATCCGCCAGAAAATAGAGAAGCTGCCCGAAGGCCTCTATGCCTTAGAGTGCAAGGGCTCGACGCAGCACTACTGCGCGACCGACCAGCACGGCTACCTTATTTATAATAATGAGACGCTCGTCACGCCGCCGCTCACCGCCGGCTACATGGACCTGCCCACCGTCGGCAACATCTGGCAGACGCTGACCACGCCCCCCGTCTATGTCGAGGACGGCGGCACCGTCACCATCGGTTTCCAAGGCTCTAAGGAGGGTGCTGTCAACAACGCCTGGCACCCCTTCGGCGAGACGGGCAACAATGGCGACCGCCGCGAAGGCTGGTGGTGTGCCACCGACTTCCGTCTGCTCTATCACCCGATGAAGAAGATGACCACCACTGCCGGACAGTGGGGCACCGTCTGTCTGCCTTATGCCTACGACGTGCCCGCCGGTGCCAAGTTCTACCAAATTGCCGGCATTCTGAAGGACCACTCGAAAATCTGCTTGGAGGAAATCAGCGCCACGACCGTCGAGGCCGGCAAGCCCCTCATCTTCCTGGCTGAGGCCGACCGGCTGATATTCAGCGAATATGGCGAGAAGGTGAAAACGCCCAGCAACTACAAGAACGAGAACAACCTGCGCGGCTTCTTCGAGGCAACGGGTAAGGCTCCCGTCGATTCATACGTGCTGATGGGCGACACTTGGTGCCGCGTGGTATCGACGCGTCCAGCCCTCGTCTCCTACGAAGCCATTATCTACAAGCTCGACGACATGACCGAGCTCGACAGCTGGGCAGGCATGACGATGCCTATCACCGATAGCGACTATACTAACGTTAACGCTAACCTTAACCTTAACGATAAGGCTGGCGCTGCCTATACGCTGGGCGGTCAGCGAGCCACGGGTAAGCGCGGCATCGTCATCGAGACCAACGGCGGAAAGACGCGGAAGGTCGTCAGGCGATAGACTGCCAGAGCCAGGCCATATAGCCTAAGAACACCAAAACAAGCACGGCGCCCTCCCAACGGGCGACCGTGTATTTTGTATAGGAGAAGCCCCAGACCATCAGCACGCTCACTATCATCACCGACAGGTCGACCAGCGTGATGCCCTGTATCGCCATCGGACTGATGGTGGCCGTCAGACCGAGGATGAGCAGGATATTGAAGACGTTTGAGCCGATGACGTTGCCGATGGCGATGGCCGACTGTCCCTTACGTGCAGCCACCACGCTCGTGGCCAGTTCGGGCATCGACGTGCCACCGGCCACGATGGTCAGACCGATGACGCCCTCGCTGATGTTCAGTTCGCGGGCCACGTCGGTGGCCGAGTCCACGAACAGGTTACTGCCGAAGATCAGGCACGCCAGTCCGATCACCACAAACAGCACGCCCTTCCAGACGCCCATCGTCGTGACAGCACCGTCCTCCTCCCCTTCTCTCGTTTGCTGGGGCTTTGTCGTAGCCACCCTGAACGTATAAAACATAAACACGGCGAACCCCACCAGCAGCAGCAGCCCGTCCATGCGGCTGAGCTCATGCCCGCTGATGTTGCCCGTCGGCAGGAAGTCCATGCAGGCCGCCAACAGCAGCACCGAGGCAATGACGGTAAACGGAATATCCTTCTTCACCGTCGATTTCGCAATCACCATCGGAGCCACCATCGCCGCGCAGCCCACGATGAGCAGCGTGTTGAAGATGTTCGAACCGACGACGTTACCCAGCGCCATGTCGGGCGTGCCCTTCAGGGCCGATACTAAGCTAACGAACAGTTCAGGTGCCGACGTGCCCGCCGCCACAATCGTCAGTCCAATTACAATCTCGGGCACGTTCATCCGCCGGGCCAGTCCCGATGCTCCCTCCGTCAGTCGGTCGGCGCCCCAGAGTACAAGGGCCACGCCGACCACTATAAAGACAATGTCTAATACCATAACAAAATTACAAGGCCGCAAAGATACGAACAAATTTCCAAACCGCCAAACTTTAGCCCTTCTTTTTCTGTAAGGACATGAGAGCGGGTCTCATGTCCTCATGTCAAAAAGGGTACTTCAATTCATGCTATTTCCACAGACAAAAGCACGTCAAATATTACCGAGTGTTTCGACAGAGTATGCAGCTGACCATACCATATAAGCGACCCTGAATTGTATAAGGCGTAGAATGGCAAATATCAAAAGACGACCCTAATTTGCTTGTCCACTTTCCATCAGGAAGCTGACGAGATGCATGTGTACATTCTTCACTACCCTCTGGCCACACACTGACACCATCCGTCTCTTCATCAGGCCACAACCAGCGATCTTTGCGTCCAAAAGCCCAAGCTATACAATTGTAATCAGTGTCCTCGGGACTTGTTATCTCAAAACCCGCATCGTACAGCAGGCCAGGAAAAGCACTCAAGATTTCTTCAGTTCGGATATCCATTGTCTACAAGCATCAGTTACACTACACCCTTCTCCAATTTTCTTATGGAATATAGCATTAAGAGCCCACACAAGGTTGGAGGGCTTACGTTCAATTTCTTCAACAATATAAGGGACAGCATTACCACCCATATTGACAATCCGGAGGAAAGATGGTTGTTTTGTAATCGTCGCGACAGATGACAGGAATCGTGTTTCACGCTGCCACTCCTCAAGATATTTGGCGAAAAGACTCTTATCATCGGATTCCTTCATGGTGTTTATTAGAAAAGCCACCACAGCCTGTTTGTCTTTCAGACTCATATCCCTCATCAGTCCCATATAGGGTGCCATAGGGGTCAGTTGAATACCATCGCTCAAAGTCATATCTTCTTATATGTTATTATGTTCTTAAGTTTCCCACCCTTTGCGAGTGGTCTAAATATTTGATTTTCAATTTGTCTCATGTCACGCTGCCTCTTCAAGTTCTTCTAATGCTTCTGCCATGACGATGTACTTCTCCAGCATTTTCTCGCTTCGTACAATACTTGCGGAGAGTTCCTCATAGGTCACGCCCAACATGTCGGCCAATACTTCCAATAAATGTTTGATGATAGCCAGCAGTCGTTGCCAAAGTGTGAGCGCCATCAAGTCTGCCCGCTGTTGCTCGAACAGCGCGCCCATCGTTTCGTAGTCGTTGAGACGCTTGTCAAGAGCCAGAGCGATATATGTCATGTGGCAGAGCGTGCAGTCGGCAATTTGTCCGTCGAAGTCCCTGCCCTGATAGCGTCCCAGTCCGAGATACTGCTTGCTCTCTTTCGCCAGTACCTCTATGCTCCAACGAATCTGGTATGTCTCGAAACACTTCTTGATGTTCATCGTCATGTCGGTTGTGATGATGATGTTCCAGTTCTGGTTGTTTCCGTACTTGATGAAGAATACGCGTACAATCTCCTTGCCAAGGAAACCGTTCACATAGAAATAGCGGCTGTTGTAGCCAGGTACTTTCTTCGCCTCTGTGCGTTCGTAGCGCGAAATCATCTCATAGACGTTCTGATGGAATCCGCGTACATAATATCTCTTGTTGTCCATCTTGCCCATTCCGAGGAAATGCATACTGCCGTCGCCTATGGATCGTACGGCATGGATAAACTCCTCAATGGTGAACCAGCTGTCGCAAAGAGCATATGCGGCACGGAGTCCGGCTTTCCAGGCACGCCGCATCATCGCCACTGCACAGTCGGTCTTCTTCATATCCAGCTCCTTATACCTTACATGGTCTGGATTATTTTCGTCACGCTGCTTGGAGAACTGACCCTCACGCTCCTCGTCACTCAGACCGCAGTTCTTTTCCTTGCCTTTCTCACGGTGCAGAGAGAAGTCAACAGGAATCGTGGTGCGGCCGTCGAAGTAGGCAAGTATCAACTCCTTGAAGCCCAGCACACACTTGTGCTTCACATGGTCGAACACACGGCTGATTCCCTCTATCGACACACCTGTCTTCTCAAGCGTCGTGTCATCGATGATAAAGCATCGGGGCTGTTCTGTCTCCTCAGCATGCTCCTTGCGGAGAATGGCGAAGAAGCGGACGCACATGCGGAGCAGCAGGATGCGCCAGTCCATCGTCTCACGGCCCATCATGCGATAATAGCAGTTCTTTCCTGTCTCCACCAGCGAGTGGAAGTCCTTGCGGTACATGCCGAAGATGCTCTCGCCGTTGAAACGGAACAGGCATAGCGAGATAATCAGCTGCAAGGCTGACACACCCTGCTGCTTCTCCAATCCAAGCCGGCGGAGGGTCTGGGACAGACCGAAACGTCCGAATGTGGACATAATATCGTGGTTCACTCGCTCTTTTTCGTTCAAAAGCTTGTACATCTCGTGAATTTTGTCTAATTTTGCAGTCATAACAGAAGTCTTGAATCCTTTCGCATTTGTTTTTTAGCGACTACAAATTTACGAAATTATTCTCGATTTCTGTTATATTTTGACAACTATTTTATACTCAATCCTTCATTTTTAATTACCACATCAAAGGGTGGGAAACTTCAGTTAATAAGGTGGCGGTGACAGAACTCTCACGCCTTGGCAGAGATACCTTGCAAGTGCTCGAAGTGATAGAGCAGTTCAACAAGTTAGGCATCAGCCTCTACATTCAGAACTACGGCATCGAGACTCTGACCGAGAGCGGAGAGGTCAACCCTATGAGTCAATTCCTCATCACCATTCTGGCGGAGGTGGCACGTATGGAACGCAAGACCATTCGTGAACGTGTTGAGAGTGGTTACAAGAACTTCAGAGCCAATGGCGGCAAAGTCGGACGTAAGGAGGGCTACAAGAAGTCAGACGAGGCAATGCGTGAGCAGTATGCCGAGGAAATCCGCTTGTTACGCAAGGGCATTAGCCTCCGCAACATCAGTAAAATCACGCATACGAGCGTCAACACCATACGCAAGTGCCAGAGCCTCATCGAAAAATAATTTTAAGATAATTTGGGATTTTGAAATATTTTTTATATCTTTGCACTGAACGTTCAACTCAGCTGAGTGCCAAAAATAGAGGTGGTGAAAGCCCACCAGACCCTAAGTATAGGGTGGAAAATAATCGCTCTTTGAAATATTGATACAAAAGATGATTGATAAAACAGAATTGAAAGAGTATGAAGAACAGCTAAAAACAATAGGAATTACAGAAGAAACGAAGCAGAAAAAAGTGTTAGAATACTTCTATCAATTAGGGAAAATAATATATAAAATCAACGTTGGACGTTATGGCGAAGAAAATTAAACAACCAAAAGTTACGAAGTTCTCCGAGTTAGAGAACAAGGTCGCTGCCCTTTGGACGAGGGTATCAACGGAGCGACAAGAAGAGAATAATTGCAGCCTCGAAACACAAGAGCGCATTTGCAGAGAGTACGCAGCCAAACACGGCATCACCATCAAAAAGCAGTACGGAGGTACGCACGAGAGTGCAAAAACTGAGGGGCAGTTATACCGCAAGATGATAGCAGAGGTGGCAGCAGACAGAGACATCAACATTATTCTCGTTTACTCATTTGACCGTTTTAGTCGAGCAGGAAACGAGGCGATAATGACCAAAGCCTATCTCAAATCCAAGGGGGTATATGTTATCAGTGCCACCCAACCAATAGATACTGACAGCATTGCTGGCGAATTTATGGAGAACATCTTGTTTCTGTTCAATCAGTTTGAGAACAGCCTCAGACGTGACAAAGCCGTTACAGGTATGACTGCTTGCTTGAAACGTGGCGAGTGGTACGGCAAAGCACCATTAGGCTACGACCATAAGAAGGTAGGTAAGACTCACGTCTTGACCGTCAATGACAATGGGCGCATCTTGAAGAAAGCCTTTTTGTGGAAAGCAAATGAGGGTATGGGTGACATCGAGATAGTCGAGCGTTTGGCATTGGAGGGCTTGCGGATTGACCGCAAGCACCTCAACAAGATACTGCACAATCCGTTCTACTGTGGTAAGATTACACACAATCTGTTAGGGGATGAGATAGTCGAAGGTAAGCAAGAGAAGCTAATCGATGAGGCTACTTTCAACAAGATACAAGGTATCACGCACGCAGGCTATGAGCACCAAGAGGAAACCGAGCCGTTCCCACTGAAACGACACGTTCGCTGTTCTGATTGTGGAGGCTACTTGACTGGCTACACCGTCAAGAGCAGAGGCAAGGACTACTACAAGTGTAACAAGAAGGGCTGCAAGAGCAATCACAGCACCGAGAGACTACACCAGCAGTATTGCGCCTTGCTGAACACGTACAGCATCCCCAAACCGCTTGTTCCTATCCTAACCAAGGTGTTACACAAGGTGTTTAGGGAGTACAACCAAGAGCGTAGCGAAACAAGAACGCACCTTTTGAAAAACAAGAGCGAACTCGAACGCAAACAAGTAGCCCTCAAAATTCGTCACGGTTTGGGCGAGATAGACAAGGACATCTACAACGCCACATCAGCCCACTTGAATGAGCAACTGACGCAGATACACAAGGCACTCCAAGAAGCGGAGCGAGACCTATCGAACGAGAAGAAATACATAGCTGACGTTATCGCAATGTCTTGTAAATTAGGCACTTTGTGGCAAGAGGGTGACTTCCGTACACGTCAGAAACTACAAAATCTTGTATATCCTGACGGTATTTTGTACGACAAGCATTTGGGCAGTTATCGAACAGAAAACGAGAACGATGTGTTCCGTATATTCCGCACAATATCAACTGGTTACATTATCGACAAAGAAAAAGCGGCAAAGGAAAAAACTCCTTTGTCGCCTTGGGTCGGGATGAGGCGCTAACTCCTGCTTATACCCGATTTTATCAGTTTTGACGAGAATGACTGCATTTCTCTGAAAATGAGATAGATAGCGATTTTCGAAAATCAAAGGCGGTAAACCCAAATCACGC
>JAEEGG010002932.1_pt1 | contig 43303 bp, 40 predicted proteins | sample 9134161 | NCBI WGS metagenome assembly JAEEGG01 (sample SAMN16246543, study PRJNA631951) | gut metagenome | biome: gut microbiome; feature: rumen; material: CR-attached | host: Bos | place: Iran: Karaj | collected 2018-10 | reverse complement strand
AGGAGCATGGGCAATGACATAGGGCTGGCCGTGGAAACGTTCCTCGTGACGTTGGTGAACCACCGGATAGTCGGCTGTGTCGCGCAGATAGACCACCATGTAGCTCACATCCTCGTAAGTGCAGTCGGCTTCGGCCAGTAATTTCTCCACATTCTCCCACATGCGGTGGGTCTGCTTGCAGATGTCCTTGGGATACATTATCTCACCCTTGTTATTGATGCTGGCAGTACCAGAGATAAAGACGTGACGGCGGTCCTGATAGTCAACACGGGTACCGCGTTCGAAACTGACACCATAGTCGCTGGTACGATTCAGATGGGTGGGAGCATAGAGATAGTGAATTTGTTCCTGCTGGATGCCGGCAATGGCATAATTGTCCATCTGTGACAGTACATTAGGATCAGCCTGGCGCCCTCCGATACCTGTTGAGGCAATGAAGTGAGTGTTGACAGTCAGACCCTGGGTGAAGAAGAACTGGTTGCGAGCGCGCACCACACCACCATAGTTCAGGTCGACGTCGTTGACGAAGAACCAAGTGCGGATGCAGTTGTCTTTCAACGTGCATTCCTCCTCGATGAGTTGCATGTTATACTCATTGAAGAGCAAGCGGGTCTGGTATTCGGAATTGGCAGCCATATTGTGGGCACTGCCATTCCAAAGATGACGGAAGTCGCCATGGCGCACCTCGTAGAGACCACTTTTGCCAACACCTGTCTGAACGTCTGTCATCAGATAGACCCATAGGGCAATCTTGGTTCCGTCGAGTGGTGCCTGCTGGATGATGCTCTTGGCGCAGTCGGTGACGTCGTTGAGGATGATATCGTCCTGCTGATTGGCTGCATCGCTGAGAAAGTAGCGCTTGAACACGCTGCGAGCTCCCTTTAGCTCGCCTTCGAGCAGGGCATTATACGTATTGAGTATAGCTTCTAATTGTTCGGGATAGGTTGAAGTGGCGTCATTCACGTGAATCATGACGTGAAACTCCTTGACTTCTGTTCCGTTATCGAACTGACTGATTTCGGCATGAGCCTTCTCGAATGTTTTAATCGTTGTTTGATTCATATTTATTAATGTACTATTCTTTTTGGGCCCCATTGTTGATCCAACTGTCAATCAAGGGCAGGATGCTTTGTGCGTTCTTTTCTGACACGAGGTCGAAGTGATTCATACCGATGCCCTCTACACTCTCCTGATTGAGCACCATGTGCAGTACGCTGTTCCTTGCATCGTTAGGAGCGACAATCTTCTTGCCGTCCACCTTCTTGGAGTCAATACCCACCATGGCCTGATATGCTTTACCTTCTGTAAGATCAAGTCCAGCTGCTATGCGATTGGATGCACCGTGACAGTTAGCACAGGTGGTACTCAGAAAGCTTTGCTGGATGGTATTAAACATACTGACATCCATATTGTTGACGTCGATGGTCACGATATCGGCAGCACCAGTAATGTCTGCCTCCTTGAAGGTGATGATATGGCGACGCAGACGGTCTAATATGCAGAAGCGTACTATAGATATTTCGCCGCCAAGACCTGACAACTCTATGCTGAGTTTTCCATCAACAATATCACTCGATGAAATTGTCTTAGTGATGGTGGCATATTCGTCATCAGTATTTTCAAATCCTGCAAGTGACAATCGGTAGTTTGAACTCCAACTATCATATCCATTGATAACACCTTCAACTTTTACTGTCTTTCCTTCTGTAGATTGGACTGTTTCCGGATATATCAGTCCATCGTCACAGGACGTCAGGCAGGTGGCCATTAATGTAATGAATGCAAAGGTAATTCTTTTCATTGAAATATCCAAATTTTTTATTAAAAAGCAAATTGCATCATCAGACAGGCTGTGTGTTTGGACACACCAAGGTCGTCCATATCCCTGTCGAGTTGGGTGTTGTGTCCTGTGCGTCCGATGTACTGGTACATTGCTGAGAGTTTGAGATTGGTCTTGGGCACGAAGAAATTAACAACAGCGGCAGGCATATTCAAGAAACCGTCCTTAGACGTGCCGTTGCGGTCCATGAGGTCGTAGCGCACACCAAGTTGCCATTGAGGTGCGACGAAATAACCCACCTGTGCATAAGCTCCCCAGTAGTTGAAGGTTTCATTGATTTTTTGACGTTTAGTGAATCCAACGTGCATGTAGTATCCTTCAGCGGCAAAATACCATCTGTTGTAGAGCCATGCAAATTCCAGACCTGCACGCAGGTCGTTGGTACTCTCACCTTCAGCTTCATTGTTGTAATTAATGCTGGCACCAATTAGCATCTTGTTGAGATTCAGCATCTTGGGATTTCCCTGTGTCAGAGGCATCGCACCATGAGGCATATAGGTAAGACGTGCTGCGTAGAGCAGAGAAGGGAAGTGGTTGTCATCGCTGATACCTTTTGTTGCAGTGTTCACTGACGAACCTGTACCATTGAAGATGCCTACTTCGTATCCAAAGCGGTCTTTCACGATGCCATGTACCTCAAAACCGAGATCAAATCCAGTTCCGATAGTGGGTGTTACAGCATTCAGCGAGTAGGGCATGATGCTGGTGGCAGTCAGAGAAGTCGGCACTTGTGGAAAGAGGGTCTCGCCAAGTGTGGTAAGATAGGAATGGGTGAAAGGAGTCTTGAATTTACCAGCACGAAAGCGCAGTGCCGGACATACGGCATAGTCAATCCATGCCTGCTGCAGTATGTTTCCACCAGAGGCTGCTGCATTGATGCTGATATTATAGTCAATCTTACCAAAGGCCTTACCTGTGAAACCGATGATAGCATATGGAACGGAGAACCCAGAGTTAGCAACATTGTCCTGATTATACGCTTTGTCAAGTCCCTCATCGTCATAGTAGCGATAATTGAGGGTTCCTTGAAGGTACAAATAGGGCTTAAAGACGAAGTTGCCGTCCTTGGATTGTAGCGTGAATCCGCGATTGTCAGCGATGGGAATGACACCATTCTCCATATCCAATTTGCTGATTGCATCTTCCATCGGGCTTTCTGTAGCTCCTTTTTCAGTTTCTGTCTCAGCATAAGCAGTGGCTGAGAGTGTCATTGCCATGATGATGGCGAAAATCTTGTTATATTTCATAGTTTTTACTTTTTTTTTTACTCATTTGCCTGTTACAGTGACCACAGGAATTCTATCAACTGATTACGCTGTTCTTTGGTCATGTTCTTGAATTTGTTCTTCGACGCTTCTCCCTCGCCACCGTGCCACATGATGGCTTCGGTGAAATTCCTGGCTCGACCATCATGTAGGAAATAGGTATGTCCGTTGACTTTCTTCTGAAGCCCGATGCCCCAAAGTGGGGTAGTGCGCCATTCATTGCCACGAGCCAGCCCGCTGACGAAATTGTCGTTCAGTCCTACTCCCATAATCTCAGAGCCCATGTCATGAAGCAAGTAGTCGGAGTAGGGGTGGATGGTCTGGTTGCCCAGCCAAGGAAGTTCGGTGCCAGCCAAAAGCACGGAGCCTCGGGGCTTTGTGTGGAGGGTGGTAACATGGCAGAGATGACAACCTGCCTGATAGAACAACTGTTCTCCTGCTTTTACGTTCTCGTCATTCACGTTACGTCGCCCAGGTACAGCTAGTGCCTGCATATATAGATCGACATCCTCCATGTCTTCTGTCGATACATCAAGCATGTCGTAGGAAAGCCCCATCATAGAACCTTCTTCCATCTGTAACTGTCCCTCGCAGATTTCTTCGGGATAGCGGCTGTTTGTCATACCCATATCACTGGAGAAACCGAGTTCGACAGTCAGGTCGGCATGCTGTGCTTTGTTTCCGGAAAGACCGAGTTGCAGCTTTCCACGTTCTTTGATGTAGTTTGCGCGTCCGCTGATGCCCCATTCGGGATAGTTGCTGCGCTTAGCCAACTCTTCGATTTCGTGAGGGTCGATAGCCATCATCTGTCCCATGCCTACGTGGCGAAGCGGTACGCGAACGGTGCAGAAGAGATCTTCTGGAGCTATATCCTCGGCATACCAATCCGTAATGGTCCAAATAGGGTAGCAAAGACTATATTCTTCGCCATCAGGGAATTGGAATTTTTCTTCCTTGATTTCAAACTTTAGTTTGCCCTCGGGTTGTACGCCATATATAGCTTGGTCGTGGATGACGCGTCCGTAACTGGGGAAAAAGGTGCCGTTCTTGCGAGTGATATAAATGAGTGAGGCAGTGAATCCGTAAGGACCAGATCCGTCATTGCCTCCATTCTTATAGCTGGTCCAATAGGTAGGCTCAGTGCGTCCGGCATTACGGTGACAACTACCACAACTATAGCCGGCATAGACTGGACCAAGACCACCACCATGCCCATTTTCGTTGGACGTTTTTACATTGTCGTAGAGTCGGTCACCCTTGTTAAATCTTGTATCGTAGGTACCAGAGAGCCAACTTGCTCCTTGGTCGTATGCCACAGATGAGTTATAGAATCCTGTTGATGTTCCTGCAGACAAAGCATAGCCGTTAGGAATGTCGATGTCTCTAACATCCAGTTTGTCATCGTTGTCGCATCCGGTAAGGGCAGACAGTGCTATGGCGAACGTTGAAATACAAAGGTATTTATTCATAAAATCATAATATTTTCAATAAGTCTTCATTAGACCACAAGAGCGAAGACGGACATTTATCCGCCTCCGCTTGTTAGCTGTCACTTGTAAAGTGATTACTTGGTTGCTTTCTGCAAGAAAGGCTTAAGTTCTTTTTCCAATACATCACACAACTCGCTACATGCCTCCATAGCCTTTTTCGCTTCGGTAGAATTGATGTGATTGCGGAAAGGCTGTGGGATAGCCTGGATGGCATCAGCGGCATCCTTAATAGCAGCTTTTACCTTGGCATCAAGAGTAGAATTGTATTTGGCAACTAACTTGGAGAGTGAGTTGTTGTTGATGCTGCCGTTGCGTGATCCATAGTAGGCATTGCGGATAGAGTAGATATTGTTGGTGTAGTCGTCACGAGAGTGCCAGCTGTACCATGACTCTACTGCATAAAGAGCCTCTGTGGTCTTACCTGCTACATAGAGATCGTATGGCTCACCGATTTTTGCATTGCCAACCTCGCCAGCAATGTCGATACAGCCATCGATTAATTGCTCAATACAGCTGAGTCCGCTGGTAAAATCTCCACCTTTATGTGATTTGAACTCTGCAGCATAGCTGTTGTTCCATTCATCTAACAGTTTTGTAACATCCTCTACCAGCAACAGGGAGGTATTTCTCATATACTGAGCCCATGCTGCAGCGTTTGAAGCATTGTACACATAGTCAGCAGCGTTGTCGCTGGCTGGCTGATCGTTGAGCGTGCGTGCCTTGCCATCGCGGAAACATAAGAACTCGAGTGTGTGGAATCCACGTACATTCTGGGCTGCGGCTATTGCCTCATCGTCTTCGTTGTAGTCGCCTTCCCATTTCATGCTGTTCCATTGTTGTGACTCCAGTGTCTTAACGATAGCATCTTGGTCAAGGGGCCATGAGTCCATGTTGGGGTCAAGACCAAAATCGGCTACAGGACCGAAAAGGAAGGCCTCACTTGATTCCCATGGTTCGCGTGCATCCAACCATGCTTCGCAAATGCCTTGGAAACCAGCATCAGAAGGATTGTTACCGAAAGCAATGACTGCATTGTAAAGTTCTGTGTTCTTTGCCTTTAAGTCAGTATATGTAGGTAATACGACATTGTCTACATACTGCGTGATGATGGCATTGTATTCTGCATCAGCAATGGTTACTTCCTCATCACCACCGTTACCAGAACCATTTCCACCGTTGTTGGTGGTTTTGTCATCACCACATGAAGTTACTGCAAAGAGCGCCATTACAGCGAGCCCCATTACAAATAGTTGTTTTTTCATTTTAGTACTTTTTTTAATGTTGTTATTTATTATTCGTTATTTTTTGAAAAACCAGCCAATATAGGCAATAGCTATACTGAATTCATTCTCGCTGTTATACATGCCTTTTCCAAACATTTTGCTTGTACCGATCTGGCGTGTAGTATAGTCTGCTTTTACAACCAAGTTAGGAAGGGCACGCCAGTTCAAACCGAAATTCCACTTACTGACTTGGCATCGTTTATCCATCACGTCCATTCCTGCTGCCTTTTCTTGTGGATTGTAATATTCATATTGGGCAAAAGGAATGATGGTGGGCAGGTTTCTGCCAGGGAAGAAATTCTTGATATTTAATCCCAATTCCATATTATAGGATACGGCACGTTTTGCAATAGGAGTCAGACGGCTGTAACCGGACTTGTTGGATAACTTGCCGTTTTTGGCGCCTAATTCATCTGCATGGCCAATATTTCCTGATAAGTAGTTCGCCCGTGCAATGACATATTTGTTGACGTATTGAGCATCAAGCGAATAAATGGTAACAGGGATCTTGCCTATCTCATCGTAGGTGATTAACTTATCAGAGTTGGCTCCGGTATTGGGGCAATAATAAATGGATGCTCCCAAACGGAGTCCGGGAACTCCTGTATAGTTCAGGCGTGCTACATAGGCAGGACTGGTAAAGTTGTCTGTCTCAAACAATCCCTGCTTACCGCCTCTTACCCACTTGTTGCGATCGAAACCGTTGGCGTTCAGTCCTGTTACAATCATTGCTTCATAGTCAAACGTCGTATATCCTTTGCCAAATTTTCCAAGAAAAGCTAAACCTGTTTCATGCCAAGTGCAGGGGATAATGGTTGTTTCGCCTTCAGGACGGGAAGTTCCAAAGAAATTGATGGGTTCATGGTGCTCATTTGTAAGTCCGATGGGGACTATCATGTGTCCGATACGTACGTTGAATTCAGGAACAATGAGGCGGGTGATGTGAAACTGTTCCAGTGCGACCTCTCCGCCTTTTTCTACTTCTGTCTCATATTCTCCGTTTTCGGTATTCTCTAATTCGTAAGCAGTACCTGTGCCACCAGCTTCAAATTCTATTTCTGCACCAAGTATCCATTTGGGGGTAAATTTATAATCAAGGGCCAAAATAAAACGGGGAAGAGAAATGGTGTTGTGTTTTTGCTTTGTGTTACCTTCAGAATGCCCATAGAACCGGTTGATTCCGTAGTCCTTGAAGTTGGCAAGAATCTCTCCATATCCGCCTATACGGAATTTGTTATAACCAATCGTGTCAGGTTCTGCTGCATTTAGCGTGATAGCAGCCACAAGTGTTAACATTAATAGTGTTAATCGTTTCATCATGATCTTTATTTCTTTAAAATTTTTCCGGTGCAAAGGTAGAATGTTTCAGTAATTCCTACAATACCTAAAAATGATGAATTTGTTTCTAACTATTGCAAGAGTCAGGCAAAAGCAGTAATTTTGCAGCGTCAATATATAAATAAGGTATATGGAGGTATGAAGAATCTGAAGATGTATGAACCCGAAGATAAGATGATTACACTTATCAAGGACAATTATAATTTGCTACAGGCACTGGGTAGTTTCGGAATCAACTTAGGCTTCGGCGACAAGACCGTTTGGGAGACCTGCGAGATAAACCATGTGGATACCTATACGTTTCTTGCTGTGGTGAATTTTACTATGAATGGCTCTACCAACAATGAGGACGACGACCAGATTGACGTGCGAACATTGCTTCATTATTTGGATGCCAGTCATGCCTATTTCCTTGATTATCAGTTACCTTCCATCAGACGACAATTGGCAGAGAGTTTCGACGAGAAAGACTCTCTTGGACACTTGATTATGAAGTTCTATGATGGCTATGCGCGAGAGATACAGCGCCACATGAAATATGAGGAGAAGACGTTGTTCCCTTATGTGACTGCATTATTGGAAGGGCGTAAGGTGAATGACTATAATGTGGAGACTTTCTCAAAACACCATGAGTCAACAGACAGGGCTTTGCGAGAGTTGAAACTAATGATTATCAAGTATTTGCCTTCGGATTCGCATAGTAATAACAAACTGACAGCGACGCTCTATGACATATATAATAATGAGGAATGGTTGAAACAGCATGCAGAAGTGGAGGATAACATCTTCGTGCCTGCTGTGCGTCGTTTGGAACAGCAGCAGAAACAAAATACGGTGACAAGAAATATATCCACGATGGTGTTCAAGAGTGGACAGGATAATGCTGATGCGCTGTCGGATAGAGAGCGTGACGTGATTATCTCGTTGGTTCAAGGTATGTCGAATAAGGAAATCGCTGACCATTTGTGTATCTCCACTAATACGGTCATTACGCATCGCAGGAATATAGCCCGTAAGTTGCAGATTCATTCACCTGCAGGTCTGACGATTTATGCGATTGTCAACGGGTTGGTTGACATATCTTCTGTAAAACTGTAAGGGATTAAATCTTATTGATATCAACGTATCCGTGCATGACTGCGTAGATGGTAAGTGCTGATACGCTTTTTATACCCAGTTTGTCCATGATGTTCTTGCGGTGGGTAATGACAGTGGCAAGACCAATGTTCAGTTTGTCAGCTATCTCTTTGTTGATATAGCCTTGTACTATCAGCGACATCACTTCTATCTCACGATCAGAAAGGATTTTCTGCTGTAGCGCCTTGGGCATTGGTGGTAGGTTTTTGCCTCCAGCATGGGCATGTTGTTCCAACATTAATAGTTGACGAATCAGTTGCTGTTCTGGCTGATTGATGCACAGGCAGTGGAAACCCGATAGTTGGGATGTGTCTTCCAATTGAAGAGTAAGTACAATGGTCTTACGCAGTCTTTCCTGGAAAAACTGTCTTTCCTGTAAGACGATATCCAATGACACAAAATAGTGTGCATACGAATCAGGATGGTTAGCCTTTAATTCTGCAAAAGAACCAAAGGTATCTACCGTCATGATGGGCATGACGTTCTGCAGTATATGCTTCAAACCTAATGTTGCTAATGTATTGGCATCTACAAGAGCAATCTTCGGTCTGCCTTGTGTTATTGGATATTCCATGAGCTATGATTTTTTGTTCATGAATGGTAACTTAGCGGCTTGATCCATGATGATTTGCGCCATGTCTTCATTATGGGGCGTAATACCATTAATGATATCAAACATCCGCTTGATGCCTTCTTTTCCTCCATTAGTCTTCAGTATTTGAACAATGCACAGGTTTTGGAGTCCGATGTTGGACGACAGGATGTCAATATCAGTAGATCCAAGTTGGAAGAGTGCAAGTTGGTAAGCATCATTGCTGTTCTCCCGTATCAGTTTCTCAACGTCAGCAAGGGTTTCCATACCCATTTGGCGGAGTAGTTTTAGATAGCGGATAGGATTGGCCTCTTGCAGCTCAGCATTAGTAATAGCTGCAATTTTCTTGTTCAGCTTGTCGAAAGGCAGAAGGTCCATAAACGTATGGAAAGTGTCGCCATCGAGCATAACCTCCTCCAGTTTACCGCTCTGCACCATTCCAAGCATTCGCCTGCGGTAGTCGGCAATGTCAGAACGGAGTCGACTGAACTCATTGTCTGCCAGTTCTAATAGTCCTGCCAGTCGGCTCAGGTTGCGATGGTACTCAAAAGGAATCTCCACATCGGTCTTATAGCCGATATCATGTTGAATAGCTGACCATACGTGTTGCAGTGCTGTGCGCATCTGAATCTCAAAGGGAATTTCGTTCAGCTCAGGATGTTCCTCATTAAAATACAATGATTTAGGCAGCCTGCAGATGTAATGCAGAGAGTTGTAGCCAAAACTGTTAAACTGATGCATCCTTCGCTTGTCGATGGAGTTGTTCCAGTCTACATCGAACAAAGCCTCTGCCATGGAGGCGATGCGGTCAACATCTTCATTATAGAAAGTGATGATACGGGCTCCGAAGATATCGGTAATGTTATTGATGGTTTGGTATTTTGCCCCTTTTAAAGCAAGTTTTCCTGCCAATGATTTCTCGGTTTTAATACGTGACTCCATGGCATTCAGTTCCAAACCGGCCTGCTTGACCATATTGCCGAGGTTCTCCATCACGACACGCTGAAGAAGACTATAGACAGGTAGCCTGTCTCTATAGTCTTCCAGCAGCATTGTGCCATGTAAATCTAACCCGTATTCCATCTATTCCTATTTAATGTCAAAGAGATTGTAGAAACCAGTCATCATGAAAACCTTCTTGATTTCATCATTGATGTTCATGATGATGACCTTTCCTCCCTTTGAGGCAGCTTCTTTACGGAGACTCAGGAAAAGACGAAGACCAGAACTGCTGATATAGTCCAGTTTGGTGCAATCGAGTGTAATCTCTTTGTCTGCATTGTCCATCAAGGGCTGCATGTCCTTAGTTGCCTGAACAGCAGCAGGTGTGTCCAGTCTTCCGTTCATCAGTGCGGTAAAACCGCCATTCTGTTCTTTAATTTCGATAGTCATTTTTTAAGTTTTTATTGATTTTGAATTATAAACAATGTGTTGAATCCTGTCATCTCGAATACCTTTTGTATTTCTTTATTGATATTCAGGATTGTTACTTTGCTACCAACAGCGGCAGCATTCTTACGGATATTCAGCAGGATACGTAAACCGGAACTGCTGATATACTCAAGATTGGTGCAGTCGATGATAATGTCATGACCTGTGCAATCATTCAATGGGGCGAGGTCTTTTGTTGTCTGCTCTGCTGCAACAGTGTCCAGTCGTCCTTCTAATGTGGCAATGTATTTGCCATTCTCTTCATGGAATGTAGTCTTCATAAGCCTTATTATTAATGTTTGTTATTAATGCAATGGATAAATAATGTTTACTATGAGTAGGTTGGCAGCCAGCAGCACTACGTGCATGAGGAAACCAATCCGTAGAAAGTCTGAGAATTTGAAACCGCCAGGACCATAGATGAGCATGTGTGTGCTGGAACCGATGGGAGAGGCGAAACTTGTAGTAACTGCTATCATCAGCGAAATGATGAAGGGCATGGGATTGCACCCTAATTCTATCGCTTCCTGATAAACTATGGGGAAGAATACACCACAGGCAGCTACGTCGCTGACAGCCTCACTGACAAGCGAAGCCAGAATACACATCACTGCCATGACAATCAGTGGGTTATTGCCGCACAACTGTAACAGACTGTTAGCAGCAACGTCTGCTATACCGGTCTTAGTGATGGCAGTACTAAATACCACCGTAGCACCCAATATCAGCAATAATTCCCATTCAATATACTTTGTGACGTTCTGCGCACGGCAACATTTCAATAACAGCATCGCACCAGCAGCTAACATCGTTGTTGCCATCAAAGGCATGACGTGCAATGAAGACAAAATGAACATTATCACAAGAATAATAGACGAATAGATGGTCTTCTTGCCTAACTGTGGCACGAAATGTGAGTCAAAGAAAGTCAAGCTACCTTTCGTCATCATGGCAATCTCGTTGTCTTCTTTAGGCGGACATTCCAATAGCAAGGTGTCACCAGCTTCAAGTTCTACCTCACGTGGCTGTATGTTGACACGCTTTCCCTGACGGGCAACAGCTACCAATATAATGTCTGTACGATGCTCAAACTCATTGTCACTCATACGTGAACCGATAAGGTCGCTGCCGAAGCCGATATAAGCCGTTCTCATCTTGCGGTTATTGTCTATCTCGCTAATGCTATACACATGGTGGTCGGCTGCAACCAGTCCGTGTGATTTCTTAAGTTCCAGAATTTCGTTAATCTGACCGGAATAAATAAGACGGTCACCTCCCAGGATAAACTCATCTTGGGGAACAGGAGCTATGATTTCTTTATCGAAACGTACGATTTCAATGAGAGAACCACCTCGTACATTTCTTAATCCAGCGTCATTAACGGACAACCCTACTGCAGGATTATCTGTTGGTACCAACAACTCTACGGTGTAGTCGCTGGTAGATTCAAAGGTGCTCTCTGGCGATTGTCTGCGAGGAATAAAATTGCGTAAGATAATAACCATCCCAATACCAATGACAGTGCAAAACAGACCAGGGATGAGTGGGGCAAAGAAACTGAGTGCTCGTCCTGTGCGTTCTGCGTAAAGACCTGAAATTACCAGATTCGACGAGTTCCCTATAAGCGTGCATGTGCCACCCAATGTGGCTGCATAACTTAGCGGAATCAGTAGGCGCGAGGGTTCTGTTCCTAATCTTCTGGCCCAGATTCTTACTACATCAATGAACAGGGCGACTACATTGACGGAATTCAGAAATGCTGCCAAGGAGGCTATCGGCAACATCAGCTTTACTAAGGCTTGACGGTATTCATTGGGATTTCCCAACAGGTGTTTGGTTAGCCAGTAAAGCACGCCTGTCTGCATCAGACCAGCCATCACAACGAAGAATGCTGCATGTACAACAACAGGTTCACTACCGAATCCTGCCATTCCTTCAGCCTCAGAGATAATACCAGTCACGAGCAATACCGTCATAGCTCCCAAGAAAGCTACTACAGCAGGGATACGGGTTTTAGCCATCACGAAGAAAATGCTAAGCACCGTGACGATTGTTATCCAGCCCGGTAGGCCAAGTCCCCAAAAGACGATATCCTCCATTTTTTTCTGTTACTTGACTGGTTTAAGATATTTAACGAGTGTCAGAATATTGTTTTCGCCTTTGCGTTCATAAATGACATTATCCATGATCTGTCTCACTAAGAATATTCCGAGACCACCGATGGGGCGTTCTTCTGCGCTTAACGTGGTGTCGGCATCCTCTTTCTGTGTGGGATCAAATGGAATACCATTGTCGGTAATGACAAATTTTAAGTATTCAGAGGTGTAGAAGGCATCAATAACAACCATACCCTCTTTTCCTTCATAGGCATAGAGCACAACGTTGGTAGCTGCCTCTTCCAAAGCAAGGTTAAGACTGGCAATTAGAGCCATGTCAACCCCAGCTTCTTCACAGACAGTGTCAACGAACTCAGGCAACTTAGTAAGTTCCTCAATTTCATTCTTTATTGTCAAACGATGCGATTGCACGTTCTCTTCTTGATGACTACTCATTATGTTTTTATTCAATATTTGTCGCAAAGGTACAAAAAAATTGGCAATCCGTTACAAGATTGCCAATTTTTTTTTGCATTATGTGCCTTATGAAAGGAATCCAAGCAGGGCACCAGCTGCCACAGCAGAGCCTATTACACCTGCTACATTGGGACCCATAGCATGCATCAGCAGGAAATTATGACGGTCATATTCAAGTCCAAGGTTATTGGAGATACGGGCTGCCATAGGAACAGCGCTTACACCGGCATTACCAATCAGCGGGTTCAGTTTCTTGTCTTTTGGCAAGAATAGATTCATAATCTTAACAAAGCAGACACCGCTCATGGTGGCGATGATAAATGCTCCGGCACCAATCATGAAAATATAGATGGTGTTGATGGTCAGGAACTCTGATGCCTGTGTAGAGCAACCTACGGTCAGGCCTAACAGCATGACGACAATGTCATTAAGAGCAGCACCTGCAGTCTTTGCCAAACGGGTGGTCTTGCCTGACTCCTTCAGCAAATTACCAAAGAAAAGCATACCCAGCAGGGGCAGGCCGGAAGGCACGATAAATGTGGTCAGTAACAGGCCGATGATAGGGAATAGGATGCGCTCGGTCTGTGATACTTCACGGGCAGGCTTCATTTTGATGACACGCTCCTTCTTAGTGGTCAGCAGACGCATCAATGGAGGTTGAATCAGCGGTACCAAAGCCATGTAGCTATAGGCGCAAACAGCAATGGCTCCCATGAGGTTTGGTGACAACTTACTGCTCAGGAATATGGCTGTAGGACCATCAGCTCCACCGATGATGGCAATGCCCGCAGCCTGATTGGGCTCGAATCCCAAAGCAAGTGCAAACATATAAGCCCCGAAGATACCAAACTGAGCAGCAGCACCAATCAGCATTAATTTAGGATTGGCGAGAAGAGCCGAGAAATCGGTCATAGCTCCAATTCCTAAAAATATCAAAGGAGGATACCAACCCTGACGCACACCTTGGTAGAAGATGTTCAGTACCGAATTGTCTTCGTAAAGACCGATTTCCAGACCTGCATCAGCGCGGAAAGGTATGTTTCCGAGAATAATGCCAAGACCGATAGGTACGAGTAGCAGCGGTTCAAAGTCTTTCTTAATGGCGAGCCAAATAAAAAGCGCGCCTACTGCTATCATGATGAGGTTTCCTGCCGTGGCGTTGGCAAAACCAGTGTACGTCAGGAACTCATTAAAGTTTTCTACGATAAATTGCCACATAATAATCGATTATCAATTGTCAATTATCCAATAGTCAACAATACAGCACCTTCCATGACGGAATCGCCTTGGTTGACGGTGATAGATGTCACAGTTCCGGCATTTTCTGCCTCGATGTTATTCTGCATCTTCATGGCCTCCAGCACGATGACCACATCGCCAACAGCAACAGTGTCACCTACTTTCACGTTTATACTAGAAATCGTGCCAGGCAGAGGAGCCTTTAATGCAGCTCCGGCACCAGCGGGAGCAGCAGCTTGGACAGGCGCAGCTGCAGCAGCTGGTGCAGCAGTCTGGGCTGCAGGTTTGGGAGCCTCAACCTTAGGCTTAACAATCGTTGGATGCTTGGCAGCATTGATAGGTTGCTGCAGTTCTACTTCAAAAGGAATGCCGTTTACATTCACTTTGGCGATGTTGCCTTCTACTTCCTGGATTTCTACTTCGTAGTCAACACCTTGTACTTTATATTGATATTTGCTCATATCTCTAAACTCTAAAACATTAAACTCTAAACATTACTTCATCTCTGGTCCAGTAGGAATCTTGGGACTTTGGGGCGTCGTGGGCAACATTGGCTCATGGAAATGAGTCATCTCCGTGTACGCAGCGTCCCATTCCGTTTCACGTGGTTTGATAGTAATCACACCACTCTCCACATCATGCACATTATCGCGATACTGCTGAAGAGCCATACCGATGACTGCCATATATATTTCACGGTCGATACCCTTGGTGTCAAATCCTTCTTTAAGAATAACTCCCGTCTTATGACCCACCTCAATGGTTTTCTCAACAGTCTTGGTAATTGGTTTAATAGGCTGGGTATTGATAACTTTCTTAGCAGCCTCCTGATGGCGCATGAACATGCCGAAGAGAGTGAAGAAAATCCACAACAAAGCCAGACAGAGAAAAACGATGCCCATAGCCATAATAGCCATCGCAAAGCCATAAGGGTCTTCGCGCTTAAATTTCTCGATCTTCGACTCGCTAACAGTAGTCATGTTCTGGATGCCTACCGTAACGCGGTCGCCAGATTTCACCTCCCAATCAGCACTATTGCCATTGTTGGAAATACGGGCAAACGATTGGTCGGCATTCAGCACAGGCACGGTAACAGAGTCGATGAGCTGAGTGGCATTACCATTGTACAATGCTATCCAAGTAGGCTTAGAAGGGTCTACTTTTACTGCGAGATGCAGCGATCCCTTTGAAGGTTCGCTGTTTAACTGGAACACGATGAACTGTCGTCCGCTGAGATTAGTGCGTACGTCACCATTAGGAATTTGGCTCATACGCTTGACACGCTCAGGAACACTCATCGATTTGTCAAGTACGGAACGGTCGGTGGTCAGATACATACCACGGATGTTGTAAGTTGAGTGTGATATGTTGGCTATCTCCACCCAGGCATGTCGTGTTCCGTATTCGTCAATCAGGCTGGATTGGTTGTCTGTCATCACCTCGTTCAGTTTGATGCTGGCATCCATTTGTGCATGCATCGGGAGGCAGGTAACAGCCAGTAAGCCTAATAGGAATGAGAATTTTTTCATTTTGTTTGTATTATTATATATTCTAGTATTTTGGTTGTTCTATTTTATCCACAGAAGAACAGCACTATAATCTGTGCTGTAAAAATGCGTAGGAACATCGACAGCGGGTATACTGTCGAATAGCCAATTGCAGGAGCCTCTTTCGAACATACGCTGTTGGCATAGGCGAGGGCAGGGGGGTCGGTATAGGTACCGGCTATCATACCCATGATAGTGAAGTAATTGAACTTGTAGTGCAAGCGGGCAATAGGGCCAACAATTAAGATTGGAATGATAGTGATGAGGAAACCTGTCAGTACATACAATAATCCGTCTCCATCAACCACAGTCTCAAAGAAATTGGCTCCTGCTTTGATGCCTACACTGGCAAGGAAGAGCACCAGACCTATCTCACGTAGCATCATGTTTGCTGACGTTGTTGTATAGGTAACAAGATGAATCTTATAACCATAGCGTCCAATCAAAATGGCGATAATCAGTGGACCACCGGCAATACCCAATCGCAAAGGAACTGGCATGCCAGGAATAGCAACGGGTATCGAACCGAAGATGATACCTATGATAATACCGACGAAAATGGTGGCAATATTAGGTGCATTAAGACGGCGGATGGAGTTACCCATCTTATTGGCAACACGTTCGACAGCATCCTCTGGACCAACAACCATAATCTTATCGCCAACCTGCATTGGAAGTGAAGCTGAGGCGAAAAGGTCCAAACCATGGCGGGTTATACGAGTCACGTTGACACCATGCACACTTGAGAAATGCATCGAAGCCAATGTCTTACCATTAACTTTAGGATTGGTAATCAGGATACGCTTAGAAACCAAAGGTTGGTCAGATTGTTCAAAGTCGATATCGAGCTTAGGACCGATGAAAGCCATGATGGCCTCTTGGTCAGCCTCAGCACAAACGATGAGCATTTGGTCGCCCATGTGGAAGACTGTGTCACGGTTAGGGATACATAGTTCACCATTATGTACTAAACGGGAGACTACAAAGTCACGGTTTAGAAAGTCGTGTACCTGCAGCAGGGTCTTTCCTTCCAGATACTTGTTTGTTACCTCCAGGTGCATCTTATAAGGCTTCTTGTTGGCACTCATCTCGTCCATGGCAACCAACTCTTCCTCTTCCTTCTCCAACTTAACTTTGCACATATACCTTATTAATATAGTAGCACCGATGATGCCCAATACACCTAAAGGATAAGCACAAGCATAAGCCGATGCAATCTGTGGGGCACCGTTAGGGAAGGCTGCCTGTAATGCCTCGTTGGCTGCACCAAGACCAGGGGTGTTGGTGACAGCACCATACAACGTACCAACCATCATGGGGAGGTTGATGGGGTTTGAGGTGTCGAAGAAAATGAAGTAACAGGCAAACATTACCAAAATGTTCAGCAGAATGCCTGTAGCAGCCAATCCGTTCAACTTAATGCCAGCTTTACCGAAACTCTCAAAGAAACCTGGCCCCACCTGCATACCTATCATGAATACAAAAAGAATGAGTCCGAAGTCCTGAACAAATGTAAGGATGGGGAGTGGGGCAGTAAACCCGATATGGCCAGCTACAATACCAGCAAATAGCACAAAGGTTACTCCAAGCGAGATTCCCCAAAATTTAATTTTACCCAAATACACACCCACGGCAATGACTACTGCATATAGTAATGCTATATGGGCGACAGAGTCATTTGCCGTAAACAAATCTTTTAACCATTGCAATGATTCCATAATAATTCTATTTTTACAGCCTGCAAAGTTACAAAGAATTTGCGCAATACACGCAATTTTGTGCAACTATTTTTCATAATTATGAAAATATTATTAATTTCTTCGGCAGTTAAGAAATTATTGCTATCTTTGCAGTCTGAAACTTAGAACAACTTATATAATAAAACAAATTATGGCAAACAAAGAGAAACTCTTCACCGAGTTCCAGGCACCTACCACTCAAGAGTGGTTGGACAAGATTGAAGTTGACCTAAAGGGTGCCGACTTCCAAAAGAAACTTGTGTGGAGAACAAATGAAGGCTTTAACGTACAGCCTTTTTACCGCCGGGAAGACTTGGCGAAATTGAAGACACCTGATGCACTGCCAGGTGAGTTCCCGTTTGTTCGTGGAAACAAGAAAGATTCCAACGAATGGTACGTGCGTCAGAATATTAAAGTAGATGATCCTGTTGAGGCAAACAAAAAGGCTCTCGACATTCTGAACAAGGGCATCGACTCCATCGGCTTCCGCTTTGGTGGTGACATGGTAAGCCCATCGTTCATCGAAACTCTGCTCAAGGATATCCGTTTGGATATTGTAGAGGTCAGCTACCGTACCTGTCCACGTCATGCTGTTGAACTGGCAGAGATTCTCGTCAAGTATTTCGAGAAGCAGGGTTATGACAAGGAGAAAATAGTGGGTGGAGTAGGTTTTGATCCCATCGACAAGATGTTGCAGAAAGGCAAGGACACCACCCCAATGCTGGCTCAGTTGCCCAAGTTGGTAGAGACATTGAAAGATTATCCTAATCTGCGTTGTGTGATGGTTCACTCTGACACGCTCAATAATGCCGGTGCCTATATTGTACAGGAACTGGGTTATGCACTTGCCTGGGGTAACGAATACCTTCAGGAGTTGGTTGATGCAGGTGTTGATGTGGATACAGCTGCTAAGAGCATCAAGTTCTATATGGGTATTTCTGAGAACTATTTCATGGAGATTGCCAAATTCCGTGCCGCCCGTCTGTTATGGGCTCAAATTGTTAAGCAGTATGAGCCAAAGTGTGACTGTGCTTGCAAGATGATTATCAATGCCAGCACATCTACTTATAACCAAACGTTGTTCGATTCTTATGTCAATCTGCTACGTTCACAGACAGAGGCAATGTCGGCTGCGCTCGGTGGTGTTCATTCAATGGTGGTTACCCCGTTTGATGCTCCTTACGAAAAAGCTACAGACTTTAGTGAGCGTATCGCCCGCAATCAGCAGTTGCTGATTAAAGAGGAGAGTCATTTCGACCGTATTGTTGACCCCTCTGCAGGTTCTTACTATATTGAGCATCTGACCGATGCCTTGGCACAGGAAGCTTGGAAGATCTTCCTCAAGATTGAGGACGAAGGTGGTTTCCTCGAGGCTGTCAAGAAGGGTATTGTGCAGGATGATATCAATGCTACTAATGTGAAGCGTCACGGTGATGCCGCTAAGCGTAAGGAATTCCTGCTTGGTACCAACCAGTTCCCCAACTTCACTGAGAAAAGCGAGGGCAAGCGTGCCCAAGGTACTGCTTGCTGCTGTCATGATGATGGCTGCGAGCCTACCTTCAAGAAACTTGAGAGCACTCGTCTGGCTGCCGACTTCGAGGACTTGCGTATCCATACAGAAGAAACGAAGGTGCCCACTGCTTTCATGCTGACTATTGGTAATCTTGCCATGCGTCAGGCTCGTGCACAGTTCTCTTGCAACTTCCTTGCCTGTGCGGGCTATAAGGTTATTGACAACCTTGGCTTTAAGACGGTGGAAGAGGGCGTTGATGCCGCATTGAAGGCCAATGCTGATATCGTAGTCATTTGCTCTAGTGATGATGAGTATGCAGAATATGCTATTCCAGCCTTTAAGTATTTGAATGGTCGTGCGATGTTTGTGGTAGCCGGTGCACCTGCTTGCATGGACGATCTTAAGGCTGCTGGTATTGAGAATTTCATCCACGTTCGTTGCAATGTGCTCGAGACATTGAAAGAATATAATCAGAAACTTGGAATTTAATCGTAAGGAGGACTTGAATTATGCGTAAACAATTTAAAGATATTGATATCTATGCAGGCATCAAGGCTCAAGACGGTGCCAAGTGGATTAAGGACAATAACATCGTTGCCGACTGGAAAACACCAGAGCACATTGAGGTTCGTCCTGTTTATACGAAAGAAGACCTGGAAGATATGGAGCACCTAGATTTTACAGCGGGTATTCCTCCCTATCTCCGTGGCCCATACTCTATGATGTATCCGTTCCGTCCGTGGACTATCCGTCAGTATGCCGGATTCTCTACTGCTGAGGAATCGAATGCTTTCTATCGTCGTAACCTGGCTTCTGGTCAGAAAGGTCTTTCTGTAGCCTTTGACCTGCCTACACACCGTGGCTACGACCCTGATAACGCTCGTGTTGTGGGTGATGTGGGTAAGGCTGGCGTGTCTATTTGTAACGAAGAGAACATGAAAGTGCTCTTCTCTGGCATCCCTTTGAATAAGATGTCGGTGTCAATGACAATGAACGGTGCAGTACTGCCTATTCTTGCTTTCTATATCGTAGCTGGTTTGGAGCAGGGCGCTCAGTTGGAAGAGATGGCAGGTACCATCCAGAACGATATCTTGAAGGAATTTATGGTGCGCAATACCTATATCTATCCCCCTGCATTCTCAATGAAGATTATTGCTGATATCTTCGAGTACACCTCTCAGAAGATGCCGAAATTCAACAGTATTTCTATCTCGGGTTATCACATGCAGGAGGCTGGTGCCACAGCTGACATTGAGCTGGCATACACCTTGGCAGATGGTATGGACTACTTGCGTACAGGTGTTAATGCCGGTATTGACGTCGATGCCTTCGCACCTCGTCTGTCGTTCTTCTGGGCCATAGGTATGAACCACTTCATGGAGATTGCCAAGATGCGTGCTGGTCGTCTGTTGTGGGCAAAGATTGTAAAGAGTTTCGGTGCCAAGAATCCGAAGTCACTTGCCCTGCGTACCCACTCACAGACCTCTGGTTGGTCTCTCACTGAGCAGGATCCATTTAATAATGTCGGTCGTACCTGTATAGAGGCAATGGCAGCTGTTTTGGGCCACACCCAGTCGTTGCATACCAATGCTCTCGATGAAGCTATCGCCCTGCCTACCGATTTCTCGGCTCGTATTGCCCGTAATACTCAGATATATATCCAGAACGAAACAAAGGTCTGCAAGCAAATCGACCCCTGGGCTGGTTCTTACTATGTAGAGACACTGACCAATGAATTGGTGCATAAGGCTTGGGAGCACATTCAGGAAATTGAGAAGCTGGGTGGTATGGCAAAGGCTATCGAGACGGGTCTGCCTAAGATGCGTATCGAGGAGGCTGCTGCTCGTACTCAGGCTCGCATCGACTCTGGTGTTCAGACTATCGTCGGCACTAACAAGTATCGTTTGGAGCATGAAGATCCTATTGATATCCTTGAGGTTGACAATACTGCTGTACGCAAGCAGCAGGAAGAGAGTCTGGCTCAGGTTCGCTCCACTCGTGACGAGGCAGCTTGTCAGGCTGCGCTCAAAGCTATCACCGAATGTGTCCGCGACTTCAATGAGGGTCGCAAGAGCGAGAACAACCTGCTTGACCTTGCCGTCAAAGCTGCCCAGTTGCGTTGTACTCTTGGTGAGATTTCAGATGCCTGCGAGGAAATCGTAGGTCGTTATAAAGCAGTAATCAGAACTATTTCAGGCGTGTATAGCTCAGAATCAAAGAACGATAGCGACTTCGAGTTGGCTTGTAAGCTGACCGATGAGTTCGCAAAGAAGGAAGGTCGCCGTCCCCGTATCTTTATTGCTAAGATGGGACAGGATGGTCACGACCGTGGTGCAAAGGTAGTGGCAACAGGTTATGCTGACTGTGGCTTCGATGTGGATATGGGACCGCTGTTCCAGACACCAGCTGAGGCTGCTCGTGAGGCTGTCGAAAACGACGTCCACGTAGTTGGTGCATCCTCGTTGGCTGCAGGTCACAAGACTCTCATTCCTCAGTTGATTGAAGAGCTGAAAAAGCTTGGACGTGAGGATATTATGGTTATCGCCGGCGGTGTTATTCCTGCTCAGGATTACGATTTCCTCTACAAAGCTGGAGTAGCTGCCATCTTTGGTCCTGGTACTTCTGTAGCAAAGGCTGCCGTTGAAATGATGAAGATTCTGCTCGACCAAGAGTAAGCTTCTTTTTCAACATACTCATATTAGTAGTCCCCTGCCTTTTGGGCGGGGGACTTATTTGTATATTTTGTTCGGATAGTCTTGGATTATTTTGCGTACTTGTCAATGAGTGTTTGGGCTTGTTCATTGCCAAGTTCTTTGGCTTTATTTAGATTGCGTGCACCTTCAGCTTTCTGGTTGGTGAGACATTGGGCAAGCCCCAGAAATAGATAGCCGTCAGAGAGTTCAGGCGACAACTTGATGAGTTGTTGGGCTGTCTCAATGGCTTCCTTATGTTGTCCGACGCGGACCTGAAGTGACGCTTTCTCTGCCCGATACATTGGCTCGGAGGGGGCCATTTCAATAGCTTTGTTGATATCGTTGAGGGCTTGCTGGAAGAGATGACCACCTGTCTCGGCAATAGAGCGGTTATAATAGAAAGGTGCTTCTAATTGGGCAGTCATTAACGTTTCATACTCGTTGTAGTCATTCACAGCAAGGCGGAATTTCCCCAGGTCGGACAGCAATTGGGCACGAGCCATAAGATATGGAGCAGCAGTCTTGACGTAAGGGCGAGAGAATTGGTTGACAGCACTGTCGACCAGTGCCAGTTGGGCATTTGTGTCACCCAGGCGACCTTTACATTGAGAGGCTGCAAAGAATATATCAGCACTGCGCATTTCAGTGTGGGTGAGCTGCTCATAAAGCGAATAGGCTTCCGCATACTTTCCCTGTGCAAAACGTATTTGAGCTTGCTGCTGCAAATAGACAGACATGGGATTAAGGCGGTAGGCCTCCTGCGACTCGCTGAAGGCTTTGTCCAGTGTCCATGCGCCAAAGGGCTTATCGTTCTGGTAGAGATCTTTTTGATAGATGATATCGGCATACTGATAGTGCACGTCGTCACTGGTAGTCCCAACCTTAACAGCTTGCTGCATATCGTCTTCAGCGGCTTGGAAATTACCTTCCGATGCTGCAAGACGGGCACGATTGATATAGCCGTCTGGCTGATTTGGGAATTTTTGAATGAATCGATTGATGAGCTGTGTAAACTGTGTTTTGTTCAATGTCGAAGATGCGAGAAAGAGCGTGAGTATGGCATCCTTGGCATCATCGGGTAGGGCAATAGGTATGGCTGTCTGACGGAGAATAGGGTCGTTGATACTCAATCCGGTAATCTTCAAATCATTGGCAAAACGAGCACTCACGGCATAAGCAACACCTTTCTGACCACCAGCTGACGGCTGTACGATACCCACCACAGCGCCATCATTGTTGAGGATTGGACAGGTAACGTGGCTTTCTTCAATATTGATAGCGAGGGTGTAATATTGGTAAGTGTCTTGAAAAGTCTCAGCACTGTTGATTTTACCACTGATGCATGTAGGCTGTTTGTTGACGGTATAGGGCATGAGCCAGATGTCACTACCATTGTTTGCTGAGGCAGCTATTGGTAGTGGAGTTGTCTTGCGAGCAGCCGTTACGAATTTAGCAACATCGTAAGTCTCGTTGGCACCTAACATCTGTTCAACGGCATATTCTTTGCCTTGTGCGTCAATAATGATGGCACGTTGGGCTCCTTTGAAAGGGGCGAAGGTACTTATGGCTTCTCCATTGGATCCGACGAAAAATCCTGTGCTGCTAGAGAGTAAAGAACCGTCGGCAGAGAAGGTCTTTAGAGTCAGCATAGACTTCACTTCCTTGGAAGCCCAAGACTGTGAAAACAATGATAAAAAAGGAAATAGAATAAGGGGTAAAAGAAAGAATATACGTTTCATAATTATCAAATATCGATTTTTAGAAGTTCCTTTGCGTTTTGTATGGCAGCAGCTGTAACATCGCTACCACTTAACATTTGGGCTATCTCATGGATGCGTTCTTCTGTAGAAAGCAGTTGCATGTGGCTTAGGGTGCCTGACGCACTCTCTTGTTTGCTGACACGATAGTGGGTAGTACCCAGTGCTGCAATCTGGGGCAGGTGGGTGATGGAAATCACCTGACGATCCTGTTCGCCCATCTCACGCATGATTCCTGCCATGCATTCAGCTATCTTGCCACTAACACCAGTGTCAATCTCGTCGAAAATAATAGTAGGCAACTTGACGGCCCCACTAATCATTGCTTTTAGCGAGAGCATGACTCGAGCTATCTCACCACCGGAGGCAACTTGTGAAATGGGCTGCAACGGACTCGAAGTGTTGGCACTGAAAAGGAAACTGATATTATCCTGCCCATCACGGCGGAGGTCGGCCTTTTGAATGTTTACTTCAAAACGGACATGGGGCATGCCGAGTGGAATGAGACGTTCGAGCATCTGATGGGCGATTTCCTTGGCAGCCTTTTGGCGAAGTTTGGTAAGACGATCAGCTTGTTGCTGGCATTTCTCCTGCAAAGACACAAGTTCTGCGCGAAGTGCAGCTAAGGCTTCGTCGCTGTTCTCTATCTGTGAGAGTTGGCGTTGCAGTTCCTCACGCTGAAGAATCAGTTCACCGACAGTGTCGACATGATATTTCTTTTGAAGGTCATATAGGCGGTCGAGCCGTTGGTTGATGCGGTCTAGCTCTTGTGGGTCAAAGTCGATACTATCCAATTGACTGTCAACATCTTGAGCAATATCCTTGAGCTCGATATGACAACTCTCCAAACGTTCTGTCCATTCGTCAGCAGAAGGATAAACTTTGGATATAGCACGGATGGCAGCAATGGATTTACGTAGCAGAGAAACGGCACCTTGTTCGTCGGCAGCAAGATGATCCTGTGTTTCATACAGTGCGGTTTTTATATCTTCTGCATGAGCCATCGTTTCGCGCTGCTGTTCCATCTCCTCCTGTTCACCTTCAATCAGTTGGGCATTGACGAGTTCCTCAAACTGGAATTGCAGGAAGTCCTGGTTTTGTCGATTGCGTTCCATTTCCTGTTGCAGTTCCTGTAACTGGCGCTGCTTATCGTGATAGGCGGTATAGGTCTGTTGATAGGCAGCAAGTGCCTCTTGGTCTTTTGCCAGTGTGTCAACGACCTCCAGTTGAAAGTCCTGTTTTGCCAACAGCAGATTTTGGTGTTGTGAGTGAACGTCTACCAGCATATCGCCCAACTCCTTCAGTAGGGCAAGGGCGACAGGTGTATCGTTGACAAAGGCACGGCTCTTACCGGCACTTGTCAGTTCACGTCGGATGATGCAGTCGGAGGCATCGTAATCAATATCATTGTCGTTGAAGAATGGCTGCAAGTCATAGCGGCTCAAGTCGAAGTGAGCCTCGATGATGCAACGGTCTGCGCCCTGCTTGATGGTCTTGGAATCGGCTCGCTGTCCTAGCAACAAGCCAATGGCACCGAGGATGATACTCTTTCCGGCACCAGTCTCGCCAGTGATGACAGAGAACCCGGGTCGGAACTCAATGTCGAGTTCATCAATCAAGGCAAAATTCTTAATATATAATTGCTTTAGCATAATTTTTTACTTTTCACTTTTTTCTTTTCATTTCCTTATCTGCTCCCAGGCATTGCTTTGGGAGGCATTGATGTTGAAAAGCAGGTTATAAACCTGTTCCTTTTCCTTTTGGGTGCCTTTGCCTTTGTAGATATTGGCCAATTCGTCGCGTTTATAGTCAGTCCAAATTTGTGGCAAAAGGCTCAAAGGCTTGTTTTCGTGCGCTTCCTTCAGCAACTGCAGAGCCGTGGTAACATTGGTGCGGCCACGCTCAGCATTGGTACTCATCTCGTCGAGTCCTGTGCGATAATAGTCATATTGTAACTGACGAAGGGGTTTCAAGGCTTCGTCGAGATAATCGTTGATGATGGCAAAACGGTTACGGCTGGTCTCGAAGGCTTTCCAGCCAGGGAAACCGAGATTCTGGGTGTTATTGACCAGATTAAGACACCGTTGAAGTACATCAGTACCGCCTAGGGGCGAGAAACTGTCAAGGTTAAGTCCGATGATGAGGTAAGCATAATAGGCAAAAAGTGCCGTTAACTGATTGTCGATGATTTCCTCTTGGAAATTCAGCTGGTCAAATTGCTGGTAGTCAAAATGGAAATCGTCGTCCTTATTATTATATAAGGTGGAAGTGTAAGTGGAGTAGTAAACGGGACGGTTGGCCTGAATCATTGCTGTTGCCTCAAAACGGTTTGCCGTTTTATCATATTTTGTAACGGTGATGTTGAAGTTGCAGTTGATGCGTTCGTTCTTCTGGAACTGGTAGTCGGTCCATTGACGTTCGTTGATAAACTGTTCAAGTGCCTGCTGGAGGGTTTCGAAGACGCTGGCATCAGTTCCTTGTATCTGAGCATGATTAATGGTAACTTTGGCATTCAGTTCTTGAGCTTCAAGACTGATGGCAAAGAGTGATACAAAGGTGAGCCAGACAAATCGTTTCATAGCAGTGTAACTAATTGGTCTATAATGTCTTTTGCTACTTCGCTTTTGGGCTTACGCGGATAGTCCTGTTGCCCGTTGCGTGAGATGATGCTAATCTGATTGTCATCAGACTGGAAACAAGTACCTTGATTTCGTAACGTGTTGAGCACAATGAAATCCAAGTTCTTGCGTTCGAGCTTACTTTGGGCATTCTGTAGTTCATTATCGGTTTCTAATGCAAAGCCCACCATACGCTGATGGGGCTTCTTCATGCTACCCAATTCTGCGGCAATGTCATGAGTCGGTTTTAGGCGGATGACAAGGTCGTCCTTCTCGCGCTTAATTTTCTCGCCAGCTATTGTCTCCGGGCGAAAATCGGCTACAGCGGCACATAAGATAGCGGCATCACTGGTAGCAAAGGTCTGTGTTGCAGCCTGATACATCTCTTCGCAATTCTCAACTTTGATGACAGAGATGAGCGATGATATGTGAGATAGGAGAGAACTGCTGATGGGACCCGCAATCAAAGAGACCTCCGCACCACGGCGTGCGCATTGTTCTGCCAAGGCAATGCCCATTTTCCCACTACTATAGTTACCGATAAAGCGCACAGGATCAATTTTCTCATATGTCGGTCCTGCCGTAATCATAATCTTTTTGCCTTTCAGATCCTTCTCTTCAAAATAGTAGTCAAGATAGCGTACTATCTGTTCTGGTTCCTCCATGCGTCCCTTACCCTCAAGTCCGGAGGCCAGAAAACCGCTTTGTGGCTCAATCATCAGATTGCCAAATGATTGCAACTTCTGAATATTGGCTTGTGTGGTGGGATGTTGATACATATCGAGGTCCATGGCAGGAGCAATGAACACAGGAGCCTTCATCGACAGATAAGTTGTAATGAGCATATTGTCAGCCACTCCGTTAGCCATCTTTCCAAGAGTGGATGCTGTGCAGGGGGCTATCAGCATGGCATCAGCCCATAGACCGAGAGCAACATGAGAGTGCCATGTGCCGTCACGCTGTGAGAAGAAGTCGCTGATGACGGGTTTCTGTGTAAGGGCAGAGAGCGTGATAGGGGTGATAAACTCCTTACCTGCTGGTGTTATCACCACCTGCACTTCTGCTCCCGCCTTGATGAGACCACGAATGATATAGCAGGCTTTATACGCTGCTATTGAACCAGTGATTCCTAATACTATCTTTTTGCCTTTGAGCATAATCCTTTCTATCCATTCATTTGACTTTCACGCAATCGAATTCGCGTGAGAACTTGTTTCGTATTGTAGGTGAAGTCACCTGCTAAAATCCAACTGTAATAGCCAGGATCTGTGCGTAATACTTGTGCAACGGATTGCCCCTTGTATTTGCCGAAATTGAATAGCTCGGTCTTAACAGGATTGCCTTCCTTATCAACGACAGTCTGTCCATTACGGTCTTTCAGTTCGCCCATAACAATGCGACCGGCAAAGTCTACATTTTCGTTAGACTTTGAGAAATCTGCCAAAAACTTAACATCGTTCTGCAGCACTCGTTCAGGATCGTCCTGACGGTCTGCAGTGTACATGTCTAACTCACCTTGAAGTACGCGATAGGTTGCTTCTGTATCCTCATCGGCACGGTGGGCAGTGAAGTCATCTTCCATTTTGCGACCACAGTAGAACTTATAGGCTGCAGCAAGGTTTCGACGTTCCATCTTCTTAAAGATGGCACATGCATCTATCAGATGGGTCTTTGAAAAATCGAAGTCGATGCCTGCACGAAGAAATTCCTCAGCCAACAGGGGAACATCGAAATGGTTGGAATTATAGCCGGCAATGTCGCTACCGCTGAATACCTGATTCAACTGCTGTGACAACTGTTTGAAGGTGGGTTTGTCCTTTACATCGTCATTCGTGATACCTGTCAGTTGCTCAACTACGTCAGGAATAGGTTTCTCGGGATTGATAAGATAATCGCCACGTTCTTCCTTTCCATCAGGAAAAACTTTGATATACGATATTTGAATGACACGGTCCTTGACTAAGTCAAGGCCCGTGGTCTCCAAATCGAATATTACTAGAGGTCTCTGTAATTTCAGTTTCATATTAAATATATTAATTAATCATTGATGAGCATAGGCATCATCAGCATCAAAACGTCTTGGTTCTCAGGCTGTTCAGAGGGCAATACAAGTCCTGCACGGCTTGGGTCAGCCAATTTGATAATGACTTCCTGGCATTCGAAGTTGCTCAGAATCTCTATGAAAGAGGATCCCTTGAAACCAATGCTCATGGTGTTGCCGTTATAGTCGCAAGACATACGCTCGGTAGCTGTCTTTGAGAAGTCAAAGTCCTCAGCATCCAACTGCAGAATTCCGTTTTCAACATGGAAACGGATGAGGTTGCTGGAATCGTTGGCAAAGGGCTGTACTCGGCGAAGAGCAGAAAGCAGACCAATGCGGTCGATGGTCAGGATGTTGGGATTGCCCTGTGGAATGACAGAGTTGTAGTTGGGGTAACGTCCTTCTATGAGTCGGCAAATGATTTGTCCGTCACTGAAACTAATCTGTGCATTACGCTCGTCGAAGCGAATCTCCACGTCACCACCATCCTTCTGCAGCAGATTCTTCAGGAGGGTAGCAGGTTTCTTCGGCAGAATGAAAGATGCTGGCTGCTCACTCTGTACGGTGAAAATCTTATTGCGTACTAATTTGTGGCCATCAGAGGCGACAATAGCAAGACATTCTGGAGTGAGGTCAAAATAGATACCGTTCATAACCGGGCGCAACTCGTCTTGTGCTGTTGCAAAGAGAGTGCGGTTGATATTCTCAGCCAACAGGTTGCTTGATACAGTGATGATATTTGCCTGATCGCTGATGGGTTGAGTCTGTGGATATTCGTCAGCATTCTCTATGGGCAGTGAGAATAAACCATTCTGGTAGTTGATCTTAACGATATTTCCCTGCTGATTGACATCAAAGGTGATGGGCTGTTCAGAAAAGCCCTTGACAGCTTCGAGCAAATCATGGTTGGCAATGGCAAAACGAATGTTGCCGTCGCTTTCTGTCAATTCCAACTGTGTCTTCATAACATTCTCACTGTCCGAGGCAGTAAGGTAAAGCACATTGTCTTGAATGTCGAATAAAAAATCGGCTAAAATAGGCAAGGAATTCTTGCTGTTGATGACTCTTGAAAGAGCATTGAGTTTGCTGCTGAGCGCAGTGCTTGATACTGTAAATCTCATGAGTATTTCATTTATTTGTTTTAAGTCCCTAAAATTGACTACAAAAATACAAAAATCCTTCTTCAAATGCAAAAATATTCCGTAAAATATTCTCAAATTAAAAGTATTTTTCGTAATTTCGCAATCTGAAACGTAAAATAAACATTTAATAACGTATAAAACAACTATGGAATTAACAGGTAAAATTATTGCCGTACTACCGGCAAACAGTGGTGTTTCAGCACGTACTGGTAACTCTTGGATGTCTCAGGAATATGTGATTGAAGTTCCTGGGCAGTATCCACGCAAGTGTCTGTTCCGTATCTTCGGAGAGGACCGCATCAAGCAATTCAATATCCAAAACGGTGAGGATGTTACGATTAGTTTTGATATTGATGCCCATGAGTATAATGGACGCTGGTTTAACGAAATTCGTGCTTACAATGTCACTCGCGGTGCTGTTGCTCCTCAGCAGGCTGCAACTCCTTTCCCACCACAGCAGGCTGCTGCTCCACAGGCCGCAGATGCTCCATTCCCTCCTGCACAGGAACCCGCTGGAGAGGGTAGTGCTGACGATCTGCCCTTTTAGGATAAAATTCTAAAGAAAATAATATGGGCTGCATTCTTTCGGATGCAGCCCATTATTATATATAATAAGGAGTAGGGGAGTGAATTACTCACCCTTCTCCATTTGTGCCTTCAGATTGGCCAGTACGTCGAGGTCACCGAGAGTGGTGCTTGCTGCAACGTTCTCAATCTTTGGAGTATCGTCCTTCTTGACAGTGCGTGTCTTCTTGGCAGCAGCCTTCTTCTCCTCACGCTGAGGATCCTCAAAGGTGCGGCTGTGAGACAGGATGATGCGCTTTGAATCCTTATTGAACTCAATAACCTTGAAGGGCAGAACCTCATTGAGTTGAGCCTGTGAGCCATCTTCCTTAACGAGATGCTTAGGAGTAGCGAAGCCCTCAACATCCTTGTCAAGTGAAACGACAGCACCCTTTTCGAGCAGTTCGATAATCTTACCATCGTGGATAGAACCAACGGTGTACTTAGCCTCGAATACATCCCAAGGATTATCCTCTAACTGCTTGTGACCAAGTGAGAGACGACGATTCTCCTTGTCGATGTCGAGAACGACAACGTCGATTTCTGCACCAACCTGTGTGAACTCAGAAGGATGTTTAACTTTCTTAGTCCAAGAAAGGTCGCTAATGTGAATCAATCCGTCAACACCCTCTTCCAACTCAACGAATACGCCGAAGTTGGTGAAGTTGCGAACCTTAGCAGTATGCTTGCTGCCTACAGGATACTTCACTTCGATAGCCTCCCATGGGTCTTCCTTCAGCTGCTTGATACCCAGAGACATCTTACGCTCATCGCGGTCGAGAGTCAAGATAACAGCCTCTACATCGTCGCCAACCTTCAGGAACTCCTGAGCTGAACGCAGATGCTGGCTCCAAGACATCTCAGAAACGTGAATCAGACCCTCAACACCAGGCTGAATCTCAACAAATGCACCGTAGTCGGCAATAACAACAACCTTACCCTTTACGTGGTCACCAACCTTCAGGTCGGCATCCAGTGCATCCCAAGGATGTGGAGTGAGCTGCTTCAGACCGAGGGCAATGCGCTTCTTCTCATCGTCGAAGTCGAGAATAACGACATTAATCTTCTGGTCGAGCTCTACTACCTTATGAGGATCGTCTACGCGACCCCAAGAAAGGTCTGTGATGTGGATGAGTCCGTCAACACCACCCAGGTCAACGAATACACCGTAAGAAGTGATGTTCTTAACGGTACCTTCGAGAATCTGACCCTTCTCAAGTTTGCCGATGATTTCTTTCTTCTGTGCTTCCAACTCAGCCTCGATAAGAGCTTTGTGAGAAACAACAACATTGCGGAACTCCTGATTGATCTTCACAATCTTGAAGTCCATGGTCGTGCCTACGAACTGGTCGTAGTCGCGTATAGGATGAACGTCAATCTGGCTGCCAGGCAAGAAGGCCTCGATGCCAAATACGTCAACAATCATACCGCCCTTAGTGCGGCACTTGATGTAACCCTGAACGATTTCCTCATTCTCGAGAGCTGCATTAACACGATCCCAGCTCTTAGAGAGGCGAGCCTTCTTGTGTGAAAGTACGAGCTGTCCCTTCTTGTCCTCTGCGTTCTCAACATAAACCTCTACAGAGTCACCAACCTTCAGGTCGGGGTTGTAACGGAACTCAGAAGCGGGGATAATACCGTCGCTCTTGTAGCCGATGCTAACGACTACTTCTTTCTTGTCGACGCTGATAACAGTACCATCGACAACCTGATGCTCACTGACTTTGTTCAGTGTCTCATCATACGCCTTGTCAAGTTCTTCCTTGCTGACGTTTGCTACCATACCATTTTCAAACTCTTCCCAATTGAAGTTATCCAATGGCTGGACGTTCTTTGTTAATTCTGACATAATTTAAAAATTTGTTTGTAAAATTAATAAAGTTAGACTTTATGTGAACTATATTGCGGCATCTAACCGCAAATCGGCTGCAAAATTACAAAAACTTTCGCTCATTACAAAATGTTTTGGGCGAAAGTTTTCGTAATTTATTGATTTTCCGTACAATATTAATAACTGCGGGCTATAATCACGCGATATTTGGCAGGTTTGCCACTTACCATATCAACACCAGGTGTCTGTTCGTAGGCAAATGGCACGCAACGGATGGTAGCCTGTGTTTCTTCTTTAATCTGAGCCTCTGTCTCTGCTGTACCATCCCAGTGGCAAAGGAAGAAACCGCCATCCTTAACGCGTTCCTTGAACTCTTCGTAGTTGTCGCATTCATAGACGTGTTCGTCACGATACTTGCGGGCTTTCTCGAAAATGTTCTTCTGGATGTCTTCCAAAAGCTGCTCCACATATTGGGCAACACCCTCTATTGGACGTGTCTCTTTTTCCAGCGTGTCACGACGCATTACTTCAATGGTGCCATTCTCTAAGTCACGGGCTCCTAATACCAGACGTACAGGAACACCTTTCAGTTCGTAATCAGCAAATTTGAATCCAGGACGTTTGTTGTCAGCATCATCGAATTTTACGCTGATTCCCTTGGAGCGCAATTCCTCAATGATGGGAGCCACCTCCTTGTTCACTAATTCCATCTGCTCAGGTTTGGTGGCGATAGGAATGATTACCACCTGAATAGGAGCCAAACGTGGAGGAAGAACTAATCCGTTATCGTCGGAATGGGTCATGATAAGGGCACCAATCAATCGAGTTGAAACGCCCCATGAAGTAGCCCATACATATTCCGGCTTGTTCTCCTTATTTAAATAGGTAACCTCGAAGGCCTTTGCAAAATTCTGTCCGAGGAAGTGGGAGGTACCACTCTGAAGCGCCTTACCATCCTGCATCATTGCTTCTATGGTGTATGTGTCGAGGGCACCGGCAAAGCGCTCGGTTTCACTCTTTACACCCTGTAGAACAGGAACGGCCATCCATTCCTCGGCAAATTTGGCATATACACTGAGCATCTTCTGTGCTTCAGCTTCAGCTTCTTCCTTGGTAGCGTGAGCGGTGTGGCCTTCCTGCCAGAGGAACTCAGAAGTACGGAGGAAAGGACGGGTGCGCATTTCCCAACGCATGACGTTACACCACTGGTTGCACATCAATGGCAGGTCACGCCAGGAATGAATCCAGTTCTTATAAGTGTTCCAGATGATGGTTTCTGACGTAGGACGAACAATGAGTTCCTCTTCCAGTTTTGCGGAGGGATCCACTTCAACACCGCTTTTGTCGTCCTTGGCGCGAAGGCGATAATGGGTTACTACTGCACACTCTTTGGCGAAACCTTCTACGTGTTCTGCTTCACGGCTGAGGAATGATTTCGGAATCAGCAAGGGGAAATAGGCATTCTGAGCCCCCGTTTCCTTAAACATCTTATCAAGTTGCTGCTGCATCTTCTCCCATATGGCATAACCATAAGGTTTGATAACCATACAACCACGTACAGCCGATTGTTCTGCGAGGTCGGCTTTTACCACAAGATCATTATACCACTGACTGTAATTGTCAGCTCTTTTAGTCATTTCTTTGAGTTCTTTTGCCATAAAATTCTTTAATTTTCTAAATTTGCTGCAAAATTACGAAATTATTATCAATTATTTTGTATCTTTGCCACAAAATATTTCTTTTTAATTAATTCGATATGAAAACTAAAATTATTTCTCTGTTACTTTGCGTAGGCATGCTCTTCGCTTGTAACAACACCCAGAAGGGTGCAGGAATCGGTGCCGGAGGCGGTGCTTTGTTAGGCGGTATTATTGGTGCTATTGCAGGAAACACAGCCGTTGGCGTAGCTGTCGGTGGTGCTGTTGGTGCTGGTGCAGGTGCTATTATCGGTAATAAGATGGATAAAGCAAAGAAGCAGGCACAGCAGGTTCAGAATGCACAGGTTGAAACAGTAAAGGATACCAATGGCCTGGACGCTGTAAAGGTGACTTTCGATTCAGGTATTCTGTTTGCTACTGGCAAGGCAGACCTCAGCACTAGTGCAAAGAACTCTTTGGCTGAGTTTGCTCGTGTACTCAACTCCAATCAGGATTGCGACGTAGCCATCATTGGTCATACCGACAATACTGGTACTGATGCTGTTAACCAGCCATTGTCAGTAAATCGTGCCAATAGTGTGAGCAGCTATCTGCGTTCTTGTGGTGTACAGAGCAAGCAGATTAAGAGTGTTGAAGGTCAGGGTTCAACCAATCCTGTTGCCGACAACTCAACAGCTGCCGGTCGTCAGCAGAACCGTCGTGTAGAGGTTTACATGTACGCCAGCAAGGAGATGATTCAGAAAGCTGAGGCAGGAACTCTCCAGTAATGAAGGTTTTTCTTCATAAAATTAAGAGATTTATCATGTGGATAGTGGTGGCATTTTTTGCCTCCACTATCCTTTCTGTTGTAGTGTTGCGTTGGGTTCCTGTATGGTTCACCCCCCTGATGTTTATTCGCTTGGGACAACAAATGTCCCAGGGGAGGGAATTAACGCTGCATCATCATTGGGTGCCTTATGACGAAATATCCCCATCGCTTTCGCTGGCTGTTATGGGAAGTGAAGATGCTCGTTTCTTAGAACATCACGGATTTGACTATAAGGCGATAGAACATGCAGCCATTCGTAATCTGAAACATCCTGAGAAACGGAAGCTGGGCGCATCTACCATTAGTCAGCAAACAGCCAAGAATGTTTTCTTGTGGCCTGGACGCTCTTGGGTACGAAAAGGTTTTGAGGTCTATTTTACAGCGTTGATAGAACTCTTTTGGTCAAAACAGCGTATTATGGAGGTCTATCTTAACTCGATAGAGATGGGCGATGGTATCTATGGTGCCGATGCGGTGGCTGAGTGGCATTTCCATAAGACGGCATCAGGACTGACCAAAGCGGAGTGTGCTTTGATAGCTGCTACACTTCCTAATCCTTTGCGTTATAATTCGGCCAAGCCCAGTGCCTATGTCTTAAAAAGACAAAAGCGCATCCTTCATGAGATGCGCTATGTGAAACCTTTACCGTAAGAAAATCCCTTCTTACATTCTTTTCTTGATTTCTTCTGCCATTTGCTCTTGAAGTTCCTTTGCCTTTTGGGCTGCAACTTCTGCAAAGTCCTCTCCGTTGCTGGCATAGATGATGCCACGTGAGGAGTTAACGAGCAGTCCGCAGTCTTTCGTCATACCATATTGGCAAACCTCTTGCAAACTGCCTCCTTGTGCACCAACACCGGGAACGAGCAGGAAATGGGTGGGGGCTACCTTACGGATGTCTTCAAACATACGCCCCTGTGTAGCTCCGACAACATACATCATGTTTTCGTCGTTACCCCACTGCTGACTCTTCTTCAACACTTTTTCGAAGAGGCGTTCGCCCTGTGCATCCTCAGTCAACTGGAAATCGTACGAACCTTTATTTGAGGTTAATGCCAGCAGGATAACCCACTTGTCGTCGTAACCGAGGAAGGGAGTCACCGAGTCTTCGCCCATATAGGGTGCCACTGTCAGTGCATCAACGTCATATTCCTCAAAGAACGTCTTGGCATACATCTTCGACGTATTTCCGATATCTCCGCGCTTGGCATCTGCAATGATGAAGTGGTTGGGATACTCTTCCTTCAGATATTCCACAGTGGCTTCGAAGGCTAATATACCATCTACACCATATGCCTCGTAGAAAGCCAAGTTGGGTTTATATGCGACACAGTAGGGGGCTGTCGCATCAATGATGAGGGCATTAAACTCGCACAGGGCGCGGAAGACATAGTCCTCGCCGTCTTTTTCCTTGGCTTCGTCAATGATGCACTGGGGTATTTTGTTCAGGTCTGTATCGAGACCTACACAGAGAAACGACTGTTTCTCCTTGATTTGGTTTATTAATTCTTGTCTGTTCATTTATTTCTTACTTTTTATCATTCTGGCTATGAAACGTAATATAAACTCCGAAACGAAATAGGTTGCTACCCAGACACCAGTCCAGACAAAAAAGCCTTTCTCACGGAATCCATCGGCAATGAATACAGCTGGTGCTATTGACAGAAGGTCTGCCCAGCTTTGCTTGATGCTTGACCAAGTCCATTCCTTTTTAATTTCTTGAATGAGTCCCATAATCTTAAAGTTTTTTTCTATTCATAATTATTTCTTAAAGTATAGATATACTAAATAGAAGAAATAGACAATACCAAACCAGATTAAAAGAACCCCCCAACTTACCCAAATACTAGGTATCTCTTTGGCAAAATTATTTATAGGAAAAATGCCAAAAGATGCGATGATGGCAGGCCATATCTGGTCTTTTCTCATTTCTTGGCGCATAGGTGCCCAAAATTTTTTCCAATCCATTATTTTTATTTATCTAAAGTTCTGTTTCTTTCATTCGTTCTGCATTCTCAGCAACGGTCAGTGCATCAATCATGGGCTGAATATCTCCACCGAGGAAACCTTGCAGGTCGTGAGTGGTATAGCCGATGCGATGATCTGTCACGCGTCCCTGAGGGAAATTGTAGGTGCGGATTTTTGCGCTGCGGTCACCGGTCGAGACGAGCGTCTTGCGGCGCGAGGCTATATCGTCCATGTATTTCTGATGTTCCTTATCATATATAAAAGTGTACAGGCGCGAGAGTGCGCGTTCCTTATTTTTAGGTTGGTCACGCGTCTCCGTACATTCGATGAGGATTTCTTCTGTCTCACCAGTATTAGGATTCTTCCACATATAGCGCAGACGAACGCCCGATTCCACTTTGTTCACGTTCTGACCACCGGCACCACTTGAACGGAAGGTATCCCACTTGATTTCTCCCTCGTTGATATGCACTTCAAACTTATCCGCCTCTGGCAATACGGCAACGGTGGCTGCCGAAGTATGCATACGCCCCTGTGTCTCTGTGGCAGGCACACGCTGTACACGGTGAACGCCCGATTCATACTTCAATGTACCATAGACGTCGGCACCGCTGACAGCAAAGTCGATTTCCTTGTAACCGCCGACAGCACCTTCCGACACACTGGTGATGGAGAGCTGCCATCCTTTCGAGTCACAATAACTCTTATACATCTTGAACAAATCGCCAGCAAACAGGCAAGCCTCGTCGCCACCTGTTCCGGCACGGATTTCCATCTGTACATTCTTGGCATCCTCAGGGTCCTTGGGTATCAGGGCAATCTTGATTTCCTCCTCCAGCTTGGGTTGCAAAGCCTCGTTCTCGGCAAGTTCCTCACGTGCCATCTCCTTCATCTCGGCATCATCCTCGTTGGCCAAAATGTCCTTAGCCTCTTTGATACTGTTCAGACAGGCGATGTAACGCTTACGCGCATCCATGATATCGCCCAAGTCTTTGTATTCTTTAGTGAGTTTGACGAAACGATTTTGGTCGCCAATGACGCTTGGGTCAGTTATCAGGGTAGATACCTCCTCAAAGCGGGCCTCAAGCCCGTCCAGTTTCTGTAAAATACTGTTATTCTCCATATTGTGTGCAAAGGTACGAATAAGTGAGCAGAAATCCAAAAGAATTTTAAGATTTCTCGAACGTTAGTACCTTTGGCTTCATGACCTCTTATTACAATCCTGGTACGTGTCACATATGTCCATCGCCCCACGAACATATGTTCATTGCCCCACGAACATATGTTCATCGCCCCACGAACATATGTCCATTGCTCCGCGAACATATTACACTAGTTCCCAAAAGGCTACGGCAGAGGCTGCTGCGACGTTTAGGGAGTCGACACCATGGGCCATTGGGATGCGTACGACATAGTCTGCAGCGGCGATGGTGGATGGAGCAAGACCGTCGCCTTCCGTTCCCATGATGATGGCCAGACGCTCTTCTGCCTTTAGAATTGGTGAATCGAGTGGGATGGAGTTGTCGGTCAATGCCATAGCTACCGTCTTGAATCCAATGTCGTGCAGTTGGTTGATGTCGTCAATCCAAGTCCATGGAACAAGGAAGACAGAGCCCATCGATACTCTGACGGCTCTACGGTTCAATGGGTCGCACGAACTGGTGGTCAGTAATACTGCATCGATGCCCAGTGCTGCTGCTGAACGGAAGATGGCTCCGATGTTGGTGGTGTCAACTACGCCGTCAATGACAACAATGCGTCGGGCACCAGCACAGATGTCTGTAAGACGTTGTGGGGCAGGGCGCCTCATGGCACACAGCACCCCTCGGGTTAGTGTGTAACCGGTCAGTGTCGCCAGCAGTTCGCGACAGCCCGTAAAAATGGGAATGTCTCCGCATCGCCCGATGATGTCGGAGGCATCCCCTTCTATATGTTTCTGTTCACAAAGCAATGCAACAGGACTGTATCCTGCATCCAGTGCTACCCGGATTACTTTTGGACTCTCCACAATAAAGATTCCCTTCTCAGGTTCCTTCCGGTTGCGCAACTGGGCTTCCGTCAGCGAACTGAAAATCTCTACCCCGGAATGGGCCAGGTCGGTAATCTCGATGACAGGCATTGCTAATAATCAAAAGTACCGAATTCGCTCTGGATGGTGAGACTCTTCTTTCCTTCTTCGATATGTCCGACTACCTGGGCGTCGATATGGAACGATTTAGAGATTTCTATTACCTTCTCAGCTACTTCAGGACGTACATAAATCTCCATGCGGTGACCCATGTTGAACACCTGGTACATTTCTTTCCAGTCAGTGCCCGAGCACTCATGTATGGCACGGAAGAGTGGGGGCACAGGGAACATATTGTCCTTGACGACACGGCAGTTGTCGCTGACGAAGTGGAGCACCTTGGTCTGAGCACCGCCAGTGCAGTGCACCATACCATGAATCTCTGGGCGCAACTCGTCCAGCAGTCTCTTGATGACAGGTGCATAAGTGCGGGTAGGCGAGAGCACCAACTGTCCGGCATCCACAGGAGAGCCTTCTACAGCATCAGTCAGTTGGTACTTACCACTGTAAACCAAGTCATTGGGTACTGCATGGTCAAAACTCTCAGGATATTTCTCTGCGAGATATTTGGCAAAGACATCGTGGCGGGCAGAGGTCAGTCCGTTGCTGCCCATACCGCCATTATAGCGTTTCTCGTATGTTGCCTGACCTGTAGATGAGAGTCCAACAATGACATCACCGGGACGAATGTTGGCATTGTCAATCACGTCACTGCGCTTCATGCGACAAGTAACTGTGCTGTCAACAATGATGGTACGAACCAAATCGCCGACATCAGCAGTCTCGCCACCGGTAGGCCAGATACCAATACCCATTTCACGGAGTTCTGCCAGCAATTCGTCTGTACCGTTGATGATAGCAGAAATCACTTCACCAGGCACCAGCATCTTGTTGCGCCCAATAGTACTGCTGACGAGAATATTATCAACGGCTCCCACGCATAGCAGATCGTCGGTATTCATGACAATGGCATCTTGGGCAATACCTTTCCATACGGACAGGTCGCCCGTCTCTTTCCAGTACATATACGCCAAACTCGACTTAGTACCGGCTCCGTCGGCATGCATGATGTTGCAATACTCCGGATCGCCGCCTAAAATGTCAGGAATGATTTTGCAGAATGCTTGAGGGTATAGTCCCTTGTCAATGTTCTTGATGGCTGCGTGAACGTCCTCCTTAGCGGCACTGACGCCACGTTGCATATAACGGTTGTTACTCATAACAATTAGAATTTTACTTGTGGTGCTTTCTCTGCTCCTGCTTCAGCCTCGAACTTGGTCATCTGGTGGAAACCGAAGATGCCGGCAAAAATGTTCTTGGGGAATGAGCGAATCTCTACATTATAAGTCTGTACTGCTTTGTTGAAGGCATTACGAGCCTCGTTGATACGATTCTCAGTGCCCTCCAACTGAACCTGCAGGTCGCGGAAATTCTCGTTAGCTTTCAAGTCGGGGTAATTCTCCTGAATGGCAATCAGTCTGCCCAGCGCACTGCCCAGTTCGCCTTGTGCCTGCTGGAATTCCTTTAGTTTCTCGGGGGTCAGATTCTCAGTGTCCAGATTAATCGAGGTGGCCTTTGTACGAGCATTGACCACATCCTCCAAGGTCTGCTTCTCATGGGCAGCATATCCTTTGACCGTTTCCACAAGATTAGGAATCAGGTCGGCACGACGCTGATAAGTAGACTGAACATTGGCCAGTGCAGTAGTAGCCTGCTCTTGTACGCCAACCATCGAATTGTAAGCACTTGCAGCCCATGCACCAACGATAACAACGACTGCGATAATAGCGATAAGTCCTTTACTGATTTTCATAATGATAATATTTTAATATGTTATTTTTTACTCTGTTACCACCTCGACGTGGCTCCACCGCCTCCGAAGCTGCCGCCTCCGAAACTGCCACCGCTGAAGCCTCCGCCTCCCCATGAACTGCCACCGCTTCGTCCGCCTCCCCAAGAGCCGCCTCCGCCGCTATAGGTTTCTTCATAGAACGGATTGGAACGGATAGAAGCCATGCTCAGCACAGCTATCCATTGGTATTTGTTGTTGAGTCTAAGGAAGAATAGTGCCCAGGCGATGAAAAAGAGGAAATATAACCCTATGGTGGAGGCTATCTCATCGTCAATTTCGTCGCTTTTGCTCGACAACTCCGTCGTCTCAGGCAGTGTTTTTTTCTGCATGGTGGCATAAATAGCCTCAGTCAGGTAGAGCATACCGCTGTCAGGCATTTCGGCACGCATAGCCGGAACAACGTATTCCTGCTGAAGACGTCGGCATTCAACATCAGTCAGATCGCCTTCCAAACTTCTGCCTGGCGACATGTTGATGCTATGGTCAAGATAGCCGACCACCACCATCAGTCCACGGTCATTTCTGCCTACACCATATTTGTTTCCGACATCCTGGGCAAAACGGAAGGGGTCGTCGTTCTCAATGTGATTGACAATAATGACAACCGACTCGATGCCTAATTCCGTATCCAGGCGTTTCAGGGTGATATTCATCTGGTCAACCGTGTTCTGCGATAGGATATGGTCGGGATTGGACACATACTGATTGGCATCCTGCAAGTGGGGAATGGGAATTGTTTCCGCGTTCCAGTATTTCTCATCAGTAGTGTTGACAATAGACGAAACAGAGGATTCTTCGTCAGGTAGGGAAAAGGAACAACAGAAGAAGGAAACAGTCAGTCCTATAAAGAAAATCCAGCCCCAGGCTTGTCTGGCTTTACACCATGAAGGGTTCATTTTCTCCCATGTGGAGATAATCCTCCGGCGCTCACTATGATACTGACGCGCCAGACTCTGATAGGTCTTGGAGTATTGCCGCTTCGTACCAATCTTGTCGTGCTTGTACTTCTTTTCCAAGTCACCGATGGCTGCATTATACTGTTCTGTCAGGTCTTTGACATCCATCGTTTTCTGCATCAATGCCGTATATGGTGTGTAATCCCATCTGCGTGTCACAGAGAAACCACCCACCAGCAGACAGGCTATGAATCCGAGAAAATAGATGAATGTCGTCATGTCTTTATCTTATATTTCGTGCCAGAATTCCCATGAGGCAAAAGCCTGTAAGAGCAACATCTCCAGTCCGTTCTTCACGTTAGCCCCATATTCTGCTCCACGTTTCATGAAGAGTGTCTCGTCAGGGTTATAGATAAGGTCATAGAGAATTGTGTGCGAGTCCATCGCCTCGTAAGGCAGGTCAGGACAGTACTCCGTTTTAGGATACATCCCTACCGGTGTGCAATTCACAATGACATTATATTCCTTAATGATTTCAGGCGTGATGTTCTTGTATTGTATGGTGTCAGGGCGTTCATATCGACTGACGAACACTGTTTCGAGTCCGAGGTTGCGCAATCCGTAGTCAATAGCCTTTGACGCTCCGCCAGTGCCAAGAATCAGTGCCTTGTGGTGCCATTTCTTGTCGAGCATCGGTTCTATGCTCTTGGTGAATCCGATGACGTCGGAGTTATACCCCTTCAAGATGGTTTTGTTGCCACGATGGGTAATGCGAATCACATTCACTGCTCCAATGGCTCTTGCCTCTGGTGCAATACTATCCAGGAAAGGCAACACTTTTTCCTTGTAGGGGATGGTCACATTAAGTCCTTTCAGTTCGGGGTTAGAACTGAGCACTTCGGGCAGTGCGTCGATGTTGGGAATCTCGTAATTCTCGTACACCGCGTCAATATTCTCATCCTGAAACCTCTGATTGAAGTAACTGATGGAGAATGAGTGCCCGAGTGGGTATCCAATTAATCCGTACTTGTCCATAATTTCTTTTCCTTTATTTAGTTGCGAAGTAAATCGTGCAGATACCAAAGGTGAGGCGTTTGAATGAAGCTTCACGGAACCCTGTGTTCTTCAGAATCTCCACCATCTGCTCGCCTTGCGGGAAAGCTTCGATGGTTTGTGTGAGATACGAATAGGCGGCAGTGTCTTTGGAAATCAGTCGTCCGTAAACAGGCAATACTGTGTGTGAGTAAATGTGAAAGAGTTGTTTCATGGGAAAACTCACTGGCGAGGTTAGTTCTGCAACGCTCAAGTGCCCTCCGTCCTTCAACACTCGGCACATTTCCCGAAGTCCTTGGTCAAGGTTTGAGAAGTTGCGGATGCCAAAGGCAGCAGTGACGGCGTCGAAAGTACGGTCTGCGTAGGATAGGTGCAGACAGTCTTCCTTTTCAAAGGATATAATCTGTTGCAATCCGCGTTGCTCAACCTTCTTCCTGCCTATCTCCATCATGCCCTCTGAGATGTCGGCTCCCACCAGTCGCGCAGGCTTTAGCATGTCGGCAGCCAGAATGGCAAAATCGCCAGTACCTGTGGCAATGTCGAGAATAGCCTGTGGACGGTATGGCGCCAACTGCTTGATGGCTTTCTTGCGCCAGCTGCGGTCTATATCCCATGAGAGACGATGGTTGAGTGCATCATAGGTAGGAGCAATGTTGTCGAACATTTGCTCCACCTGTGTTGCCTTGTCGCCGTTGTTATATGGCTTTATCGTCTCTTGTTGATACATATTCTCTCTGATAATTATCTGGTTTTCAGATATTCGCTGACGTTCTTCTCGATACGTGCTGCAATATCGTCGTTGTCGCCAGCCTTTTCAAACTTCTCACCAATAATGTGTTCGTAGAGTTCTATATAGCGCTCGCTGACACTCTCGGCGTATTCGTCAGTAATCTCTGGCATCACCTGTCCGGGTTCGTTCATGAAGTTGTGCTCGATGAGCCACTGGCGCACGAATTCCTTCGAGAGTTGCTTCTGAGGCTCACCCTTAGCCAGCTTCTCTTCATAACCGTCGGCATAGAAATAGCGACTTGAGTCAGGTGTATGAATCTCGTCGATGAGATACACCTTGCCGTCGCGCTTTCCAAACTCGTATTTAGTGTCAACGAGGATAAGGCCCTGCTTCTTGGCTATTTCCTGTCCACGGGCAAAGAGCTTGCGGGTATAGTCTTCCATGACGGCATAATCCTCAGCACTGACGATGCCCTGTGCAATGATTTCCTCTTTTGAGATATTCAGGTCGTGACCCTCGTCGGCTTTCGTGGTCGGGGTGATGATAGGCTCAGGGAAACGCTCGTTCTCCTTCATGCCTTCAGGCAGTTTGACACCACACAACTCACGGCATCCGTTCTTGTATTCGCGCCATGCAGAAC
>JAEEGG010002931.1_pt1 | contig 43304 bp, 45 predicted proteins | sample 9134161 | NCBI WGS metagenome assembly JAEEGG01 (sample SAMN16246543, study PRJNA631951) | gut metagenome | biome: gut microbiome; feature: rumen; material: CR-attached | host: Bos | place: Iran: Karaj | collected 2018-10 | reverse complement strand
GCTTCGGCATCATCGACCCGGAGGGCGGCGCCCTGGAGATGATCATCCACGACAAGGGCGAGATCGGCGGCCCCCTGAACCAGTTCAGCACCATCGGCTACAAGTTCGAGAGCAACGGCGCCACCATCCTCTACCCCGAGCGCCTGCTGCGCGTGATGAGCTGCACCAGCTTCTCCGCAGAGGACGAGGCCAACTAACGGAACACGGGGGGCGGGGCTTTCCCCGCCCTCGCATGAGAAAGGAGAACAACATGAGCGAGACCAAGAACCCTGAGATCAAAGAGCAGGAGACCAAGACCCCTGAGATCAAAGAGCAGGAGACCAAGACCCCCGAGACCAAGACTGCTTATGACCCGTGGGAGAAGGTGCAGGTGTCCATCCCGAGAGGAAGCGATCGGGGCGACCCGAACGTGACCGTGATCATGAACGGGAAGAGCTACATCATCCCCAGGGGGAAGAAGAGCGAGGTGCCCCGCTGCGTGGCCGAAGAGCTGGCGCGCAGCGAGCGGGCGAAGGATGCGTACTTTGAGGCCAGCGAAAAGCTGCAGACCAAGCAGGGCATCTGAGCCGGGGAAGGACAGGGGCGGGCGGGCGCCCGCCCCTGTAAGATTGAAATGAGAAAGGTGATGCAATGAAAGCGGCGGAGATCATCAAGAGCGTGAAAGAGCTGGAGCACAGCGACTATGAGGATCAGCGGATGCTCCAATGGCTGAGCGAGCTGGACGGCCAGATCTGGGAGGAGGTCATCCAGACCCACGAGGGGGCGCCGGAGACCGCTTTCACCGGGCACCAGAGCCCGGACAGCGAGCTGCTGGCAGCGTGGCCATACGCCCAGAGCATGTACGAGAACTATTTGAAGGCGAAGATCGCCGCGGAGAACGCGGAGACCGAGCGATATAACCAGTGCGCGGCGCTGTACGCCGCGGCGCTGGGGGACTTCCGCAACTGGTACAACAGAAAGCACCGGCCGAAGGGCTTCGGGTGTATGCGGATCTGAGGAGCCCCCCCATCGCCACTTCGGGGCACTTCCCACGGAGGGGGAAGCAAGGGGGAAGGGAATATCCCCAACTGCTGCGCAGGAGAACCTCCCCGGGCAGGGGAGCCAGCTCCCTCAGTCTGCTTTGCAGACAGACCCAAGACCCTCGGAGAGGGAGCCAGTAAAGAAAGGTGATGAATATGGAATTGCCGAGACTTGGACAACTGACAACGTCCCGCATCCTGACGGAGAGCTTTACCGGGTATGAGCACCGGCTCCGCGTTCGGGACGGGGCGTTTTTTGATATGCAGAATCTGAGCGGGGACGAATACCCGCTTTTGGCCAGCCGTAAGCTGCGCGGCCTGGTGGGCACGCTGACGAGTCCGGGCGGCCTGCTGGAGAAGGATGCGCCCTGCTGGGTGGCAGGGGGCAGCCTCTATGTAAACGGCCTGCAGACGCCTGTGACGGGGCTCTCCGAGGGAGAGAAGCAGCTGGTGAGCATGGGCGCCTATGTGCTGATCTTCCCGGACAAGGTCTATTACAACACCGCAGACCCAACGGACTACGGCAGCATGGAGGCAAGCTACCAGACCCAGGGCACTGTGAGCTACACCCCCTGTGACCTGGACGGGAATCCCTACACCGTGACCACCGTGAGCGCCGCGGAGCCGGAGGAGCCGGAGAACGGCGAGATCTGGGTCGATACCTCCGAGGAAGGACATGTCTACCGCCAGTGGAGCCAGGTGAATGTGATGTGGGTGGAGATCGTGACGGTTTACACCAAGATCAGCTTCACCAGCAGGGGACAGATCCCCGCGCTCTTCAAGCAGTATGACGGGGTGACGATCTCCGGCAGCCAGATCGAGGCGCTGAACGGAGAGAAGATCCTGTATGCCGTGGGCGGCGACGCGGACACCGACGACTATGTTGTGGTGGTAGGGCTGCTGGACGCGGCCAGCACCGACGAGCAGCAGATGCTGAAGATCGAGCGGAAGCTGCCGCAGATGGACTATGTCTGCGAGTGCCAGAACCGGCTCTGGGGCTGCTTCTACGGAAACGACGGGGAGAAGAATCTGAACGAGATCTACTGCAGCGCGCTGGGAGATTTTAAGAACTTCCGGCAGTACCTGGGGATCGCTACCGACTCCTGGACGGCCTCGGTGGGCTCAGACGGCCCCTGGACGGGCGCGGTGAACTACCTGGGCACACCGTGCTTTTTCAAGGAAAACCGAGTCCACCGGGTCTCCGTGAGCTCTCAGGGGGCGCACAGGCTGGACGAGACGGTGTGCCGCGGCGTGCAGAAGGGAAGCTGGCGGAGCCTCTGCGTGGTTGGAGAGACCCTGCTGTACAAGAGCCGCACGGACGTGTGCGCCTGGCAGGGTGGCTTTCCGCGGGGAGTCAGCGAGGCGCTGGGCGACGAGGCGTATTACCAGGCAGCCGCCGGCGCCTTCGGGGAGAAGTATTACATCTCCATGCGAGACGGTGCGGGCGCCTGGAGCCTTTTTGTATACGACCTGGGCACCGGAATGTGGCACAGGGAGGACGCGCTGCACGCGCTGTGCTTTGCCCGCTGCGACGACAGCCTGTACTGCATCGACGCGGACACGGGGAAGCTCTGGGATCTGCAGGGCGCCGCGGGGACGAAGGAGAGCAGCATCGACTGGATGGCCGAGAGCGGGATCCAGTACTATGAGTATACGGATCGGAAATATCTGAGCCGCTTTGACCTGAAGCTGAAGCTGGAGCGGGACGGCTGGCTGCGGATGCTGATCCGGTACGACGAGGACGAGGACTGGAGGATCGTAGGCGAGATCGAGGGGCAGGGGATGAACACCTTTGTGTTCCCCGTGAGGCCGCGGCGCTGCGACCATATGCGCCTCAGGCTGGAGGGAACGGGAGAGCTGCGGCTCTTCTCCGTGACTCGAATCCTGCGAAGGGGAAGCGACAGAGGATGAGGAGCGTGATCTTATGAGAGAGCTGCCGCCGATTTTGGCGGGAGACGCGCTGCAGCAGATCGCACAGCTGCGGGATTACCTGGTGCGCCGGGAGCGGGGAAGAGAAGCGGAAATCCAGGAGGGCGCCCTGCAGGCATTGAGCGAGAACCCTTCGGTCACAGCAGCAAGCCGGCGCGCCAGCTCCACCGGAGGGGGAGCCAAGACGGCTGGCGGAACCGACGCGGAGCGGGCGGCCCAACTGCGGGCGCTGATCGTGAAGACGGCGGAGGACAGCCGCGACCGGGACAACGTGATCACACGCAGCGTGGGAGAGCTGAGCTATGAGATGCGGCAGAGCTACTTGGCAAGGAGCGAGTTCGGCGAGTATCAGCAGGAGATCGCGCTGCTGATCGAGGCGACGGCGCGGCAGATCGTGGAGAGCTACGGCTATGCAGAGCTCATCCAGGCGGCCAACGCAGAGCTCGGACAGCTGGGCGACGAGATCGCTGCCTATCGGACGGAGATCAGCGGCCAGATCCGCCGAGGCTATCTGGAGGATCCGGACAGCCACCAGACGGTGCTGGGGATCGCCATCAGCCAGCAGCTGCAGTTTACCGGGCAGGAGCTGACCGACGGCGGGTGGAGCTACTACGAGCTCTCCCCGGGGCAGACGCTGGGCCTGTACACCTCCACCGGCTGGCAGTTCTGGGTGAACGGCCGGAAGGTTGGCTGGTTTGACAGCGCCGACGGTATGCTGCACACGGTGAGCCAGGTGGTGGAGGAGGAGATTTGCATCGGCGACTGGGTGATCAGCGCCGTGGGCGGGTACGGGATCAAGTACACCGGGTAGTACCCCTTCGCCGCTTTGCGGCACTTCCCCCAGAGTGGGAAGCAAGGACGAGGGAGACGGATTGCCACACCAGTGACACGGTCACTGGTTCGCAATGACACCCGAGGAAGGAAGTGGCTATGAGCACGACTTTGACAACAGAGGCGGCGTGGTACCGTGTCGGAGCGAAATACCCGGCAACGGGATGCCTTGGATATGACGGCTACCCGCTGGTGGGGCGCTTCAAGTTCCACACGCCGAGCACCGGCGCGGCCTCGCTGAGCTGGGTCACAACGGAATATACCGTTCAGAGTGGCGCCAACGTATACCAGGACGCGAGACCGTTCAACTTCACGGTGACGGCGGCGAGCACCGGCTTCGAGAGCAACTGCGGAGACACGGAAACACAAGCCAACATCGGCGGCCCCAAGCTCTCCGGCAGCATCAGCATGGGATTGATGCCAGACAGCGACTATTACCTTTGGGTGTGGCCGCGCAGCAACGGGTATGGCCGGGTGCTGGTGACGGGCGTCACCGTGACAGTGGAGGGCGTGTACGGCACGCCGAGCACCATCAGCGTATCAGACGGGAGCTTCGGGAGCCAGATCCCGGTGAGTCTGACGGCAGCGACACAGGGCGCGGTGCACAGTCTGAGCGTGAGCTGCGCCGGAAGAACCGAGACCCTGCTGACGGACAGCAGCGCCGTGAGCTGCGTATGGACGCCGGATCTGGAGACCTACGCGGCGCTGCTGCCCAACAGCGGCAGCGCCCAGGCGGTTATTACCTGCGTGACCAAGTACGGCGGCAACACCGTGGGCAGCACAAGCGCGACCATCACGGTGAGCTTTGCGGCGGGGAGCCTGGCGCCGACAGTGACAGCGGGCTGGGCAGCGGCCAGCGTATATAACAGTGGATCCGCCGCGGCGGGGATCAGCGTCTATGTACAGGGCCACAGCAAGGCGGAGGTCAGCTTTGACGCCAGCAAGATCAGCCCGAAGAACGGGGCGAGCATTGCCGGCTATCGGATCCGCTGCGCCGGTGTGACGGTGAACAGCAGCCCATACCGGACGGAGGTGCTGACCGGAAACGCGGAGATCCTCTGCACGGTAGTGGACAGCCGCGGCCAGGAGACAAGCGAAACGCTGCAGATCACCGTGCAGCCCTACAGCGAGCCGAGGCTGACGGAAGTGACGGTTTATCGCTGCGACAGCACCGGCGCGGCGGCGGACGACGGACAATACTACTCTGCCAAGGGAAAGGCGCTTTATGCCGCCCTGAGCGGGGAGAACAGCATCACGATCACGGCGGCGCACAAGCGAACCGACGCGGCGAGCTTTGGGACGGAGACCGCGCTGCAAAACGACACAGCGCTGGTGATCGGCACGATCAGCGCGGACTACAGCTACCAGGTGCGGCTGACGGTGACGGACGCCCTGGGGAAGAGCGCCACGGTGACGGTGACGCTGGCGACACAGCGCTGGGCAATGAAGTTCCGGCCGGGGGGCATGGGCGTGGGCTTCGGCAAGGCGCCGGAGCACGACAACTGCATCGAGTTACCGGCGGGCTGGGTGATCCGCATCGGGAATACGGTCGTTTTGAGCGAGTGAGGGGAACGGATTGCACCACAAAGGGCAGGTCAATTAGAGAGACCCCTCCGTCACCGGCGCGGGCGCCGGCGACACCTCCCCTTTCAAGGGAGGCTACAAGGAAAGGAATACCCCTCAGTCTGGCCTTCGGCCAGCCAGCTCCCCTTAGGCAGGGGAGCCTACAAGGAAAGGAGATAAAAAATGGCAGAGAGGAAAAGAGACATCCTGCTGGATGACGACACCTATGAAAGAATGCTGGGGGAGACGCAGGTGGGAGCGGGAAGCCCGCAGCCGGTTCCGACGGCGCAGGAGACGCCGAGCGCGCCGACAGCGCCGGTGTATGACGACAGCCTGCGGCGGCAGCAGAGCGAGCTGTACGGCCAGATCACGAACCGGGGGCCCTTTGCTTACGACCCGAAGAACGACCCGCTGTACGGCATCTACAAGGATCGCTATGTGCAGAACGGGCGGATGGCCATGAAAGACACCATGGGGCAGGCGGCGGCGCTGACGGGCGGCTACGGCTCCAGCTACGGCCAGGCGGTGGGGCAGCAGCAGTATGACGCCTCGCTGCAGGGGCTGGCCGACGTGATCCCGGAGCTCTACGGCCAGGCCTACGATATGTACCAGGACGAGGGCGACCGGCTGATGCAGCAGTATCAGATGCTGGGCGCCCAGGCGGACAAGGCCTACGACCAGTACCGCGACCAGCTGGGCGACTGGCAGTATGAGCGGGCCTGGCAGGAGCAGCAGAACCAGACGGCCTACAGCCAGCGGCAGGACGCCTACTCCCAGCTCTACGCGCTGATCGGCAGCACCGGGTATCAGCCCAGCGCCGAGGAGCTGGCCGCGGCGGGGATGACCCAGGAGGCCGCGGACGCCCTGCGCAACGAGTATCTGCGGCAGACCGGGCAGCTCCCCGCGGCAGGCGGAAGCGGCGGGAATCCGGGCTATACGCCGAGAACGCCGGGGGACGATGGGGATACGCCGGGGGACGAAGGAAAAGGAATCGACATCAGATCTATGACGGCGTCGCTTGGTACATCTCGCGATCCAGATAAAGACTTCCTGTACATTTACAACAAATACTGGAGTGCTCTAACAGAGGAGCAGAAGGCAAAAGTGCAGGATGCATATGAGCACGCGACCAGGACAGGGAAATATACGCCGAAGCCGTAAACGGAGGTGCAACATGGAAATTTTAGACCAGGTACTCGATAGAGCGAAGGAAGAAGAGGAAAAATACAGCCGCCATAAACAGGTGGTGGAGATCTTGTATGGGGGGGAGCAATACGCTCCCCCTAATCCAAAATTCCCGACAAGCCCAAAAAGCAACGGATTATGGGACAGAGTCAGCGCCCCACTGACCGGGCAGAGCGACAGGGGCGCTGCCATGCAGGGCGTGTACCAGCAGCTTGGGAAGACCGGCTGGGCAGACTGGCAGAAGGATCCGCAGTATCGGCGGGAGCTGGGGCTGGAGATGATCCGCACCCAGCAGGCCATGAAGGGATATGATGAAAAAAGCGCAGATGTTGATGCTTGGGCAAAGCATACTCAACAGCAGTATTATCTGAATTATCTGCGGGATCTGGAAGGCGCCTATCAGCAGCGGCAGGACTGGTTCGGCCAGTTCAAGGACGAGAATGAGTACGGCTATTTTACCGACATCAATCCCAGCTTGGAGGATGCGCATCAGAGAGGCCTGACCAACAGGCAGTGGCATGACGAGATCGAGAGCGGGTATCAGACGGCCAGCAAGGATCTCGGGACGCTGAGCAAGGATGTGGACTTGCTGGAGGCCGAGGTCAGCGCACTTGAAGAAGAGGTGCAGCAGCGGATCGACTACTACTACACCGATCCCAGCGGGCGTGTCGTGGAGAAAGAACTGCCGGAGGACATCCTGCAGAAGCGGCAGCGGATCCAGGAGGCCCGGGCAGAGCTGGAGCAGAAACGGCAGCTTTTGAACAAGGCCTATGAGGATGCGCGGAAATACGGATACCAGCGGATGATTTCCAGCGGGCTCAAGTATGCCGATCTCCCGGAGGCGGAGGACTGGGAGAGCAGCGTGGATGCCGGACGGGCGGCCTATGAGACCCTGCAGGCGAGCGTGGAAGCCGACAGAGCGCAGCGGGCCGCAGAAGTACGCCAGGGCAACACGGAGGTGGCCGGACTCCCCGAAGAGGAGCTTGCCGGCGAGGACTACTGGACATACCGGATGCCGAGGGCCGGGTGGACGGAGGAAGAGCTGAACACCTATTACTATTTGCTGAACAAGGACGAGGAGGAGGCGGCACAGCACGCCATCGAGACCAACCAGAGGCACATGCAACAGCAGCGCTATGCGAAACAGAGCGAGACACAGGACTGGGCGCATGACAACCTGGTTTTGGGCGCCGCGGGAGGCACCGTGTCGAGCATCCTGACGTCTCCGATGGCACTGTGGGACTGGCTGGGTGATCTTGTACAGTACGGTAACACCGGACTCGTGATGCCGCGAGCGGAGCTGAGCCCGCGGGACTATGCAAATATGCTGTCCGCAGGAGCGGCGGCGGGGCTGAACGACAGATTCGGCACGCTGCCGGAGGACTGGGCGATCATCGGCGGCAAGGGCTGGGGCGACGCCTACCAGCTGGCCAACAGCATCGGGGAGAGCATGGCCTGGGGCGGCCTGACAAAGGCAATGGTAGCGGCAGGCGCGCCGGAATGGCTGGGCGCCGCTGTGACAAACCTGGGATTCTTCGGCAGCGCGGCCTCCGAGACCACGCAGAATGCGATCACCCGTGGCGCAAGCCCGGAGCAGGCGCTGTGGCTGGGCGCCGCCGCAGGCGCGGCGGAGGCCCTGGGCGAGACCTTCAGCGTGGAGAAGCTGATCCACATCACGGATACCGGCACCATGCGGAGGATGCTGTGGAACGCGCTGAAACAGGGCGGCATCGAGGCCAGCGAGGAGGCCTTCACCACGCTGATCAACACCGTGGCTGACGCCTGGATCATGGGCGACAAGAGCGAGTACAACGAGAAGGTGCGGCAGAACATCCTGGCCGGAATGAGCCGGGAGGAGGCCGAGAAAGCCGCCTGGCAGGACTGGGCGGAGGGAATCGCGCAGGACGCGCTGGGCGGTTTTCTCAGCGGCGGCGTCAGCGGCGGGGTCTATGGAAGCGCCAATATGATCCAAGGCAGCCGGACGGAGTACAGCGGGACGGATCGGCAAGCGCTGCTGGACGCGGCGCTGCAGATGGATCCCAAGGGCAAAGCCTATCAGCTGGCGCAGAAGATCCAGCAGCAGGGCACCATGAGCTACAACGAGGCGCTGCAGCTCAAGGATCTGATGGGAGAGCGGGCGGAGCTCGTGAGCCGGGAGGCCAGCGACCGGGAGCGGGCGGACATCCAGCAGCGGGCGGAGAGCGCGCTGAAGGACGCCGGCGTGGAGAATCCAGGAGCGGCGGCGCAGCTCATCGCCAAGGAAGTGAGCGGAGAGAAGCTGAGCCGGGAGGAGCGCCGGGTGCTCCGGAGCGTGCAGCAGGCCGAACAGGTGAGCCGGGAGCTGCGGCAGGCGCGGAACATTGAGGCGAACCTGAGACACGAGGCAGCGCAGCGGCAGCGCAAGGAGCTGCGCAAGCAGAAGAAGGGCGGCAACAAGTCCGAGACCAGAAGCTTCACCACCTCCGCCTCCATCGGGACGGCGGAGAAGGACAGCTCCGTCACCGTGAAGGGACAGGAAGGCGAGGCGAAGCTGGAGGGCCTTGTGCGCGGCGAGGACGGCAGCCTGAAAGCCAAGGTGACCGACGCCGCCGGGGAGACCCGGACGGTGGAGCTGGACGCGCTGGACTACGGCGAGAGCGGGCTGGACGAGCTGGTGCAGGAGCTGCGAGGGCAGCAGGACGCGCCGGTGATGTTCCAGGCCTACTCCTCAGGCATGGGGATCGGCACCTTTATCAACGGCTGGAATGTGGCCAAGGCTTACGGACGGAACACCAGCCGCAGCAGCGCGGAGAGCATCATGGGCGACGGGCTGCTGGAGGACGTGGATCCGAACGTGATCCGCATGGCCTTCGACCACGGCCGGCGCCTGCAGCAGAAGGAGCGGGCGCAGCGGGAGAAGGAGCAGAAAGAGAAACGGATTGCCACGCCTCCTACGGAGGCTCGCAATGACAGTGAGGGGGGCGAGCGGGCCGCCGAGGGCGTCGGCCCCTACGAGAAAGGGGAAGAAAAGAGCAAGGGCGGTGTGAGCTATGAGGGCGGCACGGTGGACGGCGTAAAGCTGAAGGCCGTGAATCAGAGCCGCCTGAACCCCAGGCAGCGGGCACAGATCGAGGCCGTGGACATGCTGGGCAAGACGCTGGGCGTGCGCTTCGCGCTGTTTGAGAGCGATCTGAAGAGCAGGAGCGGGGTATACGCCAACGGCATGTACAAGGACGGGGTGATCTACCTGGATGTGAACGCCGGACGACACGGGCAGAGTTTGAGCCAGGTGGCCATGGTGCGCACGGCGGCCCACGAGCTGACCCACTGGATGCAGGACTACGCCGAGGAGCGGTACGAGGAGCTGAAGCAGTTCCTGCTTGATCATTTGATCGAGTGGAAAGGCAAGGATCTGGGCGAGCTGGCGGCGCAGAAGCTGCAGCGCGACCGGACGGGCAAGCTGAGCATGGAGGACGCCCTGGACGAGGTGGTGGCCGACGGCTGCGAGATGATGCTGCGCCGGACGAAGGTGATGCAGACCATGGCGGCGGAGAACAAGGGGCTTTTCCGCACGGTGAAGAACTGGCTGCAGAAGTGGCTGGGCACGATCAAGGAGGCCTTCCTGGGCGTGAGCGAGGTGCACGAGGAGGCCCGGGCCGTGGCCGAGATGGAGACCGAACGGCTGGAGAAGCTGGTGGAGCTCTGGGACAAGGGCATCCGGGAGGCGGCCGAGAGGGCGCAAAAAAGCCCCGCCAAGGAAGGTGGGGCGGTGAAGTATTCGTGGGGAGATGCGGAAGGAGTTGCAAATAGAAAGCTATCCCCGATCAACGGAGAATTACGAGATAGCCTGCTGTCTGATAAAGAAAACATCATTGTCGACAGTCACAAAAAAGTTGTCAAAATGGTAAATCGAGCTTTTGATAATGTTGATGTAAAGGAAACCGGCTATTTCGGAATTATTGAGCCAGATGAACTAAAGCAGATCCAAGATAAAGCAACAAACATTGCAAAAGATCTCCAAGGAAAACTCTTCAGAGAGAGCAGCGGGTACATTCTCGCGGTGACGTCAGACAGCATCCGGCACTTGAATGAAGAAATGAGCCTCTCCAAAGAAGAGATAGTTGAACTGCTTGATAGACTGGCTGATATAGTACTGGACAATGACACGGTAAAGTTCTCATATTATCTTCAAAAAGGGCAAAAAATTCCTGGGCTCCTTTTCGAGAAAACATTCTCAGACGGAACTTACGGGGCATTTAACCTAATATCCGGAAAGAGAAGACGCCTTGGCCTTCAAACAATGTATGTCGAAGGCAGGGATACAAAAATAAGAAAGAGCCCTCTCACTCCGCTGCTGGTGAACACGCCCCAGCCCACGTCCAAGACGACGGGAAGTCAAGCTCCTTCTAATAATAGTATACTCCCTTCCACCGAAAAAAGCAATACCAAATTGCAGGAGCGGGACGCTTTGCCGGACGACCGGGCGCTGCTGATGACGGTGAAGGCCGAGGGGAGAAACGCCGAGGCGCTGACGGCCTACCAGAAGAAGGTGAAGAGCCTGGAGGCGCTGGAGCGGAAGCTGCAGCGGCAGCAGGCAGCGCTGGAGGAGGCGAAGAAGCGAGGAAAAGATCCTTCGGCTTCGCTGCGCTTCGCTCAGGATGACAGCACCCCTTCAGTCACGGCGGCGAGCCGCCGCGACAGCTCCCCCGAGGGGGGAGCCAAGAGCGATCAAGGGAGCCAGGACGCCAGGGCGCTGCGGAAGGCGGCGATCGAGGGCTGGGAGGCGCAGATCCGGAAGACGGAGGCGCAGATCCGGCGGGCGGAGAAGGCTCTGGACGACATGGAGCGGAGCCCCCAGCTGCGGCAGGAGACGGAGAAGGCGCTGGCGTCCTGGCGGGAGGCAAACCCCCAGGAGGCGGCCAAGGCCATCCGGGAAATGCAGCAGGAGCGGGAGAGCCTGAAAAAGTACGTGGAGCTGCTGCGGCAGGAGGCGAAGCTGACCACGCCGGAGACCCGGCGGATGCTGCCCTCGGACGTGCGGAAGCTGGCGCAGGCGCTGGTGAAGGAGCACGGCAGCAGCGCGGCGGTGGACTCCATCACGGAGAAGCTGCAGGAGCTTGGGGACTTCATGGTTTCCAACATGGAGGGCGGCGACGTCAGCTATTATAACCACCTGGTGGCCGAGGCGCGGAAGATCGCAAAGGAGATCGTAAACGAGAGCTACGAGACCATCGACGACAACAAGGAGATCCGGGAGGGGATCCGGCATTACCTGCGGGAGCGGACGCTGAACAGCGAGGAGCTGCGGGGCGACATCCCGGACTTTGAGCGCTGGCGCAAGAGCCACATGGGCACCATGCGGCTGGGAAAGGCCGGCATGAGCATTGACCAGGCCTATCAGGATCTGCGCTCGGAGTACGGCGAGGGCTTGTTCCCGGCGGACGTGATGGCGGCCAGCGACCAGATCCAGCAGATCCTGGACGCGCTGGACAGTGTGCAGCCAAGCTACCAGCAGATGTTCAGCGAGTATGAAAGCTGGCAGGTGGCCGAGGCGCTGGGTAACGAGATCGTGGATCGGCTGCTCTCCGGCGAGGTGCGCGAGCGGGAGAGCATGGCGGACAAGGCCTTCCGGCAGCGGATGAAGCAGCTGGAGGAGAAATATGCCCGCAAGGACAAGGCGCGGCAGCAGGCGCTGAACGACGCCGAAGACCAAATGAAATGGGAGCGCGCCAAGCGGGACGAGGCCGAGGAGCGACGCCGGGAGGAGCGGGCGCTGCGCCGGCAGCTTGTCTCTGAGAAGGTGCACGAGCTGCGGGAGCGGAGCATCGAGCGGGACAAGAAGTACCGGGCGCGGATCGCCATCGACAAGAAGGTGGTCGCCCTCTCCAAGATCATGCTGGAGAACAGCGGCAAGCGCCATGTGCCGGACGCCTGGAAGGAGAGCATCGGCGGCTTCCTCGCCAGCATCGACACGCTGAGCCAGCATTCCGGCGAGAAGAGCCGCAGCTTCCACCTGGAGCGGATCGAGGCACTGAAAACCATGGTGGCGCGGCAGCAGGCCATGAACGAGGGACAGGACAGCAAGGGCGACGGCCCGGAGGCGTTCATCGACATCAACCCCTATCTGGAGGAGGCGCTGGAGCCCTTCATCAGAATGGCGCGGGATAGCGACACCGGCACCATCACCGTGGAGCGGCTGGAGCTGGAGCAGATGCAGGAGCTGGAGGAGATCCTGGTGACGCTGCGGGAGGCCGTGGACAAGGCAGACGTGATGCTGGCAGACCGGGAGCGGGGGAAGATCTCCGAGAACGCCGGCGCCTTTGTGGACTACGCAGAGGCCCGCGGAAAGGGCAAGACCGGCGGTATGATGCGGCGCTTCCTCTCCTGGGACAACCTGACGCCGGTCTACTTCTTCCGGCGCTTCGGCGAGGCAGGAGAAAAGGTGTTCCGCAGGCTGCAACGCGGCTGGGGCAAGCTGGCCTTCAATGCGCAGCAGATCATCGACTTCTCCGCCAAGACCTATTCCGCCAAGGAGGCCAAGGCCTGGGAGCGGGAGACCCACGAGTTTCGGCTTGTGAAGCGGGAAAGCGACATGAGCGGGCGCGAGAGTCTGAGCAAGGCGGCGGCCGAGGGCGGCCCGGAGGCCGTGAAGGCGGCCGAGGAGAAGAACAAGACGACGGTGACGCTCTCCACGGCTCAGATCATGGGGCTTTACTGCCTCTCCAAGCGCGACCAGGCCCTGGGGCATATCCTTTCCGGCGGCATCCGGATCTGGGACATCAGCGCGAAGAAGGGCACCGTAGAGCAGGCGGAGCGCTATCTGGTGAGTGCGGAGGATCTGGCAACGATCACGGGCAGCCTGACCCAGCGGCAAAAAGAGGTGGCCGACGCGCTGCAGAAGTACATGAACACGGTGGGCAGCGCCTGGGGCAACGAGGTGAGCAAGGCGCGCTTCGGCGTGGATCTCTTCACGGAAAAGAACTATTACCCCATCCAGACGGACGACAAGAGCCGCAACGCCAAAAACCCGGAGGCAGACGGCACGGATCTCTTCCACATCCTGAACATGGGCTTCACCAAGAACACCGTGAAGAACGCGAAAAACGGCGTGGTGATCCACAGCATCTTCGACGTGTTCGCCAATCACATGGCGGACATGGCCAAGTATAACGCCATGGGGCTTCCGATGCTGGACGCCATGAAGTGGTTCAACTACCGGGACGAGAGCGACGGGCGCTTCGTCAGTGTGCGGGCCAGCATGGAGAAGGCCTACGGGAAGAACGCGGAGCGTTATTTCCTGGGATTCATGCAGGATCTGAACGGGAGCTTTGAGGGCGGCAGACGCGGCGAGGACATCGCCTCCCGGATGATCTCCCGCGCGAAGGTGGCAAGCGTAGGCGCAAACCTGCGGGTGGCGGCGCTGCAGCCTACCTCATACGTCCGCGCACTGGCGGTACTGGATCCCAAGTACCTGCTGAAAGGGGATAACCTCTTCAAGGTAAAGCAGGGGATGAAAGAGGCGCTGCAGTACAGCGGAACGGCGGTGTGGAAGGATCTGGGCTTCTTCGACATGAACATCAACGCCAACATGCGGGATCTCATCAAGCACACGGACGGGAAGATCGAGAAGATCCGGGAGCTCTCCATGGCAGGCGCTGAATTCGGCGACAAAACGACCTGGGGGCGCATCTGGAACGCGACCAAGGCGGAAGTGCGGGAGACGACCGGACTCAGCGGCGAGGAGCTGCTGCAGGCCACGGCAGAGCGCTTTGACGACGTGATCTACCAGACCCAGGTAATGGACAGCACCATGACCAGGAGCCACCTGATGCGCCAGAAGGGCGTGTTTGCCAGCATGGCCACCAGCTTCATGTCCGAGCCGACGCTGAGCTACAACCTGGTGCTGGACGCCGTGACCCATTGGCAGGACGCCAAGCTGAGGAAAGCCGGCGTCCGGGAGGCCGGGAAGCTGGCCGCCAGAGCCTTCGCCACCTATGCTCTCTCGCAGATCGCGGCGAGTATCGTGGAGAGCTTCTTCAGCGCGCTGCGGGACGACGACGATTATGAGGATCTCTGGGAAAAGTGGAAGCAGGCGGAGTTCGGCTGGGACGGGAACCTGGTGCAGGATCTGGTGCTGCACAACAAGCTGCCATTCGTGCGGGACGTGGTTTCGATCCTGGAGGGCTTCACCAACAAGCGCATGGACACCGAGTGGGTGGAGGATCTTGTGAGCGCATACAAGGCGCTGAAACGGGACATCGAGACCGGGGAGTTTCGCTGGGGCACAGCCTATGCCTGCATGAACGCGCTGAGCACCATGACGGGCCTGCCGATCTCCAACGCGGCCAGGGACGGCGTGGCGCTCTGGAACAGCATTGTGGTGCAGAGTGTGCCGGACTGGAAGCTGAAGAACATCAAACGCGGCACCGTCAAGCCGGAGGCCGGGGTGAAGCAGGCTTACCTGGCCGGGGCGCTGAGCGAGGAGGACGCCATCCGCTATCTGATGCGGGACGCCGGGATCGAGTCCGAGGAGAAGGCGCGGCAAAAGCTCTATGAATGGAGCCTCGGCAAGGACGAGAAGAAATACGATCAGCTCCTGAACGCGGTGCGAGCGGGAGACAGCTCCGCGGCCACCCAGGCACTGGAGACGCTGCGGGGGAGCGGGTACTCCGAGAGCATGATCTACAGCGCGGTGAGATCCGCCGTGAAGGAGTGGTACCAGGGCACCGGGGAGGACGAGCTGCCGCGCATGAACAAGCAGAAGGCCATCGACACGCTGGTGCAGTACGGCGGAATGCGGCACCGGGAGGCCGAGGAGCGGGTGCAGGAGTGGACAAGCTACGTCTCCAGCCCGGAGAAACTGCAGTATGACGAGATCCAGGAGGCCTATGTCAACGGGGAGATCAGCGCGGAGCGCGCTGCGGAGATGCGGGTGCTCTTCGGCGGAGAGCGGCAGGCGGCCGCCGAGGCTGAGGTGAACAAGTGGCGCTGCGAGCGGGAGACCGGGATCAAGTACAGCGAGCTGGACGACGCCTATCTGGACGGGGAGATCAGCATGGAGGAGGCCGTGCGCTACCGGATGGAGTACGGCGGCCAGAAGCGGAATGAAGCGGAGGCCGAGGTAAACAAGTGGCGCTGCGAGAAGGAAACCGGGATCCGATACAGCGAGATTCGGGACGCCTATCTGGAGAAGCAGATCACCGGAACCCAGGCGAGGAACATGCTGATGAAGTACGGCGGGAAGGACGAAGACGACACCGAGGGGATCCTGCTGCAGTACGACTTCGCCGGGCGCAATCCGGAGCTGCAGGACATCAGCGCAAAGGCGGCAACGGACTACTATGTGTACCTCAGCAGCGGAGGGATCTCCAAGGAGACCTGGTACTATGCCTGGAAGGCCATGAACGGCATGGAGAGCGACAAGGACGCAAACGGGAAGACGGTGCAGGGCAGCCTGAAGAACAAAAAGATTTCCTACATCGACAGTCTGAACCTGACGCCGGCGCAGAAGGATCTGTTGTATTTGACGCAGTACCCCAAGGGGGAAAAGGACTTGAACAAAACACCCTGGCATAAGTGAGGAGCGGGAGGCAAGAGCCTCCCGCTTTTTGCGGACAGGGGGGTGACGTGGAAAGGGGGTGAAATGGTAGCATAAGGCCAAAAGGGGGAATGCGCATGATCTATGTGATTGCGAGAGAAAGAGACGCCGCAGCGCAGGCCACGGAGCCGATCACCCGCGGCAGTGTGGGACTGTGCGTGAATTTCAGCTTCTCGGAGGATTGGGATGATCTGGCAAAGGTCGCCGTGTTCCGCGGCAGCGGCGTCAGCGTGGACGTGGCGCTGCTGGAGGACAGCTGCACGGTGCCGCCGGAGGTGCTGACGCAGCCCGGCAGCACGCTGACCATCGGCGTCTACGGCACCGACGGCGCCGGTACGGTGGTGATCCCCACCGTCTACGCCGAGGCGGGGCAGATTAAGCGCGGCGCGGAGCCGTCCGGCATCGAGCCCACGCCCCAGACTCAGCCGCTGATCGACCAGCTCCTGGCCGCTGCCCAGGCGGCCCGGAATGCCGCCGACGAGGCCGAGCGCCTGGCGCAGAGCGTCCGGGACGACGCCGACAACGGCGAGTTTGACGGTGATAACGGCGATGACGGCAACGGCGTATGGTACGTCGATGTGCAGTACACCCGCACCACCGGCGCAGGAGTACAGGCACAGCTTGACCACATGGTTGGCCGCTCTGGTGCAACCCCGGCAGCAGGAGACCTGTGCGTAGTCTCTGACGGGCGATTTGGTGCAATCGACAGCCTCACGCTGCGCGTGGCTGTTGTGCCAGTGCTTGGCGACCTGTCCGGCGCGTCCGCCTACGAGATCGCCGTGAAGCATGGGTACACCGGCGCCGAGACCGAGTGGCTGGAGAGTCTACAGGGCGAGGACGGCGTTGCCCCGGAGGTCACCATAGAGACGATCACAGGCGGCCACCGTATCACCATCACCTCCGCCGCTCACCCGGACGGGCAGAGTTTTGACGTGATGAATGGCTCCGGCAGCGGCGGCGTCACGGTGGACGACGCCCTCTCCGGCAGCAGCACCAATCCGGTGCAGAACAAGGTCATAAAAGCCGCGCTGGAGAGCAAGTACAGCAAACCTTCCGGCGGCATCCCGGCGACCGATCTGGCAGAGACCTACCTCACCCGGCACCAGGACATCTCCGGCAAGCTGGATAAGGCGCAGGGCGCGGCCAACGCGGGCAAGTTCCTGGTGGTCGGCTCTGACGGCAATATCACCACGGTCAGCATGACCGCGTGGCAGGGAGGGAGCTACTGATGGCACTGGACAAACTTGTGGACAGCGCCGCGCTGGACGATGCGCTGGACTATACCGCGAGCAGGATTAGAGCAAAGCTGGGCAGCTCATCTCTAATCCCCTTCGACTTGGAATACGGCCTGGGATTTGGCGACGCAATTAACGCGATTGGCTATAGCGTGGACGCGGTTTTCAATCAGGGCGCTAACAAGATTTTTACCACAGACGATCTGGACGCCGTCAAGCCTTATCTGACCGTCACGGTCACTTACCCGGATTCCAGCACAGAGGTGCTTGCAGATGACGCGTACACGCTGTCCGGGACGCTCACAGCCGGAAACAGCATCATCACGGTCACCGCGCTGCGTGTTTCCACAACGATCTCCGTCACTGTCACCGCTGCGGAAGATGTCACGCCGAGCATATCGAGCTGGATAGACGGCAGCGGATCGTATGTGAGCAAAAACATAGCTGACGGTGCAATCCTTGTCGAGAGCGCAAGCAACGGAACGTACCGTAATGCAAATGTAGGGATTACACTTGAGGCCGGAGCAAGGTACAGATTTTCTGCTGATATCGATTATTTTATTGGAACAGCAAAACTGGTGATCTCCACCAGCAGTTGGAATTGGATCACAAATTGTTCCTCTCCAAATCTAACCGCGTCTGGAAAGCTCATCGTTGACTGCAAACCGTCAGATGCAAACAATTTCACTACATCGGCACACCTGCTCCTCTATTGCACAACGTCTGCCAGTAGCGGAGGCAAAGTTGTTTTCCGAAACGTAAAGGTCATCAAGTATGCGGAATAGGAGGGACAGTATGCCGTACCGGAGAGTAAGCTTTCTGGAGCTGGGCTGGTACATCGTCCGGCAAAAGATCCGGGATCTGCTGTTTGGATGCGACCGCGAGGATCCCTGCGAGCCGGTCTACACCACGCTGCCGGACGGGACGATCCAGGTCACCTGGCGGCCAAGGCCGCAGAAAAGGAGAAAGAACGAATGACAGAAAACGAACTGCGGGCGCGGGTATGCGCCCAGGCGTGGAGCTGGAAGGGACGCCGGGAGGCCGACGGCTCCCACCGGGAGATCATTGACGTCTACAACCGCATCACGCCACGCCCGCGTGGCTACACGCTGCAGTATACCGACGCATGGTGCGCCGGCTTCGTCAGCGCCGTGGCGCAGGCCTGCGGGCTGACAAAGTGCATCTTTCCGGAGTGCGGCTGCAGCCCCATGATCGAGCTGTACCGCAAGGCCGGCCGATGGATAGAGGACGACGCCTATCTCCCGCAGCCGGCCGACGTGATCTTTTACGACTGGCAGGACAGCGGTGCCGGCGACAACCGCGGGCAGGCTGATCACGTCGGCCTGGTCTACGCCGTGGACGGCGACCTGATCACCGTCATTGAGGGCAACATCTCCGACAGTGTGGACACCAGGACGCTGTTTGTGGATAACCGCTATATCCGCGGTTACGGCAAGCCGGACTATGCCGCGGCGGCCTCGGCCATCAATGCACACGAGGATCCGGAGGACGAGCCCCCTGCCGAGGTGGTGCCGGTTCCCGGATCGGACACGCCAGCCCAGGTGCGCACGCCCTGCACCGTGACGCTGCCCGTGCTGCGCTCCGGCGCCGAGGGCGTGGACGTGATCGCCCTGCAGCTGCTGCTGATCGGCCGGGGCTACGGCTGCGGCCCCTGCGGCGCGGACGGCGACTTCGGACCGGTCACCTATGGCGCGGTCACGCAGTACCAGCGCGAGCACGGCCTGGAGGTCGACGGCATCATCGGCCCCGAGACCTGGGGCAAGCTCATTTGCGGGTGAGGGGAGGTCAGAGCAATGCGGAGGGAACTGTTTGACCGCGTACAGCACCTGGACGAGCCCATTTATGCAATGTTTCCGGATGAACCATCGCTGGAGGATGGTGTGCTCTATGTCGTAGATGCCCCACACTACGTGGAGTACAACTGCCCATGTGGCTGCGGAAACGTGGTCATGCTCCCATACTACACGTCGGAGCCGGAAAAAGGGGACTATGGCTGGGGCCTGACGGAGCAAGAGGGGAAAGCATCTCTATACCCGTCTGTGTTCTCCACCGCATGGCCATGCAAATCCCATTATTTCATCAGAGATAACCGCATCTTCTGGTGCGGGTAAAAAAAGGAGGAATAATAAATGAGTACACCAGACAAAGCAACCGAGATCAAGGCCTTCCTGGCCGCTATTGCCGCATTCTTCACCGCCCTCTGGGGCTGGCTGGGATGGGCCGTGCTGATCCTGGTCATCTGTATGGGGCTGGACTGGATCACGGGATCCTGGGCAGCTCGCCGGAAGGGCGAGTGGTCGAGCTCCGTGGCCAGGGATGGCCTGTGGCACAAGCTGGGCGAGATTGTGGCCCTTTTGGTGGCCGCGTTGTGTGATATTGCTATCAAGGTGATCCTTAACAGCACAGCTGCGCCAATCTTGCAGGGCTGGGACTATGGGAACTACTTGACGCTTTTGGTCGCCCTGTGGTACATTTTTACTGAGCTCGGATCCATCGTAGAGAACGCCGGAGAGCTGGGAGCACCGATCCCCGGCTGGCTGAGAAAAGGGATTGCTACACTGAAGCATAAGGCAGACGCTGCCGATCCGATCACGGATCACCCTCCCGACGAAGAGAAAAAAGATACAGAGTAAGCAATATCCCCGGAAGAAGATCTTCCGGGGATATTATAGGTTTTTGCAGGTGGGTGGAGCGAGTTGCAGAAACCGATAATATTCAGGTGTAAAAATAAACTTCCAGGCGCTGGGCGGGTTTGTTGTACACGATGTAGGAGACGATGGAGCGCAGGGCCTCGCCCTTGAGGGCTTCGGTGGCGTCCGGGGACTGGAGCACGGCAAGGACATCCAGGACTTTTTTGCGGAAGGCTACCGGGTCAAGCTGCTGTGCCTGGGCTTCTTCCGCTGCTACGGCAGCCTTCGCCTGCAGCTCCGCGATCCCGTCAAGGAGGCGCTGCTTTTTGCGGGCATACTCCTCCAGGGAATCAATGCCGGATTCGTAAGCGTCCTGGACGCGGCGGAGCTTCGTCTGCTCCACGGAAATCAGGTGGTCATAGTCTGGGCCGGAGCGGGAGTGCTTGACGGTGTGCGGCGCCACGGGGAAGGTCAGCGTCTCGGCGGCCTGCTGCAGGTAAGCAATGATCAGCCGGTTTGCCTTGGCCACGGAGAGCGCATGAGAAGTGCCGCAATTGCCGCGACTGTACTTGTGGCACTGCAAGAAGGGGCAGGGGCCGCCGCCATAGACCAGAGTGCTGCCGCAGCTGCTGCAGCGGACAATCCCTTTGAGCATGAAATCCACCGGCTGATCCTTCCGCTGCCACTTGCGGCGGCCTTTCTCTCTCTGCTCCATTTTGGCCTGCACGGCATCCCACAGCTCCGTCTCCACAATCGGCTCATGCTGGCCGTCCACCAGGTAGGTGTTTTCGTTGGGGACGCTGGTGCGCTCATACATCCCCCGCCCGTCATGACTGTAACGGAGCTTGCCGATATACGCGGGATTGTGGAGCATGTACTCCACAAAGCGGTTGTCCGGCGCGTTGCCGAATTTGGTGCGGACGCCTTCGGCGGCCAGCTGCCGGGCGAGGGTGAGCATGCCGACGCCGGCCAGATAGTCCCGGAAGACGCGGCGCACGTGCTCCGCCTGCTCCGGATCCGGGACATAACGCTTCCCTTCGACTTTGTAGCCAAACGGGGGACTGCCGGGAGCCTCCCCGCGGGCGACCTTTTCCTCCATGCCGCGCTTGACCTCGCCGGAGAGCCGAATGGAGTAGTATTCATCCATCCATTCCATGATGCGCTCGATCAGGGAGCCGAAGGGGCCGTCGGCCAGCGGCTCGGAGATGGAGATCACCTCAACGCCGGAGCGGGAGAGCATGGATTTATAAACGATGCTCTCCTCCTGGTTCCGGGCAAAGCGGGAGAACTTCCATACCAGGATCGCCTCGAAGGGGTGGTCTTTTTCTTTTGCATAGCCGATCATGCGGTTAAAGTCCGGGCGCTTTTTGGCGCTGCGGCCGGAGATGCCGTCGTCGATGAAAACAAATTCATCCGGCACGATGAAGTCATGGCCGGCGGCATAGTCCCGGATCAGCTTGAGCTGGGAGTCCAGGGAATATTCGTCCTGCTTCTCCGTGGACACACGGAGATAGGCTGCGGCTATTTTCATAGAGAAAGACCTCCTTTCTGAGGGGCATGAAGCGAGCAGGGTCGAGCCTACAGGTTATCTAAGAAAACCGTAAATAATAGGTATTATACCGTAAACACATATTATTTTTTGAAAAGAAGATGCTCCGTCGAACATCTTTTTCATAGACGCTTTTCGATAGGACGTCATTTCGTAAGAACGATAAGATTCCTCGTCCCAATAATCAAAAAAATAATCGGGATCGGAGATGCTTGGATATGGAGCTGAGATGCGAGGCTTAGGGGATTCTTTGTATACCTGTAGATGAAAACATAGACGGGAGATAAGGAGAGAGACTATATACCCGCCGGCATAAGACAAATGACGAAAATAATCATCTGCCTTTGTGCCAAAGGACAGATAAACAATAATTGGTATCAGAACTTGGAATACCAATATATTAATAGGCCTTTGATATTCATACCATTCTTCTAACTCTTTATACGTTGATTTGTTGTCGTTGCACGCCTGACAGTTTTCCATCAGTTCCTTGCCTTTATCAGAAGAAAGAGACGAATAAACCTTTGCTGCTTCTACCAACGAAACACCTATAGGAGAATCACTAGAATCACGGAAATCACAATATGGAGAGCAAAGTACACCAAGCAAAGCGGAGAAAGCACCGATTAAAGCAACCACAACGTAAATGAGTAACATAAGATTTGCCCCCCTTATTCAGTTTGCATCTTCCAGGTTGGGAAGAGCGTCATTTTTTTCGGAATAGCTCATTTTGGCCATGGCCATGGTCTGGCGGATGTACTCCTGGCCGGGAGGCGTCAGGCCGCGGTAGTCTTCGATCAGCTGACGCTCATCAGGGGATAGGGTATCGGCTGAAAAAGACTGCTGAGAAAAGCCCTGTGCAAGATCTTCTAATGAGACGTTAAGAGCATTTGCTATTGCCTTCGCAGTGCGGATATTTGGTTCGCGTTCAGAATTCTCATACCGGCTGATACTCTGCTTGCTGGTCCCCAGTTTTGCAGCGAGTTCATCCTGAGTAAGGCCAGAAGCAAGACGGAGCCGCTTCAGTTTATCTCCGAAATTCATAATCATCACCTCGTAAACCTTACGGTACCACAGAATCACCAAAAAAGCAACAATAAAAAAGAACAAAAAAATTGTCACCAATCGGTTGACAAGTCGAAAGAGCTGTGATATTGTAGAGTCACCGTAAGGATGACAAGGAGGTGATGAGATGGAAAACGCTCAGCTTCGTGGACGGATAAGAGAAAAGTATAAAACAGACGCCGCATTCGGGCTTGCTATTGGATGGACACCGCAGAAGGTTTTTAAACTCGTAAACTGCGATTACATCCCCAAGATCGGTGAGGCGGTAAGTATCAGCCGCGCATTGGGGATTTCCCTTGATGAGCTGGCTTCTTTTTTTGCCCAGTGAGTCACCAAAAGGTTTACAGTCATAAGTTCCTGAACGGGCCGCCGAGGGCGTCGGCCCCTACAAGGCAATGAAGAGAGGCGGTGTGACACGTGGCCGAAATAAGGCGAGGAGACGCAGAGCTGGCGCTGGAGTCAATCAAAAAAACGGCGCAGCTGAAGGGCTGCACCGTGGAGAAGCTGGTTCAGTTCTATGAGGGAAAGGATCCTGTGTATGGATCCACACTCCGGCGCCTGATCAGCGAGGCAGAAGAGGCTGTGAATGGATCCTTCCCGGAAGGGACGATCCGGGTGATCGAAAATGGCGCCATCGTGTGCCGCCGAGTCAAAACAGCTCGGGGAAGGACAGAGTACCGAAGGAAGAATCGCGTTCCTTCTGAAATTCCGGATAGAGCCGAAGCAGCTGGAACGAGAAGGGACGAATGGAAGAGGCTATCGTTTCCGGAACTTCGAAAGGAAGCCGCCCGGAGAGAAAATCATAGGCCATAACGACGGCCTTCCCGCAGAGTTGGGATTCAAAGGGGTTTAGATCCTGTTCGTTGAGGAGCTTGGATCTGACGGAGGAAACGATTATGGAAGTTCCCTCTGTGGGGTCTTCCAGCGGGATAAGAAGAAGCGCGGCGCGCATGGCGGAGAAATCTGTGGGGCCGAGCTTGAATTTTGAAACCGTTGACATGAAATCAGCTCCTTTCTTCGACAGAATACCACAGCGGGAGCGGGAGGGCAAGAGCCGGCATAGGGACAGGCCGGGGCGAAATAAGATGAAAAGGAGGTGAGGAACATGGCAGCGGGACAGGAGAGACCCCTATCGCCCCTTCGGGGCACTTCCCCAGGTGGGGGAAGCAAGGGCGACAGCAGGCGAGGGGGGAAGAACGAGATCACGGTGGTGGGCTTTATGCTCCAGCCGGACGGGAGCGCGAAGCCCTTCGACGAGCTGACGGAGGCGGAAAAGGCCGCCTGGCGGGAGTCCTGCTGCCGGAGACTGAGCGAACGCATGAGCGATTATTTCACACAGCACCCGGAGGAATACGCGAAGTTCTGATGGGGGAAAACGGATTGCCACACCAGGCTGCAGCCTGGTTCGCAATGACAGAGAAGGAGATCAACCATGAACAGAGAGTACATACCGAAGGACAAGCGGTTGCTGCCGACGGAGGGGGAGGAGCAGGCAAGGCTCTTTTCCTGGTGCAGGATGCAGAGCCGGCAGCACCCGGAGCTGGAGCTGCTGTTCCACATCCCAAACGGCGGGAGCCGGAACAAGGCCGAGGCCGGACGCTTCAAAGCCGAGGGCGTGAAAGCCGGCGTGCCGGATCTGCTGCTGCCGGTTCCCCGGGGCGGCTACCACGGGCTTTTCATCGAGCTCAAGCGCCTGGACGGCGGGCGGCTGCGGACGGAACAGAAGGTCTGGCTGGACAGGCTGCGGGCGCAGGGCTACCGGACGGCGGTGTGCCGGGGATGGGAAGAGGCCAGCGAGGCGCTGCTGGAGTATCTCAAGGCCGGGGAAACGGATTGCCACATCGTAGCGCCGATAACTGATCGGCGAACAATGGATGGCCGAGCAATGCTCGGCCCTACGGTTCGCAATGACAGAGAGATGGGACGCTGGGCGGGTACATCGGCCTCGTGCCGCAACGACGCGGAGGCGGGGACATGAGCTGCAGGTGTACAAGCTGCGTCTGGCGGGGAGATCCCAGCGAGCGCAGCAAGACGCGGCCGGGCTGCGCCTATATCCAGCACACGGGCAATAGTCGGCTCAAGGAGGTCTACCGCATGCTGGGCGTGAACCACATGACGGACGAGGTGCGGGAGGCCATGAAGCCGGAGCACTGCACCGTCTACAAACGGGGGCCGCGACAGGAGCTGAACGAGAAGAAAATCGCGCTGGAGGGCGGCCTGCCCTATATGCGGAAGGGCGGGGAGGCGACCCCTCACCCGAAGACGCGGGAGCTCCCCATGCAGGGGAGCCAAGCACCAGGCCGGGAGCCGGGTGCAGCACCGAAGCCAAAGAAGGAAGCGAAGCCCAAAGCGGCCCCGAAGCCAAAGAAGGAAGCGAAGCCAAAAGCCGCCCCGAAGGCGGAACCGAAGCCAAGGGCGCCGTGGATCGAGCAGGCGCGGGAGCTGTACCGGCTGGGGCTGACGGACGGCGAGATCGCCAAGCGCGTGGGCACCGGCACGCAGAACATCTGCTTCTGGCGCAAGCGGGAAGGCTTACCCAGCAACTACAGACCGAAACGAAACGAAGACTTTATGCCGCTGTACCGGCAGGGCTTGAGTGACGGGGAGATCGCCGCGGCCACGGGAAAAGAAAAAAGATACGTGCAGAAATGGCGGGCGCGCTGGGGGCTGCCCTACAATCCGTGCAAACGGGAAAAGGCATGCCGGGAGGATCAGCGGCGGCGCCGGGAGCTGTACGACCGGGGGCTGAGCGACCGGGAAATCGCGGAAGAGACCGGAGCGAAGATAAGCACGGTGACCTCCTGGCGCGACAACTTCGGCCTGGCGCCAAACCCGGGAGGGAAGCGTGGGATCCCGGTCTCCTGGGAGGAGGACGGGCTGCGGCTGTACCGGGAGGGGAAGACAGACCGGGAAATTGCCGAGGCCGTGGGGCGGAGCGTGGCCACCGTCGGGGAGTGGCGGAGAAAGCACGGGCTCGCCCTGCACCCGGCGCGGCCTATGAAACGAGAGAGTGATGCGCGTGGAGATGTGTGACGGCTGCGGCTGCCTGGAGATCGAGAGGCCGGTGAACCGCTACGACTGCTGGCGCGCCCTCTGCTGCGACCCGGACAAGCCCGCGTGGCTGGGCAGAAGGCGCACGGTAGCCACGGCGCCGGCGTGCTCAGAGCGGGGGCCGGCGGGGATCCGGAGGCCCAAGTGGTGCGGGCGAAAGGAAGTGAAAACATGACAAACGAAAGAAGAAAAAGAATCGGTCTTAACATCGCAGAGCAATACGCCGAGAGCGCCCTGCTTTTTGAAAACAAGTATAAGGCCCATAGACTGGCGGACCTTGAACGGGACAAAGCTATGGCGGTGATAGGGGTTCTGCACGCCATTGGGCTGCTCAAACAATCAGAGTACATCAAGAAGATGGAAGAGCTTTGCCAACTTTTCGATAAAAAAGAAGCCGCCACGGTGGCGGAAACACCGTGACGGCAGATCGAGAGGAATACCCCTCAGTCCGGCTGACGCCGGACAGCTCCCTTTAGGCCGGGGAGCCTATTTGGAAGAGATTCAGACAAATCCCTTGTGCCGATTATAGCACGAGGGGAGAAAAAGTGCAAGGAGGCACAACGATGACAATTAGCGGATTTTTATATGTACTGCTGATGCTGGCGCTGATCGCACCGCTGGCCGAGCACGGCGAGAACCGCCGGCTGCGTGCACGGCTGGAGGCGAGGCGGATCCGGGAGAGCTATCCTTGGGACTGGACGCGGGAGAGCGAGCGGAAGGCGCAGGCGGCGCTGGAGCTCATTTGCGACAAGTGCCACGAGCCGTACCGCTGCAGCCAGGAGGAGCTGGACGAGGCGTGCGCCATGTGCCCGGTGCCGGACGCGGTGTACCGGCTGGCGGCGGGGGTGTCTCCCTCATCCGCCCCTTCGGGGCACCTTCCCCCGCTGGGGGAAGGACAGCGTAGAGAGGAGGCGCGGAGATGAGCGGGAATGATATGACCGGTATGACGAAAATGCAGGCGGACGCCATTGAGAAGCTGCGCCTGGAGGACAAGCAGGCCAAGCATGACCGATATGCTCTCGTGATGCACGTCTCCGTGAGGGAAGCGATGGAGAACTTCTGCCGGCAGGACGAGGAATTTGCCCAGGCCGTCGTGCAGGGGAAGACCTTCGGCGAGTGCATGAAGATCGTGGCGGCGGGCTGCGGCTCGGGCCTGAGCGACCTGGAGGCCTACCGAAGAGCAGTGCGGTTTTATTTCCCCGGCGCAGAGATCCGCATGACGATGAGCATCGACCTGATCGGCGCGGCGGCAGGAACGCCAAAGCCGGAGGAGACGAAGAAGCCCGCGGGGATTCTGCTGGACTTCACGGACTTCCTATGAGGTGCGGCATGAGAAGACCGGAATGCAATATGCTGCCCTGTGACCTGGAGGCGGCTCTGAGCGAGTTTGACGGCACTCTGGACGCGGAAGAGGAAGACCAGATCCGGAAGCTCTTTCCGCAATACTTATTTTTTCACAACGAGTACGGGGACGACAGCGGCTTTGACGACAACACAACGCCGGTCAGGGTCTGCCACTGCACCAGCTGCCGGGAGAGCTTTTCAGGCGTGCGCGCCAACTACGCCAAAGGGAAAATGCACCACGAGCCGGTGAACTGCCCCCAGTGCGGGGCGAAGCTGGAGGCGCTTGCAACCTATAAGTACAGCTACGAGATGAAGAGTCTTATGAGCTGGACGAAGACTGCGGTGCTGCGGGTGCAGCCGGATGGGGCGCTGCTGATCGAGGCGGGAGACGCCAGGCGGCGTTTCAACTGGGACAACCTGGACGGAGAGCTGGACTGGTACCCGAGCAAACGCTATTACATCGGCAAGGGGACGATCCAGATGTGGGAGCACCGGGTGATGGCCTGGGCTTGTGCCGGTGAGACGCCGGAGCTGCGGTGGCTGCCGACGAAGACGGTGCACGAGCCGTTCGCGCCGAACTGCATGGGCTATGGGAACTATTACGGCGAGTATGCGCTGATCGGGGTTCAGCGGATCCGGGAGAGCACGGCCTTCCGATACTGCCAGCTCGAGGACTTCTTTTACTACCAGTTTGCGGCGGATCTGGCCCAAAACGCCGCGACCAAATGGACGATCCAGTATCTGGCGCAGTACGCGTTGCACCCGCAGCTGGAGATGGCCGTCAAGTTTGGCCTCGGTGCTGCGGTGGAGGAGCTGATCTCGGACGGGAAGAAGAACGCCCGGTATCTGAACTGGGCAGGGACGACGCCTGCAGACTTTCTGCGGATGAGTAAGCAGGACGCCAAGCTATTCCTCAAGACCGAGGGCAGCTTTGCAGAGCTGGTTCTCTGGAAGGACACCTGCAAGAATCTGAATATCCGGGAGTTTTGGGATTTGGCCGGAACTGTCGGGCGGGACAAGCTGCCGATGCTGGCCGAGTGCGCAAAGCTCGCAGGGGCGGAGATCCGCCGGGCGGCGCGGTATCTGGAGAGCTTGTGCCCCAAGTGCGCGAAAGGCGCCACCCATACGCCGGGTCAGATCCTGCAGATTTGGAAGGACTATCTGAGCATGGCGCGAAAGATGGGCTATGACCTGAAGGAGGAAACGGTGGCCATGCCGAAGGATCTCCAGGAGCGGCACGACGCCGCGGCTGCATTGATTCGACTGAATGCAAGCGCCGCCGAGATGAAGAAATACAAGAAGCGGCGCCGGACGCTTGAGCAGAAGTACGCATTTGCCATGGACGGACTGAGCATATTGGTGCCCGTCAGCAGCGAGGAGATCGTGCAGGAGGGGAAAACCCTGCACCACTGCGTGGGCGGCTATGCCGAGCGGCATATGACGGGCGCGACCACCATCCTCTTCCTGCGCAAGCAGCGGACGCCGGGGCGCTCCTTCCTGACCATCGAGCTCTATGAGGAGCGGGGGAAGATCAAAATCCGGCAGATCCACGGGTATCGCAATGAGAACGTAAACCCGCGACCACTGCCGCCACGAGAGAAGTATAAAGCGTTCCTTGACGCTTGGCTGGGCTGGGTGAACAACGGGAGCCCGAGAGACAGGGACGGCGCGCCTGTGCTGGAAGAGAAAAAAACGACTGAGGAGGTCAAGACCGCATGAACGAAGAAAAACGGATTGCCACGGCCGGCACAAGCGCTGGCCTCGCAATGACAGGGAAGGAGCAGCAGCGGACGCTGGAGGTGATCGGTGCGGAGATCCGCACCTTCACGGCGTCGATGCTCAACAATGTGATCGAGATCGGCCGGCGGATGTGCGAGGCCAAGGGGCTGGTGCCCTACGGCCAGTGGGGATCCTGGATCCGGGAAAACACGGGCTACAGCGTCTCCACGGCGGACAATTTTATGCGCCTGTTCCAGGAATACGGGGCGGATCAGGGCTGTCTTTTCGGGGCACAGGTAGATTCCCAAACGTTTGGGAAACTCAGTTATACCAAGGCTTTGGCGCTTCTCGCGGTGCCGAAAAACGAGCGGGAAGCCTTTGCCGAGGAGGTGGGCGCGGAGAGCCTGAGCACCCGGGAATTGAAGGCCGCTATCGCGGAGCGGGACGAGGCTCTGCGGCGCGAGAAGGCCGCCCGGGAGGAGCTGCTGCAGGCAGACGAGGGGCACGCGCTGGCCATGGCTGAGCTGCAGGACAAGCTGGCTGCAGCCCAGGAACAGGCTGAGAAGGGCAAAGAGGCACAGGAGATCCTCCACTCTGCCCAGGACGAGAACGAGGAGCTGGAGCGGAAGCTGCTGGAAGCCCGGAACGAGATCCGAAAGCTGGAGAACCGCCCGGTGGACGTGGCGGTGCAGCGGGACGAGGAGGCCATCCAGGAGGCCGCCAGGCTCGCCAAGGCCAAGGCGGAAGCCGCCGCGGCGGAGCGGGAGACAGCCCTGCAGAAGCAGCTGGACACCGCGCTCAAGAAGGCCGAGAAGGCGGAGAAGGCCGCGGAGAAGGCCAGGAAGGACGCGGAGAGCGCCGGCGCCGGCGACCGGGAGAAGGCCGCGGCAGCGGAGCGGGAGGCCGCCAAGGCCCGCCAGGAGGCCGAGGAGCTGCGGAAGCAGCTGAAGCTGGCGGATCCTTCGGCGGCGGCGTTCAAGGTGTATTTTGACGAGCTGCAGAAGCTCTGGAGCGGGCTCGAGGACGTGATCAGCCGGGCGGAGCCGGAGCTTGCCGGAAAGCTCAAGCAGGCTGCCCGGGCGCTGCTGGAGCGCTTCGGGGAGACCGTGACATGAACAATTCTGAAAATCTGACAGTTCCAGGGTGGGAGGACGAAGAATACCTGGCCTTCGTGGACAAGTTCAAAGCTAAGAGGACGACTGACGACTGCTACACTCCGCCTCTCGTATACGACGCAGTGGCGGACTGGGTGGCAACTGAGTACGGCCTGGATAAAGAGAACTTCGTCCGGCCCTTCTACCCTGGCGGCGACTATGAGCGCGAGGTCTACCTGCCAGATGCCGTGGTGGTGGACAACCCGCCCTTCTCCATTGTGACACAGATCTGCAAGTTCTATTTACAGCACGGGATCCGCTTTTTCCTCTTCGCACCTGCGCTGACGTTGTTTTCCGGGCTTCGTAATGTGACTTATCTGCCATGCGGCGTGCAAGTCACCTACGAAAACGGAGCGGAGGTACCCACCTCATTCGTGACGAATCTGGAACCGGAGATTCAGGTGCGCTGTGCCCCGTCGTTGTTCCGGGCAGTGGATCAGGCAAACAAGGAGAACCTGAAAGCCAGTAAAGAAATTTTGCCGAAGTACACATATCCGGATCATATCCTCACGCCAGCCATCGCGCAGCGCTGGTGCAAGTACGGTGTGGCCTATACACTCCGGCGCGAAGATTGCCTTTTTGTGCGAGTGATGGACGCCCAGAAGACGAAAGGCAAGACCATCTTCGGCGGCGGCTTGTTGCTTTCAACGAGAGCTGCGGCGGAGAGGGCCGCGGCAGAGAGAGCAGCGGCAGAGAGAGCAGCAGCAGAGAGAGCCGCAGCGATACAATGGCAGCTCAGTGAAAAAGAGAAAATGGCCGTTGCTTATCTGGACAGGAAGGAGGCGCTCTGATATGGCTAAAGAATTAAAAAGACTGTGCCTGCGCTGCGAGGGGAAGCTGCGCGAGGGCGGGATTGGCTGCAAGCTGGTGGAAAAGGCCGGGGGGAGCACGGGCACCTGCAGCGGCTGCGGAGAGCGGCGACTGTGCTTCACCTGGGAGATCGAGTACCAGGGACGGGGAGATACCTCATCCGCCCCTGTGGGGCACCTTCCCCTTGAGGGGAAGGTATAACGGAAAGGAATAACCCTCAGTCCGGCTGACGCCGGACAGCTCCCCTTAGGCAGGGGAGCCAACAAGGAAAGGAGATACAAATGCACATCAGGATTGATATTTTTGGGTATCAGCGGATTCGGGAGCTCTATGAGGAGGGCCGGCGGAAAGACTTGAAGATCGAGGAGCTGGAGAAGGCCATCCGATTCAAACAGACGCAGCACAAGGGCTACGGCAAGGAGCTCGCCAAGATGCTGGAAGAGGTCGATACCTACAAGAGGAAGCTCGAGGTGCTGGCAGAGGATCGGGACGAGTGGGCCAGACGCTACCAGGAGAGCGAGAAGGCCCGGAAGAGCCTGGGCGAGAAGTTGGAGAAGGCTATGAGCGCCATTGAGCTGATCCGGGGGACAACCCCTCCGTCGCCTTCGGCGACACCTCCCCTTGCAGGGGAGGCACGGGCCGCCGAGAGCGGAGGCCACTACAAATCGAACGCAGGCGAGATCGGGGGGGCTCGGGCATGAGGTACATAGATCAGTTTGTCCGGGATCACCCGAATATGGACGTGCAGCGGGCGATTGAGCAGAACTGCCCCAGCGATTTCGGGTACCAGGACAGCGAGGAGTGCAAGGTCGTGGGCGGCGCGGACAGCTGCCGCGCCTGCTGGGAGCGGGAGGCGGCGGAGGAATGAGCATTGATGAGGCCATCCAACTGGTGAGAGAGCAGTACGAAAACGATCTTGAAAGTGCTTATATTGTAAATCCTGTGGCTCATGCGCTGTACGAGGTATGGAGAAAGGCTGACCGGGAAAAGAGCGGGCGCTTCATGAAGCGCCCCTACGAGTCGCAATGCCAGAAAGGAGATCAGATATGAAAGCTATGATTTCACAGCCCATGAGCGGGCTGACCGAAAAAGAGATCGCAGAGGCGCGGGAAAGAGCCATGGAGTTTTTGAAGGAATGCGGCTATGAGGTGGTCAACACCCTCTTCACCGACGAGTGGTATAGCGACAAGGCCATGGCCGAGCGGGGCGTGGTGCAGAAGTCCCTGTGCTTCCTTGCAAAGTCTCTTGAGAATATGTCCAAGTGTGAAGCCGCGTTCTTCTGCAAGGGCTGGGAGAATGCGAGAGGCTGCAAGATCGAGTACGAAGCGGCCATCGCTTACGGGCTGACCGTTATCCAGGAAGTATAGGGGGGCCGAGTATGACGAGAAAACGGTGCAAAAAACTGATCATGTCGATGGGATTCGGAGCCTACGACGCCGAGCTCTTTATTAACGTGTACAAGGGAAACCGATGCAGCACGAATCAGAAGGTGCTGGACTCGTTCCGTGAAGACGTGGATTTCTGGAAGTGGGGGTTTGAACCATGATCTTTAAGAATCTGACGGCTCTGCTGCGGGGGCACAAGCGGATCATCCTGTTCGGGGATCCGGAGGAGCTGCAGTGGGTGGGAGACGGCGGCGCCATCTATCCGCTGCACGGGATGCCGGGCATGATCGAGGACGATCTGCCCGCCGTGTTCGACGTGCCGGAGAAGGACGAGGAGAAATACCTGATCGACCACCACATGACGCTGCCGGCTACGCTCAGCTACGAGGACACAGATCCGCGGGGCGAGACGCAGCTTCGGCCGGAGCCGTGGGTGCTCAAGCGCTACGACACGCTGTATGTGCCGGTGCAGACCAGCAAAGGGCTGCGGTTTTATAACCCGGATTACCTGAAGCCGCTGAAGGACATGCAGGGCACGCTGGAGGTCTACGAGCGGCACACCGAGGATGGGAAGCTCTATTTTGCACTCAAGAGCGGGTTTTTGCTGCAGGCCATCGTGCTGCCGATGGCGCCGGAGTACGGCCAGCTGCTGGGCGAGCTGCTGGAGCTCTGCGCGGCGCTGCAGCAGACGGTGGAGAGCACGACCCCTTCCGGCGTTGACGCGCCACTTCCCCCGGAGGGGGAGGCAAGAGAGATCGAGGGGCAGATGGGATTGATTGAGACGTGAAAAAGCTCCCGGCGAGCGGGAGCTTGACAATGCGTTATTATTTGTCCTTTTTTCGGCGGGCGTAAGCCTCGCGGGCTTTGCGGTTGATCTCCTCCCTGCGAGCCCTCTGCTCCTCGGGCGTCATAGCGGCGAGTTTGGCTTGCAGGCGCTCCCGATGGTAGGTGTTGCGCTCTGCCCGGTGGTCTCGCTCGTATTGAGCCATAATCCTGCGCTTGTACTCTTGCCTGCACACCGGCGAGCAAGCCACCGGCTCGCCTGCGCCTGGGCAAAAGGGCTTACCGCAGATCACACATACAGCCAGCGCCGCTGCGGCTTGCCGCTCCTCCCGCCTGCTCTCTGGGGTCGTGTTGGCAGCGTACCAGGCCCTCGAGGCGGCGCGGTCGATCTTGCGGATCGCCTCAGGCGCACAGTCCGGGCAATAGTGCTGTGCGCCGCTGTTGACTGTGTAGGGCTTGCCGCAGACGCTGCAAAGATCCGTGCTGCCGATTTTGCGCACCGTCCCGGCGCGCTTCCGTGCCTGGTACTCCCGGGCTGTCTGGCGCTTGCGCTCCATGCTGCAGTCCGGGCAGTACCAGGCGCGAGGCCCGCCCGGGAAGCTGACGCCGCAAGCCTGGCATACGCGTTCGCGGATCGTGGTCGCCCGCTGGGCCGCTGCGCAGGTCTGGCAGCAGCTCCCACCCGGGTCGCCGTCGTACTCGGCACCGCAGTATTTGCAGATGCGCTTCATAGCACGTCCACCAGGCCGGTGACCTGGGCCAGCAGCAGGATCAGATAGGGCGGGCAGCTGCGAGCCTCGGTGCCGCTGGCGCGCTCCCAGTTCTCCAGGCTGCGCTTGGGGATGGCGTAGCACTGCGAAAACGCCGCCTGGGTGAGACCGGTGTGCTGCCGGATCTCCTTGATTGTGACGTGGGCCGCCGTCCAGATGTCGCGCAGGTAGCGGACGATCTCCTCATAATCGGGAGCGGCTGCGTCCGGATCCGGATCAAAGAGGGAGCTCGTGGCCCACTCGGCCACAAACGTCTCCTCGGAGGAGGCCGCTTTGGCCTCCCCCAGGAGCAGGTAGGTGTTGCTCTTGGTCATATCAGGCCACCTCCGCGGGAGAGACCCAGCGCTGGCGATCCATGTCGTAGACTGCGACGGGCTGCGCCTCGGGGCGGTGGATCAGCTGCTCGCCGTGGAACTGGGTGTTGGCCAGATAGCAATCCTCGGCAGCATATACAGCGGGACGGTGCCAGCCCTGCCAGTTATCCCAGTACTCCTCATTCTTCGCGGCGAGGCGCTTGGCGCCCAGCAGCGTCTCGCTGCCGCCGTAGTTGTACTGGTAGTACTGCCCGCCGATCACATAGTAATTGATGTTAGCCATTGTTGTATCCTCCTTGATGTTTGGTGTGGTATCTCTTGATTACGATAATATAATACCACTCAATGAGTGTTATGTCAAGGGGGAATTTGAAAAAAATTTGATGCTTTGAGATATGGCGCCGCCCCTATCGGCCCTTCGGGCCACTTCACCCCGGCGGGGGAAGCAGGAGACGCCGGATCTGAGAGCACCTTGGAAACGGAAGAAGACGAGGGGAACGGGGACGCCGAGCAATGCTCGGCGCTACGGGTTCCTACTATTTATAAGAACGCGCGGGCGCGCGTTCTTATCGGGACTTTTTTTCGGCTAACTTTAGAACCGGGGGAAAGGGAGAACGGCGGGCGATTCATGAATCGCCCCTACGGAGGAGAAGGGGAAGGATGAAAAAGCTGATGGAGTACAAGATCATATCGGGAGGATGCGTGGTCGAGACGAGGCGCTCCTGGATGACGGTGCGGCAGAAGGGAGAGCCGAAGCCGACGCGGGGAGTCCGGAAGGCCGGAAGCAGCTCGGAGAAGAAGATCAAGGCCAACGAGACCGAGAGCGCCCGGGAGCTTGCCCGCGCCGTCAACTGCACGGTGCAGGCGGGGGATCTCTGGATCGCGCTGAAATACGATAACGAGCATCTGCCGGAAAGCTATGAGGACGCAGCCGACGATATGAGCCGATTCCTGCGTGTGCTGCGGCGGGAATATCGGAGACGCTTCGGGGAGCTGCCATGGATCTTCTGGGTGACGGCCAACTGGAAGCCGGAGAAGAATGGAGAAGGCCGGCCTGCCCGACTCCATCAGCACATCCTTGCACCGGCCAATGCGCTGGAGCTCATCCGGGAGCTGTGGAAGGGCGGCGGGATCAACATTGAGCTGCTGGACAACCGCGTGGATCACAGCGACATCGCGTTTTACATGGTGGGCAATGTCCACGGCCGGCCCGGGAAAAAGAAGTGGCATGCCAGCCGGAACGTGGGGCGGCCGGTCTACACCGAACCGGTGGAGGTACAGGACGTGGAGGGCGTGCAGCCGGAGAAGGGCGCCGTGATCAAGGAACATATCGCCACAACGGACGAGGACGGCCGCGTGGTGGGGAGCTATCTGCGCTGTGTGCTGCCGGAGCCGGTGACGGTTCGGGGCGGTCAGATCGTGATCCCGGGAAGGAGGAGGAGACGATGAGCGGGAAAAGGGAAGGACGGATTGCCACGTCAGCTTCGCCTACTCGCAATGACAGAGGGGAAGGCAGGGAGGCGGCGCGGTACCAGCACTGGTACTGTGAAGATTGCCGGAAAAAGCTGGGCGGGCTGGGCTATATCCTGACGGAGACCGGGCGGGCGTCTGCCTGGCACGTCTGCGGCCTCTGCGGGCGGACGGCACTGATCACGCCGACGGAGCTCTACAAGCCGCCGGCGCGGTATCGCAGACGCTCAGGCGCCGGAGAGAGACAGCGAGCGGGGAGGGGATAGCATGAGCAATCAACAGTACAGCGACTGGAGGAAGCGCTGCCCCTATTACAAGCACGAGAGCGCAAAGCGGCACCGGATTGTCTGCGCGGGGGTGGGAGACGCCTACAGCACTGAGCTCAATTTCGGAGACCGCGAAGAGGAGCGGCGGCTGCAGATGCGGGTATACTGCGAGGGGTGCTTTGACAAGTGCGAGGTCTACCGCATGCTGGAGGAGGCCGAACCGAAATAACGAAACGGAGAAAGAACAGCCCGGGGCGGAATGCTCCGGGCTTTGGCGCGTTTGGGGAGGGGGGTGACGAGAAGGCGGAAGAGAATGATAACATGAAGCGAGAGACGAGAGAAGCCCTTCCGTCACCCGTCTTGAGGGAGACGGGAGCATTCTCCCTCATCTGTCGGCTGCGCCGACATCTTCCCCCGCTGGGGGAAGAACAGACGGGGGAACGGATTGCCACACCAGTGACACGGTCACTGGTTCGCAATGACAATGCGGGGAGTAGGTGGAAGAAGGTGGGAGCGTGATCAACTGGACGAAGATCGAGACGGAATATGTGGCGGGAAGCATGAGCCTAAAGGAGCTGGCCAAGCGGAAGCGCGTCAGCTACTCCACCCTGAGCAAAAGGGCCTCCGAAGGAGGCTGGGCTCAGAAGCGGAAGGATTTCCGGGCAAATGTGGAAAACGAGGCGCTTGCACAGGCGCAGGCGCGCGCCCGCGAGCGGATGGATCAGCTTTTGCAGGGGACGGAGCAGCTGCTGGACAATGCCATGGCCGCCCTGCAGGACGAGCTGCAGTTCCGGCGCTATGTTGTCATAGAGGGGCTTGGAAAGGGTGCGAGCAAAGCGGACGAGAAGGTCTTCCAAAAATACGACACCAAGGCCATGAAGGAGCTGACGGCAATGGTGAAGGATCTGACGGGGATCCTGCGAGACGCCTACGGGATCCGGACGCCGGCGCAGGAGTTGGGCGAGAAGCTGGCCCTTGAGCGGATCGGCCAGACCAGAGCACAGACCGGGAAGCTGCGGGCGGAGACCGCCCGCGTAAAGCGGGAGATGCAGCGCGAGGACGAGGATCGCGCCGCCGGGAACGAGATCACCGTGCGGATGGTGGACGGCGAGGAGGAATTCTGGGAGTGAGAGCGAAGATCGATCTGGGGCCGTATGGAGCCAATCCCAGGCAGGCGCTGTTTCTACGGGACAAGCACAAGTTTATCGCCTACGGCGGCGCCCGGGGCGGCGGTAAGAGCTGGGCTGTGCGGGTGAAGGCGGTGCTGCTGTGCCTGCACTATCCTGGAATCAAGGTGATGATCGTCCGCCGCAGCTACCCGGAGCTGCAGGAGAACCATATCCATCCGCTGTGCGAGCTGCTGCACGTCTACGACCCGGACAAGGGCGCACGGGCTGCCAGATATAACGACCAAAAGAAATCGCTGACATTTACAAACGGCAGCAGGATTCTGTTCCGATACTGCGAGAACGACGCGGACGTGCTGCGCTTCCAGGGCACTGAGGTGGACGTACTGTTTGTGGACGAGGCCACACATCAAAGCGAAGCGCGGGCGCAGCGCCTCAGCGCCATTGTCCGAGGCGTGAACAGTTTCCCCAAAAGGATCTACTACACCTGCAACCCGGGAGGCGAGGGTCACGGATGGGTAAAGCGGCTTTTTATTGACCGGGCGTACGAAGAGGGAGAGAACCCGGAGGATTACACCTTCATCCAGGCGCTGGTGACGGACAACCGGGCGCTGATGGAGAGCAACCCGGACTACATCAAGCAGCTGGAGGCGCTGCCGCCGAAGCTGCGGGAGGCCTGGCTGCACGGGCGCTGGGATCTGTTTGAGGGACAGTTCTTCGAGGACTTCCACCCACAACCGGATCTGGCCGCCGCCCATGAGCACGGCTGCGACGAGAGCCCGGAGGAGCTTCGGCGGACGCGGCGCTGGTGCCACGTGATCGAACCCTTCGACGTGGGCGCGGGAGAGTGCCGGGGATGGCGGATCTACCGGAGCTACGACTTCGGCTTCGGCAAGCCCTTCTCCTGCGCCTGGTGGGCGATGGATTATGACGGCGTGCTGTACCGGATCCTGGAGCTCTACGGCTGCACAGGCCAGCCCAATGAGGGTTTGCGCTGGACGCCGGAGCGGCAGTTCCAGGAGATCGCAAGGATCGAGCGGGAGCACCCTTGGCTCAAGGGGCGGGAGATCGAGGGCGTGGCGGATCCCAGCATTTGGGACGCCAGCCGGGGAGAGAGCATCGCGGAGACCGCCATGAAATGCGGCGTCTACTTCACCCCGGGCGACAATGAACGGATCGCAGGCTGGATGCAGTGCCACTATCGCCTCCAGTTTGACGAGCAGGGCTACAGCCGCATGTATGTGTTCCGAGGCTGCGAGGCCTTTATCCGGACGGTGCCGCTGCTGATGTATGACGAGCACAAGCCGGAGGATCTGGACACCAGACTGGAGGATCACGTGGCGGACGAGTGGCGCTATATGTGCATGGCGAATCCCGTTGCGGCGATGCGGCCGCTGGAAAAGCAGCAGATCCTCAACGACCCGCTGAACCGCTTCGGCGCGACCAAGTACGGCGGGGTCAGGATCGGGTAGAGACAGAGGAGACGGGAGAGAACCCCTTCCGTCACCCGGCTTGCGTGAGACGCCGGGCGACACCTCCCCCTGAGGGGGAGGCAAATGCGGCCTGGTTCGCAATGACAGGACAAGAAAGGAGATCACATGGACGAGAAGAAACGGGATCAAATGCGGAAAGGCGACCTGGAGACGACTTACCTTCGGACGATGCAGAATGCTGCGGGGAACCTTATGGGGCTGCGCAATGACAAGGTGGAGCCGCCGGCGGAAATGCAAGGGAGACCCTTTCTGTCACCCAGAGAAGGCATGAGCGGGAGAACGGCGGGAGAGGAGTGGCTGCCTATCGGAGCGAAGGAGCTGAAGGACTTTACCCTGACGCTCCAGAAGTACAAGACGGGAAAGAAGCACCTGGAGACGCGGGTGGTGAACGCCGAGAACTGGTGGAAGCTGCGCAATGCCTTTGAGGCGGAAAAGGCGGGGACGCTGCCCCGAGACGGATTCAAGAGCCAGAGCGCCTGGCTGCACAACGTGATCAGCTCCAAGCACGCGGACGCTATGGAGGCCTACCCGGAGGCCAATATCCTACCCAGGGAGGAGGGCGACCGCCAGGAGGCGCGAGAGCTGAGCTCCATCATCCCCTGCATCCTGGAGCAGAACCGCTTCGAGAAGGTTTACGATCTCAGCCACTGGAGGAAGTTCAAGACCGGAACCGGCGTCTACAAGGTGATCTGGGATCCGGACAAGCAGGGAGGCCTGGGCGACATCAGCATCAAGAGCTGTGACCTGCTGAATCTGTTCTGGGAGCCCGGCGTGGACGACATCCAGGACAGTCCGTATTTTTTCCACACGCAGCTTGCGGACATCAAGGAGCTGGAGAGCCAGTACCCACAGCTGCAGGGCAAGGGGCGGCGCAGCGCCTTCCGCGCCACGGAGTTTGTGTGGGACGACCTGCGCAGCACCGAGGACAAGACGACGGTGATCGACGTCTACTACCACCGCACGAGCGGCGGGAAGCGGGTGCTGCACTACTGTAAGTATGTGGGCGACGTGGTGCTCTACTCCACGGAGAACGAGGAGGCGCGGAGCGTATCCCTACGCCCCAGTGTGAGCAATGGGGCACCCCCCTTTAGGCAAGAGGTGCTTGATTCCGAAATCGGCTGGAAGCCGGGAGACGCGGAGAGGATGTTGGCTGGGGCAAGCCCCTCTCCTACAGGAATGCCGGGGATCGGCGGGCCATCTGGGGCGCCGGAGCACCGGGGGCTCTATGACCACGGGAAATATCCCTTTGTGTTCGACCCCCTCTACCCCATTGAGGGGAGCCCCTGCGGCTACGGCTTTGTGGATCTGTGCATCAATCCCCAGATCGCCATTGACCTGATGCGGGGCGCCATCGTGAAAAACACCGTGGTGGGCGCCACGCCCCGCTACTTCCAGCAGATCGACGGCGCCATCAACGAGGAAGAGTTCCGGGACGTGACCCAGGAGATCGTCCATGTGAGCGGGAGCCTGGACGATCGCTTTATCAGGCTGGTGGACTACAAGCAGCTCAGCGGAAACCAGCTGAACGCCATGAACAGCATCATCCAGGAGCTGCGGGAGACCAGCGGCAACACCGAGACAGCCACAGGCTCCACCAGCGCGGGCGTGACAGCCGCTTCCGCTATTGCCGCGCTGCAGGAGGCAAGCGGCAAGGGCAGCAGGGACAGCTCGCTGGGATCTTATCGGGCCTTCGGCGAGGTGGTGGAGCTCTGCATCGAGCTGGTGCGGCAGTTCTACGACATGCCCAGGAAGTTCCGCATCACCGGCGAGAACGGCGGGGAGCAGTTCACGACCTTCGATAACAGAGGGCTGCGCCCGATGCCCCAGGCGCCGGTGGGCGGGATGAGCATGGGCTATCGGCTGCCTGTGTTCGACGTCAAGGTCAAGGCGCAGAAGCGCAATGCCTATTCCAGGATGAGCCAGAACGAGCTGGCGCTGGAGCTCTTCGGCGCAGGCTTCATGAGTCCACAGCTCGCGGAGCCGGCGCTGATCTGCCTGGACATGATGGAGTTCGAGGGCAGAGAGAAATTGATCCAGAAGATCCAGGCGCAGGCCACCATGGTGAAGCGGCTGCAGGCGGCGGTGCAGATCGCCCTGGCCCTGGCCCAGCGGTTTGCGCCGGAGCAGCTGCCCATGATCGCCCAGCAGCTGGGGATGGATCCCGCCGCCATGGGAGCGCCGGCCATGGGAGCGGGGGGAGAACGGATTGCCACGGCTCCTGTGGAGCCTCGCAATGACAGAGTCACAGAGGACGGGAAGAAGGAGCACGGGATGGTGACCAAGGCGCGGGAGCGGGCGAACGCGGCCAGCCAGCCGGGAGGCGGAGCATGACGAGCGTGATCTTTGAGCCGGAGCGGTGCAGAATCAGCATCAGCGGCCACGCAGGAGCGGGAGCTCCGGGAGAAGATCTGATCTGCGCAGGGATCTCCGCGCTCTGGATGGCTTTGGAAAAGCGCCTGACCGCAGATCGGGTGACGGTGCGGCGCTTTCAGCCGGTGATCATCTACGGCGAGGGCTACCGCAGCGCGGAGTGCTGCCCTGGGGAGGAGGACTTTGAGGGCTGCATGGAGGCGCTGGAGACCGTGGCCGCAGGGCTGCGGTGGATGGCGGAGGAGTACCCGGAGCATGTAAGCTTCGAGGAGTGGTAGGAGCGGGACAGACAGGGGGGTGACATTGCAGCGCATCCCCCTGTTATGATGCAGACAAGAGGCGGCCACTTTACGGCCTGTTTCCCAGGAAGGAGAAAGACATGAGCAATTATCCATGGGCGAAGCTGCAGATCTTCGCCGGCGAGGGAGCACCAGCCGGGGAAGGCGGAGCGGAAGCCTCGGGCGAAAACGATGCCGCCGCCGGGCAGCAGGAGAGACTTTTGGAGCTGGGCGTGCCGCGGGACAAGCTGCCCAAGGGCAGGCTGCGCACGAACACAGGAGCCGGCGCTCCGCCTGCTTTGCAGACGCAGCGCCAGACGCAGGGGACGGAGAGCACGGACGCCGGCAAAGGAGGTGAAGCCCCCTCAGCCACCGCCGCAAGCGGCGGTGACAGCTCCCCCAAAGGGGGAGCCAAGAGCGGCGACAACTCTTTCAACGGCGAACCCAAGGGCGCGGGCGAAACGCCGGCGGCGCTGGACTGGGACGCCATCGTGAAGAATCCGGACTTCAACAGCCGGCTGCAGTACATGATGCGTCAGAGGCTGGGCGAGGAGAGCCACGCCAAGGAGATCCTGACCGCGCTGACGCCGGTGCTGCAGCAGATCGCAAAGGACAAGGGGATCCAGGATCTGGATCTGAGCGACATGTCCAAGATCGACCCGCAGAACCTTGCCCTGCGGCTGAGCCATGACCGGGACTATATCCGGCAGGTGGCCGCGGAACTGGGCGTGGACGAGGAAACGGCGGCGGATGTGGTGCACAACAAGGACGCCGTGGCCTATTACAAGAGGCAGGAGCGGGAGCGGCAGCTGCGGGAGGCCTTCAACCAGCATGTGAGCGGGCTGCGGGCCCAGGCGGAAGCGCTGAAGGAAGAGTTGCCGGAGCTGAACTTTGACCGGGAGATGCAGGATCCGCGCTTCCGGAAGCTGGTGGGGCCGGAAACTCGGATGAGCGTGAAGGAGGCCTACTGGGCGCTGCACTCGGACGAGCTGATGCGGCAGAAGACCGCAGCGGCAGCCCAGCAGAGTCGGGAGCAGCTGGCCGCGGCCGTGCAGGCAAACCAGCAGCGCCCGCGGGAGAACGGAGCCGGAGGACAGGCAGCGCCGGTGCCGGGCTTTGATCCCCGCCACATGAGTCCCGCAGAGCGGGAAGCGCTGAATAGGCGCATCTATGAGGCAGCATACCGGGGGGAAAAGATCTACCCTGGAGGCTGAGAGACAGATTGCAACGGCAGACCCCTTCCGTCACCCGGCTTGCGTGAGACGCCGGGCGAAACCTCCCCCAGAGGGGAGGCAAGGACGGGGATCGCAATGACAGAATGAGAAAGGAGAACAAAATGAAAGAGAATTTTTCCAAGCTGCAGATCTTCGCCGAGGCCGGCGACCTGATCAACGCCACGACCGGCTATGTGAACGCCCACACCGGCGTGGTCACCCCTTTTACCGACTCGAAAACCCTCGCGCCGGAGCTGAAGGCCTACTATGACACCGTGCTGCTGGATAACGCCCGCACCGAGCTGGTGTATGCCCAGTTCGCCAAGCGCCAGCCCCTGCCCAAGAATCACAAGGGCCAGGTGGAGTGGCGCAAGTGGAACGTCTTCGCGCCGGCAGGGCAGCTGCAGGAAGGCGTGATCCCCGAGCCCCAGAAGTTCGGCGTCAGCTACCTGACCGGCAGCATCAACCAGTACGGCACCTACACCGCCATCACCGACATCCTGGAGCTGCGCGCCTTCGACGACGTGATCCTGGGCGCCACCGAGGAGATGGGCGCCTCCGCCGCCGAGACTCAGGAGAAGCTGATCCGCGACGCGCTGCTTGTCGGCACCAATGTGCTGTACTGTGACAACATCAATCCCGAAACCGGCGCCAAGGCAAGCGGCAGCGGCGTGGTGGTGACGCCGACTTCCTGCGCTCAGATGGAGGCCAGCGCCAGCGCCATGAGCCTGCTGACCCCCGCCATGGTCAACAAGGCCGTCACCATCATGAAGAAAAACAAGGTGCCCCGCATCAACGGCAAGTATGTCGCTGTAGTGCATCCCTCTGTGGCGCACGACCTGCGGGAGTGCGACGGCTGGATCGAGTGGCACAAGTACGCCTCGCCTGAGGAGGCCTTCAACGGCGAGATCGGCGAGCTGCACGGCGTGCGCTTCATCGAGGACACCTTTGCCCCTGTTCTTGGCGGCAACGACTACAAGAACAAGGCAAACGGCGTCACCTATGCCAGCTACTTCTTCGGCAAGGACAGCTTCGGCATCATCGACCCGGAGGGCGGCGCCCTGGAGATGATCATCCACGACAAGGGCGAGATCGGCGGCCCCCTGAACCAGTTCAGCACCATCGGCTACAAGTTCGAGAGCAACGGCGCCA
>JAEEGG010002925.1_pt1 | contig 43344 bp, 43 predicted proteins | sample 9134161 | NCBI WGS metagenome assembly JAEEGG01 (sample SAMN16246543, study PRJNA631951) | gut metagenome | biome: gut microbiome; feature: rumen; material: CR-attached | host: Bos | place: Iran: Karaj | collected 2018-10 | reverse complement strand
TTGCCAGTTCGAAAGTTTCCTGTGCGACGATTCCGGATGGCGTAAGTTCTACAAGGGCGAAGGTCCCAGACCCACCATTAAGGACTACCCCAAAGACTGGCTGGTCATCATCATCGATGCGTTGGAGAAGGCAGAGAAAGACCCTGAGGTTAAAAACTTCATTGTCGATATATCGACGAATGGTGGAGGTTCGTCAGACGTGGTGGTATTCCTCTCCTCTCTGTTCTGCAACAGACCTGACATATATTACGAAAATGTGCTGACAGGACAGAAGATGAAGGTCACCTATGAGGTAGACCGCAACCTGGACGGCAAATTTGACGAGAAGGACAAGGAAGTAAATATAAACCTGAACGTAGGTGTACTAACCAGCAACTACAGCTTCTCGTGTGCCAACATGTTCCCTGCTATGATGAAGGACTACGGCATAGCCCTCATCGGACAGCAATCGGGAGGTGGCTCATGCTGTGTCCTGTTCAACCCGTCGGCTGAGGGTTTCGGCTACAGGTACTCCACCCACCGTGCCCGTCTCATCAACCTGAAAGGCGAGAACATCGACGAAGGCATTGAGCCCGACTACCCGTTGGAAGTCGACGACTTCTTTGATATTCCAAAGATCGGCAAGCTGATAGAGGAATTCTACAGCCGTTAATCATTACTTATCTTTGCACCGACAAAAATTATAATTAGCTATGCGACAGTACAGAACATTTTGGCTTCTGCTAACCATGATGCTTTTAGTGGCATTAACCGCCTGTACTAACGGTGAAAAAACGTCATCATCTATAAGAATGCCACATCAGGTATGGAACAGGTTCCCACCGTCATTCTTCAAGGCCATACCGATATGGTATGCGTGGCTGCCGACGGCTACGATATTGACTTCCTGAAGCAGGGTATAGAGTCGGAAAGCGACGGCACCTATATTCACAGTAAGGACTATCTCACCTCGCTTGGTGCCGACGACGGCATCGGTGTGGCCATCATCCTTGCCATCCTCGACAGCCGTGAGGTGGTTCACGGTCCGTTGGAGTGTGTATTCACCTGGGATGAGGAGCTGGACTTCAGTGGTGTCTATTCACTCCCACCAGGCATCCTGAAGGGCAGATATCTGTTCAACATCGATTGGGAGACAGGAGGCGAGATGTGTATAGGAACAGCTGGAGGCGTGAGTATCGATGCCTCGCTCGAGTATACCACTACAGCCACTCCTGCCACCTATGTCGCCTACCAATTAGCAGTATCGGGCATCACGGGTGGGCACAGTGGTGTGAACATCAATAACGGAGGTGCCAATGCGATTAAGCTATTGGCTGATTTTCTCGCAACCCAGACTGACGGTCTCCACCTCATTGACATCAGAGGCGGCTCATTCTCCAATGTCATCGCTTCGTCTGCCAAAGCCACCGTACTGGTACCTTTGTCACGAAAGGATGCGTTTACGAGCCAGTGGAATTCCTTCATGTCTGATGCCCAACAGCACTATGCTGTCACCGATCCTGATCTAATATTTGCCATCGAGATTGCTGACATGCCTGACAAGTGCATTGTTGAAGCCGACACTCGGGCGATGATCATGGGACTCTCCCGTGCTCCTCAGGGTGTCGTAGAGTGGAGCACCACCATCGACAATATGTTTGAGACCTCCAACAATGTCGGGGCTGTTAGTCTTAAGGATGGCGAGTTCATCGCCGAATATCTGGTGCGCGGTTTCGTCAACGAAAAGGTGAATAGTCTGGCCAATGAGGTGATTGCAGCCTATGACTGTGCAAATACGGGATTCACAGCTGTACCGTTCGCCCCCTATTCTTCATGGAACCCCGACATCAACTCGCCGTTGATGAACTATGCCCAGCGCACCTATCAGCAGTATTTCGGTAATCCCATTACGCTCCGTAAGGTAGGCGGCGGTCTGGAACTCTCAGTGTTTGCCGAAGTCTATCCCGACATGCAGTGCATCAGTTTCGGGCCTACTATTCTGGATGCCCATTCCATCAATGAACGGGTGGACATCAATAGCATCCATGATTGCTGGCGTTATACGCTCTGTTTGCTGAAAGATTTCACCCTCATGTGATGGATATATCTAGATTAGATTAAAAGATGAAGAGACAGTTGTTACTATTTGTGCTTGTGCTGATGACCGCAGGTGTATGGGCACAGCAGATTTCGGAAGAGCAGGCGCGCGACCGCGCCCTGAAGTTTCTCACCGATAGCCATGCAGCCAAGACCAGGGGGCTGAATGTCGGCATGGACAGGAAGACTGTTACGGCCAATAGTCATGGGGACTGACTAATTGTTAAATAAATATAATTGCGAAAGGAGAAAATAGAAAGTATAACAAACTCTTTGTATATTTGTATCGCTAATATAAAATTAATTAATATGAAAATGAAAGTGCTCAAAAATTCATGGATTCTGGTAGCCCTTCTCACCAGCAATTTCTTCTTCGTCTCCTGTTCCCACGAAGACAACCCTGTTGACGAGAATCAACAATCAGAAAATGTTTTCCAGACGCAACTGGATGAAGCCATTGCGTGGGCCCTAGTCTATGGCCCGACGACGCAGGCGATCGCCGAAGAGGTGGCATTACGTCACAAAGGAAAGGTGACGCCTATTAATTACAAGACCCGTCAGAGTGCCGAGCGTAAATGCCGTACCGATAAATCCATGCCCTTCGAACTGAAGGATCTGGCGCGCACTACCGTTCTCTGCGAGTATGATAAGATATCCGTTGTCATCGACGACATCAAATCGACAGCCACTGGGTACAACGCTTTAGGCCGTCACAAGCACCAGACCTCCGACTACGGCTACTGGGGAGACATCTTAAATCTGGCATTCGACCATCTTCAAACAGAGATACAGGTGAAGAGCTACCGCATGTTCTATGCTGTAAATCCAAAGGACATCTGCCAACCCGTGCTGGGCGACTCGCTCTACAACGTCATCCTTAAAGAGACCGGTCAGGAGCCAGGAAACTTACATTACTATTATGAAATCATGCGTGCTGACACGACAAGCGAAGCTACGCGCGAACGTTACCGCAAGTTGAGCTTAGAATACAGTAGTCACTTCGATCCCGATTACGTCAAATAGTTAAGCTAATTTGAGAGGATACTCCTAGAGATTTTAGGGAGTATCCTTTTTTCTTGCCTTGCTTTGGGAGCGCCTCGCCCAAACGCAAGGAAAATGAAATGTAAGATCAAGACTGTCCCCTCTGTCCTGACTAGGCGAAAAAAACTCTAGTCATGGGGACAGATTTGAAGTGAACCCCAAAGTTTGGACAGATTAAACATTATTGCTCATTTGGAATTGAGTTCGGTATTGTACTGGACTCATTCCATTTAATCTGAGCTTTATTCTCTCGTTATTATAATATTCAATGTATTCTATCAGGTCTTTCTTGAAGATCTCTGCCGATGTGTACTTGCCAGGATACAGCAACTCTGACTTCATCAGACCAAAGAAATTCTCCATCATAGCATTGTCCAGACAGTTCCCCTTGCGAGACATGCTTTGGATAATGCCATGTTTCTTTAGGCTATTCTGGTAGGCTATGTGCTGGTAGTGCCATCCTTGATCAGAGTGCAATACGACGCCCTCAGGCAGCTTTATACGCTTGTACATTTGGTTGAGCATACCGAGTACCATTTCCATGTTTGGCGCCTCTGTGATTGTATATGCAAGGATTTCGCCATCGCACATGTCAAGTATAGGTGATAGGTAAATCTTGCGTCCATCTATCGTCACCTGAGTTACATCCGTAGCAAGCTTCTGGTAAGGCCTCTCTGCCGTGAAATCCCTGTCGATGATATTGGGAGCCGTCTTACCCACTTCGCCCTTATAGGAACGGTATTTCACCTTTCTCACCTCGCTTTTCAGTCCAAGTTCATCCATAAGCTTCTTGACCGTCTTGTGATTAATAAGACGACCCTCATTACGGAGTTCCAGCGTTATACGCCTGTAGCCGTAACGACCTTTGTGCTTATGAAATATGGTGTATATCATATCTTTTACTTCCTTGTACCTGTCTTTCTTCTTGCCGTGCTTGAGATGATAGTAGAACGTGCTACGCGCCATCTTCTTGAGCTCTAGCAGGACATCTAAGTCCGCATGCTCATTACGCCTTAGTTCTTCGATGGCTTGCGCCCAATCGCTTTGTTTTGGGCTTCTCTTTCCTCGACTAAGGCTCTCACTTTTTTTAGCAGGAGATTCTCCAGCCTTAAGCGCTCATTTTCTTTACGAAGGCGCTCGTTCTCTTTCTCGTACTCTTCTTTGGGAAGTCGTTTAACCATACGCTTACCAGTTTTAGATTGCCTGGATTTATGAGATTCCAGTGCTCCATATCCTCCCCTCTCAGCCAACTTTACCCATACACTTATCGTAGAGTTGGATATGCCATATTTGACAGAAAGCTGGTACAAAGTTAAATTACTTTCTTTATATTCACAAACAATCTTGCATTTTTCTTCATATGACAACCTTTTTTTCTTGTGGCCATGAGATTTTAGACCGTCAACACCTTGGAGTTTATAGCTTTCTAACCATTCGTAAAGAATGTGATGACCTAAATGAAATCTACGAGAGACTGAACGAGCAGACTCTCCTTGGAATACAAATCCAATTGCACATAACTTTTCTTCTAGACTGTAACTACGTTTCATTTGAACCTTTAAGTTGTGTCCAACTTTCTGGGTTCACTTCAAAATTGTCCCTTTGTCCCCTTGTCCCCTTTGTGTCCCAGAGAATCAGGTACCGACAAGCTAGGGGCTTCTCGTAAGGAAAGGGGTCGTTTGCTTACGAGAAACCGCCAGTTTGTCGGTATGTAAATTAGTGAGGTGCCGCTCGAAAAAACTCAAATAAAATTTGTTTATTTACTCGCTTATTCGTATCTTTGTGCCCGAAATTGAAATTACTTATATGAAGAAGCTTGTATTTTTGGGGTTGATGATGTGGGGCTTCATGGAGGCTCACGCCATTGATTTGAACGGGAATTTCCTTTCCCAGAGTGGAGAACTGTTATTCAGATTCACTGCCGACAGTCTGTATGTGGACATCGCACAGAGCCATCGCAACGTCTCGGCGTTTAAGATAGTGAAGAAGCACGACTCGAAGAAGGCGGCGACGTTTAACGCGTTTGAGCGCTATATGAAGGACGGCCGCGAGACTTACCGTGAGGTGCTTATCAAGGTAACGAGGCTGAAGAGCAAGAAATATCTGCTGGAGTACTTCGGCAAGGATAAGGACCGTGAGTATAACTCCAACGAGCGGTATCACATCAAACCGATAGACAGATAAACATGAAAAAAAGGCTTCCGACGGGTGCGGAAGCCTTTTTTGTATTTAGAACTTGAACTTATAGCCGAGGCCGAGCATGTGGATGTTGGGCTCTAGGTCATCATCATCGCCGTAGACATGCTGGTAGCGGTAGAAAATGCCGAGGGAGTGCTTCTTGGCGACTTTCCAGTCAAGACCGACGTGATAGCGCACCTTCTCGATATTCCAGGCGTTGAAGAGCTCTACATTAGCGTATGGGGTGACAGCGAGGCCCTTCTTGTCGTATTCCACCTGCAGACGGCTACGGAGCACGTTCTTGCCCATGCCGCCATAGACCTTCTTCTTGCCGTCATAGACGTTGTTCAAGCAATCCCAGCGCTGATCCACGGTCTGCTCCGGGCGATAAGTGTACTGCCAGCGTTCGCGCAGGGAGAAGCGGAAGTCGCCAAAGAGTTTCTTATCGAAGGTGAGCGACACGTTGAAACGGTGGCGCGAGCCCCAGTAGTCGGCGTATTTCTTAGCATCGCCTACCTCGGCATCGCCGTCGAGCACCTCGTCATCAGTCGCATCGAAATAGCTGGTGCGCTGGTTGTGATCATAGAGGTAGGTATAGCCGGCAGAGGCCTTGAGCCACTTGGCAACCTTATAGTCAACGCCGAGGCCGAAGCTCCAGCGATCGACGGTCTTGGTATTATTGCGGGTACGGAGCTCGGTTTCGAAGCTGGCACTCCAGTCCTTGGAGAGTTTCTTCTGGGCCTCGAGCGAGAGGTTGAGTCCGAAGTCATCGCTCTGGGCTGAAGCACTGAGCGGCAGGAGGGCGAAGAGGCCCACGGGCAACGCCCGCTTGATGTAGTTGAGTAACGTCATATCAGAACTGTTTGAGTTGGTCTTTGGAGAGTTTCAGTTCCTCGCCCATGGCAGGCTGCTCACCCTCGAAGGTGACGCGGATCATAGCCATATCGCGGAGGAAATCGATGGAGCCGACATCGACCTTGGTGACCTTGACGCCGAGGCGCTTCTCGAGGTCGGCGATGAGCTCAGGGCGACGCTCTGGGGTAATGAGTTCGATACGGTCGTACTGTACGAGGCGCGTGGGGCGCGTCTTGATGTGGAGTTCGCAGAGCCACACGGCTGCTGAGATGATCAGATTGGTGAGGATCACCTCGAAGAGCGGCACATTCACGGAGACGGCATTCACCAGCGAGAGGGCGATGATGACGAAGAGATAGGTCATCTCACGGACAGGCATCGCATCGGTGCGGTAACGCATGATGGAGAAGATGCCGAAGAGTCCGATACCCACACCCATCGACGTCTTGCCTTTCATATCCTCGAGCACGAATATCATGAAGAAGACGATGAAGAAGATGGCTACGGAGATGAGCATGAACGTGAAGTAGAAGTCGCGGCGGCGGCTCTTACGGTAGTACAGGCGATCGATGATGAGCCATGTGAACAGGCAGTTGATCAGCAGGCGGATGAACATCATCATAAAGTCATCAGACAGATAGAAAAAATTTTCCATATCGTAATTATTCGTTTAATAGTTTCTGTACATAATGCAGACGGGGCTTGAAGCGGTTGCGGCGCAGGGCCTCGTTGGTGAGGGCCGAGCCGATGCAGTACTTGGAGAACCCGTGGGGATGAATGCGCAGCTGGAGCAGCTTGGGCAGGATGGGCGAAGGCTGGTGACCGTCGCGCTTGAGCTCGATGATGACGAGATCGCCCATGAAGCGGTAGTTGTCGGTTATGAAGTTGTGGAACCTCAGGTTGATATCGATGGTGAGGCGCTCGGTCTTGCCCTTGTTGACGAGGGTGATGCGATCGAAGCGGTTCTCGAGATGCTCAGAGAGCCGCTGGGGATCGTAGTGCAGATTGGCGGCGATGAAGGCATCGTGGTCGTGGAGGCGGAAGTCGCAGGTGGCCCGTGCCTGGGGGTCGAAGCCCTCGGCAGCGGTGCGCTTCTTCTTGGTGCGCCCGTGGTTGTTCTTCGTCTTCACCTCAAGGTAGTTGATGCCTACATGGAGATAGGAACGCACGCGCAGCTTCTGGCGCTCCAGATGGCCCACCTCATGACGGTTGTACATCGCGCAGTCCTCCGTATCGTAGTAGAGGGTATAATAAGGTGCGATGACCTCGCCGTCGACCTGCTGCACGTAATACTCGTCGCTGGCGAGCTCAAGCAGCCGTCGGAGCACGGGCACCGTCGTGACGAACTTCGTATCGATGCGGTTCATCAGGCGGATGTCTCTCATCTCGTCGAGCGTGATGGTCTCGAAATGGCTCAGAATCTCTGTCATACTTTTGCTGTTTTCGAGTGCAAAGGTAGGCAAATCCATCATAGCGGCAAAACTTTTTCAGTCAACGGGTATAAATTATCAACGAAGCGTTAGTTCGACGGGGCAATGGTCGCTGCCGAAGATGTCGGTATGGATCTTGGCATCGTCGAGACGCTCGAGCAGACGATCAGACACCACGAAGTAGTCGATGCGCCAGCCTGCATTCTTCTCGCGGGCCTGGAAGCGGTATGACCACCAGGAGTATTTCACCTCGTCGGGGTACTTATAGCGGAAGGTATCGGTAAAACCGCAGGCGAGCAGATTGCTGAACTGTTCGCGCTCCTCATCGGTAAAGCCTGCATTGCGGCGATTCGACTTCGGATTCTTGATGTCTATCTCCTCGTGGGCCACGTTGAGGTCGCCACAGAGGATGACGGGCTTCTGTTCGTCGAGCTTCTTCAGATAGCTGCGGAATGCATCTTCCCACGACATGCGGTAGTCGAGGCGCTTGAGCCCATCCTGCGAATTGGGCGTATAGCAGCAGACGAGGAAGAAATCGGGCATCTCGAGCGTGATGACGCGGCCCTCGTGGTCGTGGAGATCGATGCCGATGCCATAAGTGACGCTGAGGGGCTCGTGACGGGTGAAGACGGCCGTGCCCGAGTAGCCTTTCTTCTCGGCAGAGTTCCAGAACGACTGGTAGCCCTCGAAAGCGAGATCGAGCTGTCCCGGCTGCATCTTCGTCTCCTGAAGGCAGAAGAAGTCGGCGTCGAGCTGACGGAAAATATCACTAAAGCCCTTGCCCTCGCAGGCACGGAGGCCGTTTACATTCCACGAAATAAGTTTCATATCCTAGCGCTATTGATTAATTGGCTGCAAAGGTACAAAAAAATATGGTCATTATGTGCATAAATTGCAATTATTTTCTTATCTTTGCAGGCAGAAAAGACTTAAAACCGAAACCGACATGATAAAGAACCATTTATTATCACTATTCTTCCTGGGGGCAACGCTGACGGCCTCCGCACAACTTGCCGCTCCGCAGATAGATCTGCCGAACCCTTTACAGAAACTTGACGGTACACTCGTAAAGAACCTCGACGACTGGCGTAGCCGCCGGCAGGAGATAGCCGCGATGATCCAGCAATATGGCATCGGCGAGAAGCCCGAAGTGGCTCCCGAAGCCATCAAGGCCAGGATGGATGGCGACACGCTCATCGTAGACGTGACGGTAGGCGGCGAGACGCTCACCCTGAAATCGGGCATCCACTACCCCACCACAGGACAGCCCCCGTATGCGCTGATGATCGGCACCAGCATGCTGTCGCTGCCAAAGCCGCTGTTTGAGAACCGTCCCATCGCCACGATGAACTATCATGAGGCGCAGGTGAACGACTACTCGCAGTGGAAGCCTCATCACGAGAGAGGCGAGCACAACTTCGACCGCTTGTATCCACAACTGAAGGACAACGGTGCCTACAGCCAGTGGGCATGGGGCCTGAGCCGTCTGATTGACGGTCTGGAGCAACTGGGACCCGAGAAGACGAAGATCAACGTGAAGCGCATCGGCGTGAGCGGCTGCTCGTATGCCGGCAAGATGTCGCTCTTCTGCGGCGCCTTCGACGAGCGCGTGGCACTGACCATCGCACAGGAGCCTGGTGGCGGCGGTGCTGCCTCCTGGCGTTACAACTGTCATGTGGACAGTGTGGAGAACCTGGACCGCACGGACTACCACTGGTTTAAGGAATCCATGCGCGAGCAGTTTCATGGCGACAGCGTGTATCTGATGCCCTACGACCATCACGAGCTCGTGGCGATGATCTGTCCGAGAGCCTTGCTAGTATTGGGCAATCCCGACTACAGATGGCTCGCCGACGAGAGTGCCTACGTGTCGCTGAATGCAGCCCGCAAGGTGTGGAGCCATCTGGGCATCGCCGACCGCATGGGCTATTCGATCGTAGGCGGACATCCCCACTGTATGCTGCCCGAGAGCCAGTATCCCGAGGTGGGTGCCTTCCTCGACAAGTTCCTGCTCGACAAGACAGGCATCGACACCGATAACATCCGGATTGCCCCCGACTTTGAGGGCAAGATCGACCTTAACAAATGGATTAAGTACTAAATGCTGAAGACCCTCGTCAAGCAGATTGGCAAATACCGCCTCGCCTCGATCCTCACGCCGATATGGACGGCGCTGGAGGTATCGATGGACGTGCTCATACCCTACGTGACGGCCTCGCTCATCGACAAGGGCATCACTGCCGGGGATATGCAGAACGTGTATTTCTACGGCACCATCATGCTGGGCATGGCGATGATGAGTATGGTATTCGGCATCCTTGGCGGGCGTTGCTCGGCATACGCCTCCACGGGTTTTGCGGCCAATCTGCGCTCTGCGATGTATCGCAACATCCAACGGCTGGCCTTCTCGGATATCGACAAATATGCCCTCTCCGGGCTTATCACCCGCATGACCACCGACGTGAATGCGTTGCAGAGCGCCTTCCAGCAGATACTGGGCGTGAGCGTGAGGGCACCCTTCAAACTGGTGCTGTCAATCCTGATGTGCCTAGTCATCGATGCCCGTCTGTCACTGGTGTTTCTGGTGGCGCTGGTGATACTGAGTTTCTCGCTCTACCATATTATTTCGCGCGTGGCGAAGCTGTTCCAGCAGGTGTTCGTGAAGTATGACGAACTGAACCAGAGCGTGCAGGAGAACGTCAGCGCCATCAGACTGGTGAAGGCCTTTGTGCGCGAGGATTATGAGAACGAGAAGTTTGCCCGTGCAGCTGACAACCTGTACAAGCTCTATGTGAAGGCAGAGAGCTTGATGGCCTGGAACCACCCCATTATGAACATGGTGGTGTATGGCTGTATCATCGCGCTGTCGTGGCTGGGTGCCCACTATATCGTGGAAGGCACGCTGACCACCGGTGAACTGACGTCGCTGTTTACCTACGTGATGTCGATCCTGATGTCGCTGATGATGCTCTCGATGGTGTTCGTGATGCTCACCCAGAGTGCCGCCTCAGCGAAGCGCGTGGCCGAGATCATCGAGGAAGAGCCCGACATCGTGAACCCTGAGCAGCCCGTGTATGAGATAGCCGACGGCAGCGTGGCATTCAGAGGCGTGCGCTTCGACTATGCCCGCCCCACCCCGGGCAAGAGCCGTCGCTCGGCACTCTACAACGTGAGTTTCGACATCAAGAGCGGAGAGACGATAGGTGTCATCGGCGGTACCGGCTCCGGAAAATCGTCGCTCGTCAATCTGGTATCGCGCCTCTACGACGTGACTGAAGGCGAAGTACTGGTGGGTGGCAGGAACGTGAAAGAATACGACCTGACGGCTCTGCGGAATGCCGTAAGTGTGGTGCTGCAGAACAATATCCTCTTCTCGGGCACCATCCTCGACAACCTGCGCTGGGGCAACGGCAAGGCCTCGGAGGAAGACTGTCGGAGAGCCTGCCAGATGGCCTGTGCCGATGAGTTCATAGACCAAATGCCCGAGGGCTACCACACGCGTATAGAACAAGGTGGCACCAACGTGAGCGGCGGACAGAAACAGCGTCTCTGCATCGCCCGTGCGCTGCTGAAAAAACCTCAAATACTGGTGCTCGACGACTCCACCTCGGCCTGTGACACTGCGACGGATGCTAAGATCAGAAAAGCCATACACACCCAACTGCCGGATATGACGAAGATCATCATCGCCCAGCGTATCTCGAGCGTGGAGTACTGCGACCGTATCCTCGTGATGGACAATGGTGTGGTAACCGGATTCGACACCCACGACAACCTGTTGAAGACGAATGCGCTCTATCAGGAGATCTACGCCATCCAGGAAGCCGACATGGGCGATTTCGACCAGAAAGGATGGAACAGCGAGAGCCGCCAAGCTAGCTTGGATGGCCGAGTCGTGACAGACGAACGCGAAGCGAAAGGAGGTGGCGTATGAGACAACCCAGTTTCGGAGGACCTCGCGGCCCAAGGGCACAAGCCGGATTCCAGAAGATAGACAAGCAGCAGCGGGCCACGCTCCTGCGGATGTTCAGCTTCGTCGTGAAGCACTACAGGTGGGCGATTGTCATCGTCCTGGCGTGCGTGTTTGTCTCTTCTGTCACCTCGCTGGTATCCTCGCTGTTCACCAAGACGCTGATGGACGACTATATCGTGCCACTGACACAGGTGGAGAACCCGCAGTACCAGTCGCTGGCACAGACCTTGTTCAAACTGGGGCTTATCCTCTTCTTCGGCACCGTCTGTTCCTACACCTACAACCGTCTGATGATCCACATCAGCCAAGGCACGATGCTGCGCCTGCGAAAGATCATCTTCGAGAAGATGCAGCACCTGCCCATCCAGTATTTCGACCAGCGTTCGCACGGCGATATCATGAGCGTGTACACCAACGACGTTGACTCGCTGCGCCAGATGATCTCGACGGCACTGGCACAGGTCTTCTCATCGATCATCACCATCGTGGCCACGTTTACCTCGATGATCGTGCTGAGCATACCGCTGACCCTGGTGAGCGTGGCGATGGCAGTGCTGATGGCAGTGACCACCACCCAGCTCGGCAAGCGTTCGCGCAACTTCTTCCGCACGCAGCAACAACGTCTGGCCAACGTGAACGGCTTCATCGAAGAAATGCTTACCGGGCAGAAGGTAATCAAGATATTCTGCCACGAGAAACAGGCCGTCAGTCAATTTGAGGAGATCAACGAAGCGCTGCGCTCCGCCGCCTGCAACGCCAACCGTTTTGCCAACATCGTGATGCCCGTGAATGGCGGCATCAGCAACTTCGGCTTCGTCTGTCTGGCCGTCGTGGGAGCCACCCTGGCCATCAACGGTTCCTGGGGCATGGTGACACTGGGTACGGTGGTGGCCTTCCTGCAACTCAACAAGAGTTTCACGCGCCCCATCTCACAGGTAAGCCAGCAGATCAACAGCGTGCTGAATGCCTCGGTGGGTGCAGAGCGCGTATTCAATCTGATGGATGAGGAGCCGGAGACAGACGATGGCAAGATCGTGCTGGAGGATCCCAAAGGCGACGTAGACTTCAAGGATGTGGATTTCGGCTATACCAGCGCGAAGCAGGTGCTCTTCGACATCGACATCAACACCAATCCCGGACAGAAGATCGCCTTCGTAGGCGGCACGGGAGCTGGCAAGACCACGATTATCAACCTGATCAACCGTTTCTACGAGATTCAGGGCGGGCGCATCCTCTACGACGGCATCCCCATCACCGACATCTCGAAGCGCTCGCTGCGCCAGGGCATGAGTATCGTGCTGCAGGAGACACATCTCTTCACGGGCACCGTGCTCGACAACATCCGCTACGGCAAGCTCGACGCCACAGACGAGGAATGCGTGGCAGCAGCCAGACTCGTGGGAGCCGACGACTTCATCCGTCGTCTGGCCAATGGTTACCTCACCATGCTCAATGGCGACGGCGGCAACCTGTCGCAAGGCGAGCGCCAGCTGCTGGCCATCGCCAGGGCAGCCGTCTCAAATCCGCCCGTACTTATCCTCGACGAGGCCACCTCGAGCATCGACACCCGCACGGAGACACTGGTACAGAAAGGTATGGACAAGCTGATGCAGGGGCGCACGACCTTCGTCATTGCCCACAGACTCAGTACAGTAAGGAATGCAGACCAGATCATCGTGCTCGATCATGGGCGCATCATTGAACAAGGCACCCATGAAGAGCTTCTGATGATGAAAGGGAAATACTATCAGCTTAGAACTTTGCCATCTTGATGGCAACAACGGCACACTCGTCGCCTTTATTGCCGAACTTGCCACCTGCACGGTCCTTTGCCTGCTGCAAGTCGTTGGTGGTAAGCAGTCCGTAGATGACGGGGATGTTGCTCGTGGCATTCAGACGGGCGATGCCCTCGGTAACACCCTGACAGATATAGTCGAAATGAGGCGTCTCACCACGAATCACGGAACCCAGGATGATCACGGCATCGTAACCATCGTTGAGCGTCATCTGGTGAGCCCCATAGATCAGTTCAAAGGAACCGGGAACGGTCTTCACATGGATATTCTCAGGCAGAGCGCCATGCTTCTCGAGGGTGTTGACACAACCCTCGAGAAGGGCACCTGTAATCTCCGGATTCCACTCAGCCACGACCACACCGAAGATCATGTTTGATGCATCGGGCACTTTGTCGAAGTCGTAGTCGCTGAGGTTATGAAGAGCTGTTGCCATTGTTATTTAGCGGAAACGCGCTGGATATACTCGTCGATAATCTGATACTGCATGGAGTTGAAATACTTCTCCTTCACAGTCTGATAGAGTTTCAGAGCCTCATCGGCCTTGCCCTGGCTCTCAAGGATCTCACCAGCCTGGATGAGATAGGTGGGAGACAGTGAGTTGTTGTCAGCCTTCTCTGCAGCGTTCTTCAGATGAGAGACAGCCTTGTCGAGCTGGTTCAGATGAGCATACACATTACCGAGGGCACCCTCTGCGGCGGGAGATACCATCGCATCGTCGGAACCGTCGAAGTCCTCGAGGTACTTGGCGGCAGCTTCCCACTTGCCGAGCTGGGCGTTGCAGAGTCCGGCATAGAGGGTAGCCAGGTTACCGGCCTTCGTGCTGCTATACTCGTCGGCGAGCTTAGCAAAGCCCTTGAAACCGAGGCTGTCGCCATCGAGTGCCTGCTGGAACATACCCTGTGCAAAAAGTTCCTGACCCTTGGCGATGGCTGTGCTTGCCTTCTGCTCCTGAGGATCAGAGATATAAGTCTTGTAAAGTACTGCACCGGCGATGATGACGATCAGCGCCACCACGACGGCAATGATTGCCTTCTTATACTTCAGGAAGAAGGCTTCGCTCTTGTTCAGTGTCTCCTCCATTGTAGGAGCAGCCTGCTGTTGATTGTTTGTTGCCATTATATTTTTTGTATTAATTTTCAAAAATCGGGTGCAAAGTTACAATAAAAAAGTGAAAAACAAAAAGAAAAACAAAAAAAAGGTGTATCTTTGCACTATGATTCTCGAAAAGCTATCGCTCATCAACTACAAGAACATCCAAACAGCCACGTTGGAACTGTCGCCGAAGATCAATTGTCTCATCGGACAGAACGGTGTGGGCAAGACGAATGTGCTGGATGCCATCTATTTTCTCTCTTTCTGTCATTCGGCCAGTAACCCCACTGATTCTCAGGTGATTCGGCATGGTGCGGACTTCCTCGTGGCGGAAGGTTCCTACTCTGACGACCTGACCATCTACTGCGGTATGAAACGAGGCACGAAGAAGCATTTCAAGCGTAACAAGAAAGAATACAAGCGGCTCTCCGAGCACATCGGTCTGATACCACTCGTGATGGTCTCACCCTCGGACACGCTGCTGATAGAGGGCGGCAGCGAGGAGCGCAGACGACTGATGGACCTGGTGATATCGCAGTATGACCGTGGCTATATCGAGTCGATGAACCGCTACAACAAAGCCCTCCTGCAACGTAACACCATGCTGAAACAGGAAGAGGAGCCCGACGTGGAGGTGCTCAGCCTGTGGGAAGAGCAGATGGCGCTCGAAGGAGAACGCATCTACCAGCGGCGCGATGCCTTCGTGAAGGAACTGGTGCCCATCTTCCAGCATTACTACGAACAGATTTCGGGCAATAAGGAACAGGTGGCCATCGAATATGTGTCGCATTGCCAGCGAGGTCCCCTGCTGGAGGTTATCCAGCGAGACCGCGCCAAAGACCGCATCATGGGCTATTCGCTCCACGGTGTGCATCGCGACGACCTGGTGTTCTCGCTGGGCGGGCATCCGCTGAAGCGAGAAGGTAGTCAGGGACAGCACAAGACCTTCGTCATCTCACTGAAACTGGCACAATTCGACTTCCTCAAACGTACCAACAACCAGACGACACCCCTCCTGCTGCTCGATGACATCTTTGACAAGCTGGATGCAGAGCGCGTGGAACAGATTGTGCGGCTTGTTGCCGGCGACGACTTCGGGCAGATATTCATCACCGATACCAACCGCGAGCATCTGGACAGTATCCTCAGCCGCTCATCGCACGACTACAAAATCTTTCATGTAGAAAACGGAGAAATCAATGTTTAAGAGAGACGTCATACAAATCAAGGATCTGATTCTTAGGAATTTGCGTGCACAAGGACTGGAGACGCCCTTGCTGCAGAAAAGACTGATGGATGCATGGCCCACGGTGATGGGAGAAACCATTGCCTCGTACACAGGGAACCTCTTCATCCGTAACCAGACACTCTTCGTGCATCTCACCAGTCCCGCCTTGCGCGCAGATCTCTCCATGCAGCGCACGGAGATCGTGAAACGGCTGAACGCTTCGGTAGGAGAACAAGTGATTGCGGATATCCATTTCAACTAGACCACGATATCCACAACGACATCATGCGCCTCAGCAGGAACCGACTCCACCTTCTGGAAATCAAAACAGACACCGATCTTCTTTACTGATGGCAGGGACTGGAGAAAACGGTCGTAATAGCCTTTTCCTCTGCCAAGCCGATGACCTTCGGCATCGAAGGCCACACCAGGAATCAGGGCTACCGCTATCTGGTCATAGTCAGTAAAGGGTGCTCCGACAGGCTCCATGATATGGAAAGCACCCTCACGAAGATCGGCTGAAGACTCATAGCGATGTAGTTCCATTGTCTCATCATCGAGCACCTTAGGCAACAGCACCATTTTCCCATCGGCCACCAGTTCGTCGAGCAATTGGCGGGTACACACCTCGTCGGGTAAGGAATAATAGGCCATGACCACGGCGGCATTGCAGAGCAACGGTCTGAGACGGTCTAAGACAGGTAACGACAATTCCTCCAGCTGTTGTGGAGAGAATTGTCGTTTGATTTGGCGTATCTGCTGCCTGAGCGCTTGCTTATGCATGATGCTGTTCTCTCTGCATCTCCGGAGACTCAGGTTTCTCTGGGAAAGCCCTGCCCTCGCGGAACAGGCGGATCGTCTCGATGATAGCCGGATCATCCTGATTCAGATATTCTGTCCAAGCCTGCTCATTGAGAATGTTATAGATAATACGGCTGTTGACAAAGCGCTCCAACAGCTTGTGCGACTTCTGGATCATCAGGTTACGGCGCTTCAGACCATTCTTTTCGGCAAAGGACACGAATTTCTCCACCGAGTTCTGGTTCTTCAGGTAGCGCTCCATCTCCTTGTAATCCTCCATGCTGCTCAGTTTTGCGCGGTTCTCGTCGGTATAGGTATAGGCAAACTGGAGAATCAGTCCCGACATCGAAGCCTCTTTGTAATAAGAAGTCATGCCCACCGTATCCTCAGGCACGAAGATATCGGGTGTGATGCCACCACCGCCGTAGACGGTTCGCCCGTTGTTCGTATGGTAAGCAGGTCCTGTGTGCTTGATACTGTCCTGTGAGAAAAATTCGCCATGCTGATAACGCTGCATCCAGTCACCGTTGTAATCGGCACCGTCAGCGTATGGCTTCTGGATACAACGGCCCGACGGTGTGTAATAGCGGGCTATGGTGAGACGAATCATAGAGTGATCCGTAAACTCCATCGGTCTCTGCACCAGTCCTTTTCCGAAGGAACGACGGCCCACGATGGTACCACGGTCATTGTCCTGGATGGCACCTGCCAGAATCTCAGAAGCCGAGGCAGAACCCTCGTCGACGAGGATCACGAGCGGCATGCGCTGGTAAGAGCCACGCCCATCGGCACGATACTCCTGACGCGGATAGCGACGGCCCTCTGTATAAACGATGAGCTGACCTTTCGACAGGAACTCATTGGCAATCTGCACCGCCGACTCGAGATAGCCTCCCGTGTTGCTGCGCAAGTCGATGACGAGGTTAGAGAAACCCTTCTGCGACAGTTTTGCCAGGGCAATCAGCAGTTCAGGGTATGTATTCTCGCCGAAGTTACGGATCTTGATATAGCCACTCTCATCGTCAAGCATGTAACAAGCCGTGACGCTCTTTGTGGGTATCTCGCCACGCGTCACCGTGATATGATGCACCTTGTTCTCGCCATATCGCAGAATGCCAAGTTTCACCTTGGTGTCCTTAGGACCTTTCAGCCGGTGCATGGCCTCTTCGTTGGTGACCTTCTTGCCTACAAATACAGAGTCGTCGACCTCAACAATCTTGTCACCTGCCAAGACACCTGCGCGCTCTGCAGGGCCATTGCCGATCACATTCTGCACACGGATGGTATCCTGACGGATGGTGAACTCGATGCCGATGCCGGAGAACGAGCCCCGCAGATCATCGTTGGCAATCTCGCCGTCGCGGGCCGTGATATAGACAGAATGAGGATCGAGCTCGCTCAGGATCTGTGGCATCGCCTTCTCTACCAGATCATTGATATTCACCGTATCCACATACTGGTCGTCGATGATGTGAAGCAGGTTGTTGAGCTTATTGCCGCTGGAATTGATGATATTCAGTCTGTTTCCTGAGAAATGATTGGCATAGAAAGAGCCGATCAGAATACCGACGACAACAGAGATTGCCATCCAGAACGGCATTAGCCTGTAATTCTTACCTTTACTCATATATCTGATGAATTAAGAATTGACATCCATGAATACCACCTCTATGCCCGCACGCTTCAGCAGGTCGATACCGTCGGTAAGGCGGTACTGCTCGCCATAGACCACCCGCTTGATACCTGCCTGGATAATCAGTTTGGCACACTCGATGCATGGGGAGGCGGTAATGTAGATGGTGGCGCCGTCACTGTTGTTGTTGCTGCGGGCGAGTTTGGTGATGGCATTGGCCTCAGCGTGGAGCACGTAGGGTTTGGTAATGTTATTGTCGTCCTCGCACACATTCTCAAATCCGCTGGGCGTACCGTTATAACCATCGCTGATGATCATCTTGTCCTTCACGACGAGGGCTCCCACCTGACGGCGGACGCAGTAGGAGTTCTCCGCCCATATCCGCGCCATCCTCAGATAGCGCATGTCCAGTTTCTGCTGTTTATCGTTTGATTCCATTTCTCTTCAGTAATGCGTCAATGGTAGGCTCGCCACCCTTGAAGCGTTTATATAGTGTCATCGGATTCTCTGTGCCGCCCTTCGACAGGATATTGTCGCGGAAGCTCTGGGCCGTCTTCTGATTGAAGATGCCGTGTTTCTTGAAGACGCTGAAGGCATCGGCATCAAGCACTTCGGCCCATTTGTAGCTGTAGTAACCTGCTGCATAGCCGCCGGACATGATGTGGGAGAACTGCACTGTCATGCAGGTATCGGGCAACTGTTTGATCACCATTGCCTTCTCCCAGGCTTTCTTCTCGAAGGGGATGATGTCGTCGGTAAATTCATCCTTTTTCGTGTAGTAGGCCATATCGAGCAGTCCAAAGCTCACCTGGCGCATGCAGGCATAGGCCACGTTGAAGTTACGGCTCTTCACGATGCGGTCAATGAGTTCATCAGGCAACGGCTCGCCTGTCTGATAATGGAAGGCAAACGTACGAAGGAATTCTTTCTCGATCGCGAAGTTCTCCATGAACTGCGAGGGCAGTTCGACGAAGTCCCACCACACATTCGTGCCACTCAGACTCTCGAAGCGGGTATTGGCAAACATGCCGTGCAGCGAATGGCCGAACTCATGCAGGAAAGTCTCCACCTCACTCAGTGTCAGCAAGGCAGGCTTCTCTGCCGTAGGCTTCGTGAGATTCATCACCACACTGACATGCGGGCGGTTATTCACCCCCTTACGATCGATCCACTGACCACGATACTCCGTCATCCATGCCCCACCCTGCTTGCCTTTACGCGGATGGAAATCGGCATAGAACACGGCAAGGAAGGAGCCATCCTTATCAAACACCTCGTAAGCCTTCACGTCAGGATGATAGACGGGAATCTCCTTATTTTCCTTGAAGGTGATGCCATAAAGACGGTTTGCCAGTCCGAAGACACCATCGATAACTTTCGACAGTTCGAAATAAGGACGCAGCATCTCGGCATCGATATTGTATTTCTGCAACTGCAGCTTGTGCGAATAATAGCTGAAGTCCCAGGGCTCGAGTTTGAAGTCTTTTCCTTCCAGCTTCTGCGCCATCTTCTCGATGGCTGCCACTTCCTTCTTGGCTGAAGGCTTATAGGCATCTATCAGGTCGTTGAGCAACTTATACACATTGCGCACATTGCCTGCCATACGATGCTGCAGCACATAGTCGGCATAAGTCTTGAAGCCCAACAACTGTGCTATCTCACGACTGAGATTGATCAGACGCTTGCAGATCTCGAGGTTGTTCTCCGTATTATCATGGATGCACTCGGTATTCTTCGCCATATAGAGCTGACGGCGGAGTTCGCGCTGAGTGCTATAGGTCATGAAAGGCGAATACGAGGGGAAGTCGAGGGTGAAGACCCAGCCATCCTTCTCCTGTTCCTTTGCCGCCAGAGCAGCAGCTTCACGGGCAGTCTCAGGCAGACCGTCGAGCTGTGCCTCGTCTGTGATATGCAGGGTGAAAGCCTTGTTCTCCTTCAGGAGATTCTGCGAGAACTGCAAGCCCAGCATCGAAGCCTCTTCCGTCAACTGGCGCAGGCGCTCCTTGCCTTTGGCATCGAGCAAAGCACCATTCCGCACAAAACCGTCATAGCAGTTGTCGAGGAGCATCTTTTCCTCGGGTGTCAGCTTGCGATGATGGCGATGTACATACTTGATGCGCTCAAAGAGTTTCTCGTTGAGACGAATATCATTGGCATGCTTTGTCAGAATCGGACTCATCTTCTGCGCCAGGGCATCCATCTCGTCGTTGGTCTCCGCCGACAGCAGGTTGAAGAACACGGTACTCACACGGCTGAGCAGGTCGTAGTAATCCTCGCCATCCTTCTCGTCATCCACATTGATGATGGTATTGTCGAAAGTGGGCTTTTCCGGATTATTGATGATCTTCTCGATCTGCTCGTCGTCACGACGGATACCTTCCAGCATGGCCTCCTCGTAGTCCTCCATACGGATACGGTCAAAGGGGGCCACGTCGTGCGGCGTATGGTAAGGTTGAAAGAACGGATTCTTCCTTTCAGTCATTTCACTCATGGTCTATACTTTCTAATTGATTGCAAAAGTACGAAAAAAGTAACATAACAGCAAATATGTCACCAGAATTTTATAATATTTCACATGATTAGGCGTTCCAACTGAGGAATCTCCACCCTTCCACGGTGAGATTCCACCAATTCTTCCTGTTCCAGCTCCTTCAAAAGTCGTGACACATTCAGGCGGCTGTCGTTCAGTTCCTCAGCAAGCTGGCCCATCAGGATATAGAAGGTCTTATGACCTGCCGGATACGTAGAATGCTCGAGGAAGAAACGGAAGGCGCGTTCCCGTAAAGACTGGGGCGAACGCTGCCAGGCGCGCCGAAACAGTTTCTGGGTCTGCGTAGCAAACAAGTTCACCATATTCAGGCGGAAAATCAGGAATTCCTCCAACAGACGGAGCACCTCTTCCTTGTCTATCGTCAGCATATTCACCTTTGTGAGCGACGTATAGGTATGGGTATAACACTGATGGTAGCCGAAAATGGCCTCCTGCTGCAGGATAAACGGTGCCGACATGCGCTCGACAACAGAAAAGCGATGGTCTTCGGCAAAAGTCTCAACCGTCACGGAGCCGTTTATCAGAAAGTACAGCTGGGTACAGGGTTCGCCGTCAACGACAATCTTTTTGCCTGAAGACAGTTTGGAGAATCCGAAGCGCGTATGTCCTGCAACGATTTCCAGATCGTCGCGGCTCATCCCCTGGAACAACGGGAACTGAAGCAACTGATCGTATATCTGCAGGACAGCCATGACTACTGCGCTATTTTGGCCTGAAGAGAAGGCGTAAACCACACTTCGGTCTTCCCATTGCCGGCATCATAAATAAAATAGGCCTGCAATTCGGGATGCCGCTCAAGCAACTTCCTGGCCCGATCCATACCCATCACCATGAATGACGTGGCGTATGCATCGGCAATCATACAGCTTTTCGCCAAAACGGTGGCCGAAAGGATACTGTGCTGCACGGGATAACCCGTCTTGGGATCCACGGTATGCGCATATTTCTTTCCGCCCTTATAATAGAAATTACGATAGTTGCCGCTGGTAGCCATCGCGATATCCGTCACGTTCAGCGTCGTCTGCAGTTCATGGCCTACGTTCAGGGAATCATCCGTAGGTTTGACAACCCCTACCCTCCAGGGCACGCGACTCTGATTGATGCCGCTCGTCACGATCTCACCACCGATCTCCACCATAAAGTTCGTCACACCTCTGCTGCGCAGGAACCGTGCCACGACATCGGTGCCATATCCCTTGGCAATGGCTGAGCAGTCGAGCATCATACGAGGATCACGCTTCGTGACCTTGCCATCGGCGAGCGACAATTTCTGATAGCCCACGAAAGCCTTCAGGCTATCCACCTGAGACCGAGTAGGCATCGCACCGTTCTTGAATCCGAATCCCCAGGCATTCACCAGCGGGGCTACGGTAATGTCAAAGGCACCGTCGGTCTCGCCGGAGATCTCCATCGCCTTCTGATAGACCTCAAGGAACATCTTATCGAGCACCACGTCCTGATTATTGTTGACGGCGGTAATAACCGAAGTCTTGTTGAAAGGCGACAGGGAGCGGTCTACCTTTTCCAGTTCGGCCTTGATACCTTGGCTCAGGTCTGAATCGCACTGGTAGACGACATGATACGTCGTGCCAAAGATAAAATCGGATACTTTCTGATAAGGCGCATTCCGCTGCTGCCGGATAATCAGCACGCTCCCCACTATCAGCAAAGCGAGGAACGGCAACTGCCAGATAAGGCGTTTCTTCTGTTTCTCGTCCATGATCAGATGTCAATAATCACATTAAACGTAACACCCAGCTGGCTAGAGTCGTTGGTGCCGAAACCAGGCACATACCACGTATTCCCGAAATCGCCCTCCTTGTGATACACCCGTTGCATATAGCGGAAACTCCAGCCCAGATGCAGCGGACCATAGATCTTCGCGTCAATACCGACTACCGCCTCCAGCCAGTGCAGTTTACAGGGCGCATCCTTGATGCCAAAGCCTGTATCCCACTGCCAGTAAGGATCGGGGAAATCTGGGCGCGAGATATCAACCTTATAGTTGGTAAATGCATAGCGTACACCGACATACAGACGGTTAGGACCGTGTTTGTCTTTCAGCAGATTCCTGTCGATACCTAATTTGAAATAAGGTGCTGAGGTACTGTAATGGATACGGGTCATCTCGTCATCAGAATTAGCCTTACCAATACCTGCCTCCAGGATGGGGAACCATTCATCGTGCAGATTGATGCGAAGGGCTGCCTCATACTGTCCGCGGTCGGAAAACATCAGCATACCCACGCCCACCAGATCAAATGACACAGCGAAACCACGAAACATCGGGACGGAGTCTTTCTGCATCGTGAAGAACTTCATCTGTGCCGAGGCTGCCGTCGAGGCCATGAGCAGCGCAAGACTAATCGCTAACCTTCGGATAGAGGTAGAAATGAATGGTCGTAGCGTCATAATTCACAGAGGTATTTTTGATGACCACGGAGTCCAGCTTATTCGTCGTAGAGCGTACACCCGTCAGCGTATGGAAAAATTTGGCATTGCAGTCTATCGACTCGAAATGCGGGATATCGTCTTTCTTGACCCATACGGTATCGGTTACTTCGGTTTTACCGTTCTTGAATGAGAACACCAGTTTATCCTCAGGATGGGAATAGCTGACAGGCAAAGTGAAGGTGGCTTTGCCCACAAACCGATTAAGCAAAAGCGTATCGGTGCCGTCTCTGCGCTGCGAATAGACCGACAGCGTATCCGTCAGTTTTAGGGAGTCGCCATTTGAGTTATAACAGCGATAGTTCGTGGCGACCATATTGTAGACAGGACAATCTACCGACGAACAGGAGACAATCAGAGCCACACCTAAGAATGCCAGCAATTTCCTCATATCGTCTCTTCTATTTGATAATCATTTCGTCCGCTTGACGAACGGCTTACCAAATCACCGAGAAATCCCGTGAGGAACAACTGGGTGCCTATCACCATCATCGTCAGTGAGATGTAGAAAAAGGGAGAATCCGTCACCAAGCGCTGGGGAATGTGATTTGCCAGACACCACAACTTGTCAGCACCGATCCAGAAGGCTGCCACGAAACCGATGAAGAACATGATGGTGCCCAGGAAACCGAATACGTGCATCGGCTTCTTGCCGAATGTAGAGAGGAACCAGAGCGTCAGCAGGTCAAGATAACCATTGACGAAACGGTTCAGCCCCATGAATTTCGAAGAGCCATACTTACGGGCCTGGTGCTGCACCACTTTCTCGCCAATCCTGTCAAAACCGGCATTCTTCGCCAGATAAGGGATATAGCGATGCATCTCGCCATAGACCTCGATGTTCTTCACGACAGCCTTGCGATATGCCTTCAGGCCACAGTTGAAGTCGTGCAGATTCTTGATACCGCTGATCTTACGGGCTGTCGCATTGAAGAGTTTCGTGGGAAGTGTCTTTGACAGCGGGTCATAGCGCTTCTGCTTATAGCCGCTCACCAGATCGTAGCCCTCTTCCTTGATCATCCGATACAGCTCAGGTATCTCATCAGGAGAGTCCTGCAGATCAGCATCCATCGTGATCACCACGTCGCCCTGAGCCTGTTCAAATCCACAATAAAGCGCCGGACTCTTGCCGTAGTTACGACGGAACTTAATGCCCTTCACGATGTCGGGTTCCTTCTTGTTCAAGTCTGAGATAATCTCCCATGAACGATCGGTAGAACCATCGTTGATAAAAATAACTTCATAGGAGAAACGATGCTCTTTCATCACCCGGGCTATCCAGGCATAGAGCTCAGGAATTGACTCATCCTCATTATAAAGAGGTATAACGACTGATATATCCATATCTTTCTTATTCCTTAATTATCTTGTTGTTGGTTGAGCACGGTGCGCTGCTTCAGGAGACTAATGGGAATACCCAGGATAAACCCTAACGAGATGTTGATCGTCAGCATGTTCAGCGCATAGTCTATCGGGCGCGTGGCAGCCATCTGCTGCAGACTCTCGTCCATCATCTCAGTCATGCCATATTGCTGTAACATCTGACGGGCTTCGTCAGTATTCATCATCCTGGAGAACTGGCTCAGCAGAAACCCCTGGTCCATAAAGGCGAAATACAGATATTGGGCAACGGCAAACAGCACGCCCCCATAGAAAAACACTAATACGGTATAGGCATAGCCCCTACGGAAAGATATGAGCCCCTCACGGCCGTAGTCGCGAAACTTGGCCAGACGGCCACTCACGAAAAACGGTGTATAAAGCATCAGTATGATAGCTGCCATACCCAGCATCTGATTCGACAAGCCCATAATATATAATAGGAATGACGATACCCAGAGCAGAGCCAACAAGACACCATCCTGCCGCGCAAAAGCTTTCAATTGTACATATTCTGGTGCGGTCATTTTTAACAATTCACTATTTCAAGGTGCAAAATTAAGCATTTTCCCGCAGATAACAGGTGCTTTGTCTCAAAAAATCGTTAAAAGCAGTCATTTTCTTATTTCTTAATTTGTAATTCTGAAGATTTATGTGTAACTTTGCACCCGCTTTTGAGCAAACACGGGCGAGTCCTGTACGGCCAGCTCCCTCGGAATCCCCCAGGGTGGGAACGCAGCAAGGGTACTTGGTTGTAGCGGCGCGATACAGTAAGCTCGCCCACCCGCCTCTTTAGCTCAGTTGGCCAGAGCACGTGATTTGTAATCTCGGGGTCGTTGGTTCGAATCCGACAAGAGGCTCAAGAATAAGACTTACTTTCATTGGATGGACTTCGGTTCATCCTTTTTTCATAAAATATTTGGAGGTAAGCAAAAAAATGCTTACTTTTGCAGCAAAAACAAGCAAAAGTAGAATGAAAAAGATTTATTTATTCGTTATTAGCATGCTTTTCTGCTGCACCATGATAAATGCACAGGAGGCAAAAAGTGAGTTACATCAGCGTGCAGAGGCTGTAGATCCCAAAGAGCACCTAGCCCAGGCACGATCTTTATACATTCATGCCTTCAACGACTATGCCAATAAGGGACAAATCAAATTGGGTGTGGAATGTGCCATGAAGGCTACACCGCTTTATTACACGGATGGATTCTACAAGGAGGCCTTCGACCTGATGCGCCGGGCCGACGATGTTATCAATGCCAGTAAATTGGCACCCAGCGAGAAGGCTGCCTGCCATTACCTCGTCACCAAGGAGCGCTTGCAGATCTATATCAAGCTCCGCAAGCCCGATAGTGCCAAGGAGCAGCTCCGTCAGCTGGAAATCCTCGTCACTCAGGCTGCTGATGAGAACCTGAGAAACGACTTCCTCTACAATAAGGCCATCTACTGCTATACATTCGGTCTCAATGCACAGGGCAATGCCGTCTTCAAGGAGATGGCCGACAAGCTGACCTCCAGCAAGCAGTATGACAAGGTAGACGAGGTGTATCAGACCCTTATCGCCAATGGCCGCAAGAGCAATAACGTCAACATGGTGGCACAGTCATATACGAACTATATCGCCTGGAAAGATTCTGCAATCGCCATGAAACATGCCGACGAGATCAATGCGCTGAAGAAGCAGATTGCCGACAACGAGGCCACCATCGCCGACAAGGACAGTTCCATATCTTCACGTTCGATGATCATTGTAGGACTCTGCATCCTGGCAGGAGCACTCGCAGCTGCACTGATAGTTGGCGGCGTGATACTCATGCGATTCATCCTTCTGACCCGTAAGCAGAAGAAGAACATCAAGCTGGCCAACGAGAACAATGCCCTGAAGGCGAAGTTCATCAGCAACATCTCTGCCCAACTGGAGCCCACCTTCCAGAAACTCGACAGCAGCATCCCAGAGGTAAAGGCCCTGCTCGATTTCTCGAACCATATCCAGACGCTGTCTGAGCTGGAGAATTCCATCGAGGAGAAAGCTGAAGTGGAAGAGACGGCTATCCGTCCGTTCTGCGATGAGATCATGGATCAGATTCGCAACAAGGTGAAAGACGAAGTCAACCTGACGGTAAATGCGCCGTCAACGACTATCAATATCAATAAGGAATATGTAGGCCACATCCTGCTCCACCTGTTAACGAATGCCGCCGAGTACACACCTGCAGGCGGAAACATCTGGCTCGATGTCAAGAAGCGCAGTCCTCACACGTATCAGATTCTCGTGTCCGACACCGGCTGCGGTATTCCCGAGGAAAAGCGCGACGATCTGTTCAAGCCATTCCTCGAGATCCATGACCTGACGAAGGGCGACGGACTGGGACTTCCCATCTGTAAGCAGATGGCCCTGAAGATGGGTGGCGATCTGGATCTCGATCCACAGTTCACCAAGGGTACGCGCTTTGTCCTGAATCTCCATGTATAAGTTCGCGCGCGAACCTTATTAAATATAAGAGCTGCTGAGATGGCAGCTCTTTTTTTGTGTAATTATTGTTAAATATTCAACCGAATCCATTGTCAGATGAAAAACAATTCATATCTTTGCAATATCAAATTGATATCATTTTAAATCAACTTATTAAAACTTATCATTATGGAGAATAAGGAGTATTCATTCAAAGGAACGGTGATGAACGGCTTTCTGATGCTGTTTGTCAACATTGCTATTCTGATCCTGTCACTCGCAGGCATCGTCTACAGCATCATCCAGCTCGATGGCAGCAATGGCGCCGAAGGCGGCTGGCTGCTCTGTGGCAGCATCCTGCTGCTCATCGTGAACATTGTCATGTGGTTCGGACTCATGATGCTCGAGCCTAATGAGGCTAAAGTGACCACTTGGTTCGGCAAGTACAGCGGCACCTTCGCCGAGACGGGTTTCTACTGGATCTGCCCGTTCTATGGCAGCAAGAAAGTATCGCTCCGTGCGCGTAATCTCGATGCCGAGCCCATCAAGGTAAACGACAAGACGGGTAATCCCGTGATGATCGGCCTCGTGCTCGTATGGAAACTGAAGGATACCTACAAGGCCCTCTTCGAGGTAGACTCCCAGACGATGGCCTCTAATCCCAGCACGGTAGGTTCTGACACCAAGGGACTGATGAATGCGCTGGAGAATTTCGTCCGCGTGCAGAGCGATGCCGCTCTTCGTCAGGTAGCCGGACAGTATGCCTACGACGACGAGGACACGAAGGCCGGAGAGCCTACCCTGCGCTCAAGTGCCGATGAAATCAACGAGCAGCTGGAGCAGAAACTCGATGAGCGCCTGGCCCTTGCAGGCATCGAGGTGGTCGAGGCCCGTATCAACTACCTCGCCTATGCTCCCGAGATTGCAGCCGTCATGCTCCGTCGCCAGCAGGCTTCAGCCATCATCACCGCCCGCGAAAAGATTGTCGAAGGTGCTGTGTCGATGGTGAAAATGGCCCTCGACAAGCTGTCGAGTGAAAATATCGTCGACCTCGACGACGACAAGAAGGCCGCCATGGTCTCCAACCTGCTCGTCGTGCTCTGCGGTGATGAATCTGCGCAGCCGGTTGTCAATACGGGGACGCTGAATCATTGATCAATATGTTCTTTTGTTCTGATGTCTAAGAAAGAGAGAGTTTATGGCTGAAAAGAAAAGCAAGAGCTTTATCCTGCGTGTCGACGCTGAGACGATGAACGCTATAGAGGCCTGGGCTGCGGACGAGTTCCGCAGCACCAACGGCCAGCTGCAGTGGATCATCAACGAGGCCCTGCGCAAGGCCAAGCGTCTGCCAAAACGGAAGAATCAACCACAAAACGATAACGAAGACGAATAGGAAAACTCAAGCAACACGCAAATTACCGCCGTAATATGAAACAAGATCAGATTAAAATCTACAGAACCACCGAGGGGACCATTTTCGAAGTGGCCGTCGTGATACTCGCCATCATCGTCTGGGGACTGATCATCTGGTTCGTCCATCAGGCTCCAGACATCATTCCCACGCATTTCGACGCTTCAGGGAAGCCCAATGCCTGGGGTTCCCCGGCAGGAATCCTCATCCCATGCGCCGTCATATCGCTGTCAGGCATCGTCGTGATGATCCTATGCTATTTCCCGAAAGCCTTCAATCTGTCGGAGAAATACAAGACACCGCGCAACTATGCCCTCAGCATCCGCATGATGCGCATCTTGGGCCTACTGATGCAGCTGCTCACACTGGCCATCGCCTGGACTTCCCTGCGATCGACGAGCCACACCATCATCCCCGTCCTCGTCATCGTCGCCCTCATGACCCTCACCGCCATCGCCTCCACCATCGCCATCTATACCAAAAAGGCATGACGCGGAGTTTGCAGGGATTTATTCTAAAGAATCTGTCAGGGCGCATTCACTGATGCCAAACGGTTACGGTTACAGTTGTAACCATGCGTCCTTTTGAGAGCTAATAGGCTGATTTTGTAAACTTTATTCAAAATCGCCTATTTTGAAGTGTCATTTTGTATCCATCTAATATACAACCAGTTACAAGGCACTAAGTTTATCGGTAGCAAACACTGAGTTTATAGGGATTAAAAGGGTAGTTTCTCGTAATGAAACTAGTGCTTACATTACGACAAACCAGAAGTCTGCAGGGCGCGATTACAATATGTAAATTAATTTCGATATTATCAACTAATTAAAGGTTACATGGTTACAACTGTAACCGTAACCGTTTGGTGTACTTCCCTAGAAGAAAAAGTTGAAAGAGTTGAAAGGGCACAAAAGTTCCTGTCATTTCTGCGCCCATGTCTTCATGGCGGGCAATTACAATCACCTGTTATCTCATCAATCACCCAAATAGCTGCCTATGAAGAATATGGCTCCGGATGTCATTTCACTGATGATATAAACAAAGGGATGATCGGCATGGAAATTGGCCTCCTTTAATTCAACAGTGCCTACTCCGCCAACCAACATTGCCGCTGTTGCACCGCTTGCCTCTGCACCCTCTTCGTTCACGTCAATGGCGGCCTTATGCTTCATCAGGCCTACCCACAGATTCTTTTCGTTCTTACTGATCAGCGAGAAATCGGCATCTGCAGCACTAAACATTGATGGTGCTCCCATGTCACTGATAATCTTATTCAGATCAATATCGCTCTCCGTCCTGAAACGAGGCAACTTAATGTTTACAGTCGTTGTCTGATAGAAATGAGATGGATTCCATGTGCTAGCACTCAGGCTGTTGATGATATCATCAACAGTCTTGCCTTCATTGGGTAACAGGATGTCCATATTCCACAAACCAGTACTATATGGCAAGTGGATGGCTGAATAGACATCATTCTTTCCATAACTAAGTAATGCTTTGCGCTGCATCATCGGTACGTCCTTCTTACTGCCGCTTGCCGTCGTAAACGGTTCATTACAAGTGTTCTTCTTTTCAAAATAATACTGCCAGGTGGCCTTGAAATAGATGGCATTCATCAGCACCATCTTGTCCTCTGCACTCAGACCGTCGATGATTTCCGGTATCATGCCGTTGGTCTTCTTGTTACACCAGCCATTCAAGTAATCCAATGACAGCTCCTGCCCGAAGTCAAGCGATGTAACTTCCGCATCATAGTTATTCTGCATGTCCTGCTGGAAGGCATCTTCCAGTTCAATACCTTGATTAGCCGCCACGATATTGGCAATCTGCAGTTTCACACGCGGGTCTTGTACAGGAGCCTGCTCGATTAGTGCCTTGCAATAGGCATTGATGGCGATCTTATCACCATTGCCGAAGCCAAGCACATTAGCAATCTCCTCTGCCGTCTTCCCGTCGGCACCGTCATTGAGCATGCCCATCAGAAAAGTGACGCTCAACGGAGAAGCAACGACACTCTTGCCAGCCTCTTCAGCATTACTTATAGCACGGAAAAGATTGAAGGAGAAATCATTATTCTTTTGCGTGAATGCACGTTGTTCTGGTGTCAATTGAATTACCTGAGCAGATACCGTCAGATCAAGAATGGCATCATCGGCAGTTTCCACAGGGCTATTGTTATCATCACTGTTACTGCTGCTACAAGCGGTAAGTTGACCTACTGCAAGTAACATTAATCCAACCTTTAGTATTACCTTTTTCATATTATATGAGTTTAAATGTTCTATAGATATAACTGCAATATCTCCAAAACCTTGCATGAATTAGGAAACTATTGTAATTATTTAACATTTCCGCATTTTCATTCAGCATTTCAGAATACATTGAGACAAGCATCTGGGCTATAACCAACTACCTCTGTCCTTGTAACTATCAATTAGTTCCGTGATACGTATAGTCTTTCACAGTTGTACTCTGCTCTGAGCCTTCTTCGACACGGTATACTGTAACTGTTCCTGAAATAAGGTCTCCGTAATCTGCAATGTGCTTCTCATAGACCTTATCGCAAGCCTTTATCACCTTGTCATCATCCTTTTTCCCTGTATTGCCGACCTGACTCCGTATGGCATCCAGATAGTCTGTACTGAGATATTCGAATTCCGGGTCATTCGCCACAGGACCATATACCCATACTCCATAACCATAGCGCTTATTATCCTCATCGTCACTGCTACAGGATACAACGCAAACACTCATGCAGATTATGGCAACTGCGGCCATCAGTATTTTCTTCATATTCTTTGTCATAGTTGTAACGTTTTAAAATCTATTTGCGTTACAAAGTTATGCTTATGATAAAGTTATTCAATCATTTTCTATCGTCAAATAATTCACCGGAATTCACTCATGTAGGTAAATATCTGTTAAATAGTAAATATAAATACCTGATTATCTGATACTTAAATCCGAACAGCTAATCGGGCAAGAATATACTCGCCCCAATTCATAATCTTACGATTGTCCCCACAAATGCATTATTAAACATCCTGAATTAGGCTGTATTTGCGTTTCAGGTTGTCATATAAAGAACGGGCAGAGGAATCACCAAATAGAGCCTGATTCAATTCTGACTTTATGTTACTAACCCTTGTTGGTTTCACGTCTAACCAGTCAGCAATACGACTGTCAGAGATCTTTAATAATACAAGAAGGCAGGTCCTCGTTTTCTGCAAGGAGCCTTTAGGAAGATAACTTAAATCGTGAAGTATATCGGGATAATAGGTCTCAACAGCATTGACTAACTGTTTCCAATCTTTTCCTGACAATGTTGAGAGTGGCTTTCTCTCCTTCACCATAATCAGTTTTACAATATCTGTCTCTGCAAAGTCTTTTGCCACCTGAAGGTTTTTCGATATCAAGGATTTCTGCTCAAGTAGTTCTAACTTGAGGGACAACCTCTGATTCTCTTCTTTTAATTTCTGCTTGTCACTCTCATATTGTGCACTGATCTGGGCAATTCCCTGCTGGGCTTTAGCATAGTTCTTTTGATAGGTATCACTTTCCTTCTGAGAATGTTCCAATTCTCTTTGGATCGTAGCAATGACCGTCTGATGCGAATTGTCAAGCAACTCCAGCATATGCATGTTCTTGTGATATTGCTCCGTAGTTACTTCATAGTCTTTCTTCAACTTGTTAAACTCCTCCAAATCCTTTCTATATAATTCCTTCTTCTTTCTCCATTTCACAATAACGAAGATGGATATGGCTGTAAAAGCCAAGACGAGGGAAGCAATGAAAATAACAGCCATGCTTACTTTCCTTGCATTATCAGCAGCCTGTTTCTGGTATCGATTGTAATTAAATAGAGCGGACATACGGTGTATCGTCTCCATTTGCATATTATCATGGAGAGAATCCTGGGCGGCTTCATATAATAACGAAAAGTGCACTATAGAGTCTAAGACATTCTTGTGCCTATAGACGGAGAGTAAGCCCTTGTATCCATCAGATAAATAGCCTGATAGAATCGCGTTTCTGAAACAGTTTTCCGCAGAATCCATTTCATTGATAGCCAGTTTGAAGAATCCTTTTGTAACATAATAATGTTCACGCCCTCTGGCAATATTCCCGTTACCATCGAAAAGGCCGGACTCTCGTTCATAGATATCAATCATTTGCCGCGCTACAAGGAGATCCTTTCGCTCTGTATAGATGTAGATAGCAGTAGGGAGCATTTCGGCAGCATCTTGAGTATAGCCCATCAATTTCAGAGATTGGTATGAATCACTTATTATTTTGAGAACGGAATCTTTCTCTCCTAATAAATAATATGGCCTAATAAGCTGGCTCTTTGCTATAATATAATCTTTGGCTCCTCCTGTTTCTTTTATAAACTTCGAATAATTCTGCCATGCCCATACCTCATCATGTGGTAAATCCTGCTGATGGAATATCTGTGACATTTGGCCATAGACACTGGCAAGTGTGCTCATATCACAATCAGCAGTCGCAGTATCTGCAACACTAATGGCATCGTAATATGCTTGTAAAGCTTCAGGCGACTCTCCTAAGTCACGATAGACACAACCCAGAAGGTAGTAAGCTTGCAAGCGGTCGTTAGCGGTGCCGTGATTGTCGTAGTATTCCACGACATCCTTGGCAAGGGAGTCGGAGGTGAAGTCGACGTAGGCTTTGTTCCGGGCTTTCATCGTCAGCAGGTGGTAGCGCATGCGTTGGGCTTTGCTCCAGCCTTGTGCCTCACCTTTCAGACTGTCGAGCATCGCCAGTGCTACGCTCGGGCTGTCGTTCATCAACGAATCTGCCGTCCGCAACGCCGGGGTGTAACCGTCGCCTGCACACCCTATCAGCATGCAGAGCGCCCACAGGCAAAGGAGAATATGTGGCAATCGTCTCATATAGGCTGCAAAGGTATATATCCCGTATCTACTTGGGTCTTGGGCCAGTTGACGAGGTAGAGTTTCTCGGTGGCGCGGGTGAAGGCGGTGTAGAGCCAGTGGATATAGTCGGGGGTGAGCATATCGTCCGTCATATAGCCCTGATCGAGATAGACGTGCGCCCACTGTCCGCCCTGCGCTTTATGGCAGGTGACGGCATAGGCAAACTTTACCTGAAGGGCGTTGTAATAGCGATCGCTCTTCATCTTCTTGATGCGCTCTACCTTTTGGGGGATGTCTGCATAATCCTCGATCACAGCATTGTAGAGCTGTTCCTGTTGCTCATGAGTGAGAGCCGGCGCCTCGGTGGTCAGTGAATCGAGGATAACCGTAGCCGTCAGTTCGTAATTGTCGTAGTCAGGAAACTGCATCGTGACTTCGGCAAAACGGAAGCCGTAGAGTTCATGGACATTCCTGACGCGCTGCACGACGGCGATATCTCCATTGGCGATAAAAGGTATGTCTTTTGAGCCTTCCGTCCAGAAGTAGTTGTTCTTCACGATCATCAGCTGATCGCCACGACAGAGTTCGTCCTCACGGTCGAGCACCGTATTGCGGATACCCTGATTGTAGATGTTCGCCCGCTTATTGCTGCGGGTGATTACGATTGTCTCGTCCAGTCCTACGTGACTGTAACTGGATGCGAGCGTCTCAATCAACTCATCGCCTGGCACCGACTGTATATCGGCAAAGCCCTCGAACCTGATACGAGGCAGTCCGGTAATCTCATCATGCGTAATCATCTGCCGGATCATCGTGGCATTCCAGAGGATACCCGATCCTTGCCCGCCTTCCAGTGGCCTTTGGCGGAGCACTTGGTTCAGGTCACACTCGTAGACCTTCATCCCGTAGCAGCGCAGCACATCGGCCATCAGCGCCGGACTCTCATCCTCGCCCACAGGAGGCAACTGGGCCTTATCGCCGATGAGCAGCATCCGACAGTTATTGGACGAGGCAAGCGGCAAGGCCGAGCGCTGGCCGTTATACACAAACTGCATGAGGTCGTCGAGCAGACAGCCACTCCCGAAAGCGGAGTCGCCAAAGCCCTGATTCGAGATCATCGAGGCCTCATCAATAATAAATAAGGTGTCACGATTCAGATTGTCGTTGAGATTGAAGGCAGAGAGGTCGCCTGCCGACTTCTGGCGGTAGATACGCCGATGGATGGTGTAGGCGGCATGCCCCGCATTCAGCGAGAACACCTTGGCTGCCCTGCCCGTAGGCGCCAGCAGAATCATCTTCTGCTTCAGAGCCGCCATGGCCCTGACGATCGCACCTGCCAGCGTCGTCTTACCCGTACCAGCCGAACCGCGCATGATCATCACCACATTCTCCATGCGGTCTGTCAAGAAGAGCGAGAACACGTCGAGCGCATGCTCCTGCTCAGGCGTTGGCGTGAAGCCTAACGACTGCCTGATGCGGTATTTCAATTCGTCGTTTACCATAATCGTCTGCAAAGATACAAATTAAATCTCAAATAACATTTGGTTTTTCTCGCATTTATTCGTACCTTTGCAGCCAGATATGCAAATCAGCAATAGACTCATCAATATCATACTGGCCATCATCGCGGCAGGACTGTTTGCTCTCTGTGTGGCCAGCATAACTAGTGCCCGATAATGGATAAGAGAAAGATGATCATTCGCATCGGAAGAAACACGCTCTCTTTTACGATGCCCAACCTCTCCGACAATGAGAGGCCGTATATACATGAGCCTTATACTGTAAAAGGCGGCATTTCGATGGCAGCCAATCTGCGGGAGGCCTTCAAGACTGCCGACCTGATGGCCATTGACACCCGCAGGGCACAGGTGCTCATCGACACCCCCTCCATGCTCGTACCCGTCGAACAATTCGAAGAGGATTCTATCGTAACGATCTTCAACCACACATTTCCTTCCGGCGAGGAGCAGCGCACCATCCTATACAATGTGCTGCCCAATCTGAAGTCCGTCTGTCTCTTTGCCATCAACAGAGACCTCCGCGGAGTTCTCTGCGACAAGTTCGACGACGTGGTCTTCATCCAGTCTATGACACCAGTCTGGCGCTATCTCCACCAGCGTAGTTTCACGGGCCATCGCAACAAGCTCTATGCCTACTTCCACGAACGCCAGCTCGACATATTCTGCTTCCAGCAGAACCGTTTCAAGTTCTGCAATTCGTTTGAAGTCGACCATGGCAGCGATGCCCTCTATTTCCTCATGTATGTGTGGAAGCAGCTCCGTTTGGAAAGCGAGCACGACGAGTTGCATATCGTGGGCGACATCCCTGAGCAAGAATGGCTCCTTCAGGAATTGAAGCAGTATCTGCATAACGCCTATATCATGAATCCTGCTGCCGATTTCCAGCGCCATTCTGCTACTAAGATCAACGGATTGCCTTTCGATCTGCTGACGCTATTGGTGAAAGGGATATAAGCATGAGAATCATTACTGGTAAATACAAAGGAAGGCACTTCGATATTCCGAAGACTTTCAAGGCAAGGCCCACCACCGACTTTGCCAAGGAGAACATCTTCAATGTGCTTACAGGCTATATCGACTTTGAAGATGCCAGTGCCCTCGACCTTTTCTCCGGCACGGGTAGCATCACCCTGGAATTACTGTCGCGCGGCTGTGCCCACGTCATCAGCATCGAAGCCGACAAAGACCATCACCGCTTCATCCAGCAGTGTCTGCAGAAACTTGACACGACTCAAAAGAATGCAATACCTCTCCGAGCCGATGTCTTTCGCTTCATCAAATCGTGCAAGCAGCAGTTTGACTTTATTTTCGCCGATCCTCCATACGCTTTGAGAGAACTCCCTACAATCCCCAGCCTCATCTTCGAGCGCGACCTCCTGAAGCCTGAAGGCATCTTCGTTTTCGAGCATGGCAAGGATCACGATTTCTCTGCCGATCCTCATTTCATAGAGCATCGGAGTTACGGCAGTGTCAACTTCTCGCTATTCAGAACAACGGGGAAAGCATCCTTGTAACACTCTCCCACAATCTCATCAGGAAACTGCCATGCATGCGGCTTGGTATTTCTGTCAGCGATACCGACTGTTCCAGATCATTCATGAATACCTTCTTCATACGCAAGGCAATGCCCTCGTCATAGAAAAAGATATTCGCCTCGAAATTATTCTCGAAACTACGGAAATCCAGATTCGTCGAACCACAGGTCGTGATAGAATCATCACAGACCATCAACTTTGAATGCAGGAACCCAGCCTTATACAGACTGACCTGCACGCCAGCCTCCACCACCTCTCTGAGGTAACTGCGGCTCGCCCACTCCACAAACCGTGCATCACTGTACATCGGACAGAGCACCCTGACATCCACACCAGCCAGAGCAGCCGTCTTCAGGGCAAACAGGATTGAGTCGTTAGGCATGAAATAAGGTGTTTCAAGATACAGATAGCGCCGTGCCCCAAGAATCACCCGCACAAATCCCTGCATAATCTCGGGATAAGGTGTCACGGGTCCACTCGTCACGACCTGGGCCAGACAGTTGTTCACCGTCTGGTGTGAGCCTGTCATCGGCGGATAATACTTGCGGTCAGAGAGTAACGTACGATCAACGAAATACCAATCCACCAGGAAAGCCCGCTGGAGGGCATAGACGGCACCACCCGTCACCTTCAGCATCGTATCACGCCAAGGCATCGTACCTGTACCTTTCACGTAGCGCAAAGCGATATTCATGCCGCCGATAAAGCCCACGGTACCGTCAATCACGATGATCTTACGGTGGTTGCGATAGTTCACCTTACTCGTGAACGACGGGAAACGCACGGGCAGGAATGAGACGACCTCGATGCCCTCTTCTCGCATCCGTTCAAAGAACCGATGGCTCACATTCCAGCAGCCCACATCGTCATAGATAAGCTTCACTTCCACCCCTTCCTGTGCCTTTGCGATCAGCGCATCGGCCACCAGACAGCCCAGCGCGTCCTCAGCAAAGATATACATGTCGATATGGATATGATTCTTCGCCTCGTGGATAGCCGCCAGCAATGCAGGAAAGAACTGATAGCCGTCGGTATAGGCTTCCATCTTGTTATCCTTGAAGGGCAATGAGAGGTTCTGGTTGATGAACAGGTCAATCAGCGGCTTATGCTTCTCAGGTAAATGCAGATTCTGCTGCTCGGCAAACTCGAGCATCGAGCGCTTTGTCAACTGGTTCATGCTCCTTTCGCTGACGTGACGCTCCTTTCGGGTATTCACGCCAAAGAACAGATAGAACACGATACCCACCACAGGCACGAACCAGATCACCAGCGCCCATGCCATCGTCTTTGCCGGCTGACGATTGTCCATGATGACGTGGATCACAGCGATGATGGCGATGATCTGATAGAGGATGAATATGATGTTCAGCCAACCCATTATATGACAATATCATTTCCTAACTGACGGGCCAGTGCATCGCGCAACAGTTGGGTATCCTTGTATTCTTCCAGCAATTCCCGGATGCGCATCATGTCACTGCCTGCCTGTTTCAGTTGTGCCTGTATCTCTTTCAGACGTTTCTCCACAATGTCGAGACGCAGGTCGAGCACCAGATGCAGCACATGTTGCTTCAGACCACCCTCGCGCTCCTTTACCTGAAAGCCTTTACCCAACTGGTGGCGGTCGATGGCCAGGTTTGCGGCCAACGAAGTGATATTGACATCCGGGTGCTGCATAAAGTAATTCTCAGCCTTAAAGTCCGCCTCGCCAGAATGCTCCACGGCCTCCTGCAGAATCTGGTTATACAGATCGTTATGGAAAGTCAGTCCATCCTGCCCCAGATCGTAGGCTATATACTGGGCAACAGTCAGACTCGTCGTCCCGCCGTCCTCAGTCTCTACTTGATCGAAGATGACCTTCTCGCCATCCTTGATCACCGACTTGATCAGCATCTTCTCTACCTCGAGTGTCTGTTCGTCAGCACTGTGCAGACCTATCGGCTGCAGTGGTTGACTTACCTGTTCCGTCGTTGTCTCGTTACCTGCAGCTCTTGCGCGTTCTTTCTCCTTCTCCTCCAGATCCTTGGCAATCATGCCGTTCATCGAGTTCAGCAATGTCTGCTCCTTGATGCCCATCCGCTGGGAGAGTTCGCTGAGATAGGTAGAACGCAGGATCTGGTCAGGGATTACCGAGATGCTCTTCACGATGCCCCCGATAGCCTCCGAGCGCTTCACGGGATCCTTGACGTTCTCCACCGTCAGGCGCGTCTTAAACGAGATAAAGTCCGTGGCGTTCTGTTCGATATAATCCCTGAATTCCTGGGCGGTATGCTTCCTGGCAAACGAGTCAGGATCATCGCCATCAGGCAAGAGCAGCACCTTGAGAGTCATACCTTCGGCCAACAGCATATCCGTACCTCGCATGGCCGCATGGATACCAGCCTCGTCGCCGTCATACAACAAGGTGATGTTCTGCGTAAAGCGCCGAAGCAGTTTAATCTGTCGGAGAGAAAGAGCCGTACCGCTATTGGCCACCACATTCTCGATGCCACACTGGTGCATGGCGATCACATCAGTGTAGCCCTCAACCATATACACACGATCGTCCTTGGCGATGGCTTTCTTGGCCTGATAGAGCCCGTAGAGTTCATTCTCCTTGACGTAAATCTCGGAATTGGGCGAATTGACGTATTTCTGCTGCACGCCCTTTGTTCTGGCATCCAGCAGACGGCCGCCAAAAGCCACCACCCTGCCGCTCACATTGAACCAGGGGAAGATGACGCGACCAGCATAGCGGTCGTGGAGTCCTTTCTCGCCCTTGATGCAAAGTCCTGTCTTCTCAAGGTATTCCGGCTGATAACCAGCCTTCTGTGCCGCCAATGTCAGAGCATCACGTTTCTGCAGCGAAAAGCCCAGGCTAAATTTCTCGATGATATCGTCGCGGATGCCTCGGCTACGGAAATACTGCTTACCTATAGCGATGCCGTCGGGATCGTTCTTCAGTATCTCCTGGAAGTATTTCATCGCCCACTCATTGACGATAAACATCGATTCGCGGTCGCTCTGTTCCTTCTTCTCCTCGTCAGTCAGTTCCTTCTCCTGGATCTCAATATTGTATTTCTTGGCCAGCCAGCGAAGCGCCTCGGGATAAGTTATCTGCTCATGCTTCATGAGGAAGTTGATGGCAGTACCGCCCTCGCCACAGGCAAAGCACTTACAGATCTGCTTCGAAGGCGACACCATGAACGAGGGCGTCTTATCGTCGTGGAACGGACACAAGCCCTTATAGTTCACGCCCGCCTTCCGCAGCGTCACAAACTCACCCACCACGTCCACAATGTTCGTGGCGTCCATGATCTTATCTATCGTCGCCCTGTCTATCATGGTTTCATAAACACGAAATAGACAGCAGCCACCAGGCAGAGTGCTGCCGCAGCATGGTTCCAGTGCAGTTGCTCATGCTGGAATACCATGTTGGCAATGACAGCAAACACCACCAGCGAGATACACTCTTGGATTACCTTCAGCTGAACCAGGTTAAACGGTCCGCCATTGTCCACAAAACCAATTCTATTGGCTGGTACCTGGCAGCAATACTCGAAGAAGGCTATCATCCACGAGAAGGCAATCACCAGATATAAAGGCCAGTTAGACGAGATACCCGACTGCTGCAGTCGCAGGTGACCATACCAGGCAAACGTCATAAACACATTGCTCATGATGAGCAACAGGATTGTATAGATACCATTCATCATAATCGCACATATTCTTTTCGGGCTACAAAGATAGTGCAAATCGAGAGAAATACAAAATAAAATCGTTTTTATTTTTATTTCCGAGAATTCTTTGTATCTTTGCAGCCAGAACGCATTAAAATCAGAACCGAAAATGAGAAAGTTTCTACTATGCATCGTATGCCTGTTGACGGCTTCCTGCCTGCAGTCATTTGGCCAGACAAAGGCCGAGATCATCAAGGAGATCAGACAACTGTACGCTGAAGCGAAAAAGAAAGTAGACCTGAACGGCAAGAATGGCAATTCGCCCAAAGATATGCGCATCGTCTTGAACAGAGTTGAGGACGAGGACATTCCGCTCTACGATATGGAACAACTAGACTTCTACTTTGAGCAATATCCGTCTGAAGACGGAGTGGTGACCAAGCCACCCTATTTCATTGTCGAGGACTGGGGCAACCACGGCCACCTGCGTTACCGTGAGGTGTTACTCAACCCTAAGACCCATAAAGTCATCTTCTGCTATACCAGAGGCGAAACGGATGCAGGTTTTGTGTTAGAATCGCGCTGCTATTACGATGCCGAGGGACGATGCATCGAAGAGAAGACCAGCTCGCCCAACAGCTGGTACTCGCCCGCCAGTGAAAAAGAGACTGCAGAGACCTATCTGAAGATCTTTGACATGACGATGAATCGCGGCGGCAACGACTTACAAGACACCAACATGCCGAAAAAGGAAACTGCGCCCAAGGCTGAGCGTCTGAAACACATTCGCACCCTCTATGCACAGGCCAAAGACCAATCGGCTGCCAATGACAAGAAGGACATGTCCGACGATTTGCATATCACCATCCACGACCTGGGTGACGATCAGCCGCCAAGAACCATCGAGACGCGGATTTATTTCGACAAGGCTGGTATTTACTTCATCAACAGCCACTCCACCTCGATGCAATTCAATGCCTACAACGAATATCTCTTTGAGCCCAAGACTCAGGACCTGATCTTCTCGTACACACGAGCCGCCGAGGAGGGAGAAGTGTATGAATGGCGTTACTATTTTGACGAAAACGGCGACTGTATCGAGACAAAGACAAATTCTCCTGACAACGCTGACGAAAGCATATCCGACAAGCGTCACGCAAAGTATTACCAATCCCTTTATCAGGAAATCAGCGACAAGTTAGGGAGTTAGCAAATACGCTCAAGTTTTTGCAGATTTATTTGCATAATTCACGCACTTATATTACTTTTGCAAGCGAATTGCGAAATGAACATGGACTGATATGAGAAGAATACTCATTTGTATAATTGTGCTGATAGCTTTTATAGGCAGCAATAGCGCACAGAATACATTGGACAACTCGGAGGTGAACAGCCAGTGGCGCACGAAGAAAATCAGCGTGAAGGACGGCGGACAGACGCCTGACGTAGTGACGTTGCTGCGGGCTTTCCACCAAGCGCTGCCAACATGGGCTGTGAGCCAGGTGCTGAAACAGGCAGACCACCCAGCCAAAGGCACGCGTCAGAGTGGTACGGCTGCCATCTGGGACGGGGAGGAAGAAGACGACTATCGCATACTGATTGACCGCAGGAACGGCTATGCAGATCTGGCATCTCAAACAGATATCGACCAGACGGCAGCCAGCGTCTGGCGCAAGGACAATGGCCACCGCATCTTCGCCCTATCCCTTTTCCAACAACATGGGAATCCACAGAATGTGCTCTGCTGGTACGACTATGACCCTCAGACGCAGACAATGACACCCGAGAAGAGTCCGCTCGACGATTTCAAGCCAAGCGCAAAAGGTGCGTTCGTGGCATACGAGTTGCCGATGACAGGGACCGACTTCAACATCATAGAATACTATCCCAGCCTGCCTGCTATCACCCACGTTTATAAATGGAATCGGAAACAGTTCCTCTATAACGGAGTCCAGATGCCTGACTTCGAGTATAACCTCGCACCAGATTCGAAGAGCACGACACGCATCAGCGAATCTGGCTATGCCTTTTCTCATTATTGCTTGATCGACCCGACTGACAGCGGGAGTCCTATGATGGCATTCTGCAACTTTGTTGAAGGTGAGATCGGTGACTTGATGCTCATTGGCGAATTCAAGGGCAACCACGTAGCGCTGGGACAGAAAACACGAGATGGTGAGAAACTGAACCTGTTCTATGCACCTGAAGCCCAAAACGGTAATCAGCAGGTGGCGGTGGTACATCGCGATATGGCTGGTGGGCTGTGGTATAATATCTTGCTGGGCAATCTGGTGCAGTACGTGGTGTGCGACCTGCCTAACTTTGCCAATCCCGACGAGGGGCGCACCGTGAAAATAACAGCCGGATTCGGATCAGATGACGAGACGACGGAAATCATCAATCTACTGGGCGACTGGATCGACTTATCCGAACTCTGCCGATGGAGTACGGTTGATATCCAAGAGGGGGAAGAAGAAATGCCATAACATGAAAGAAATATGAATACGATTAAGACACTTATTTTACTGATCGCAATGATAACCACTGCCATTTCCGCCGATGCCGAAGGGACAGGTATCATGAAAAAGAAAAAACGTCCGGAGGGGCGCCCTATCTACTGCAGTTACTCAGTAACCAGGCCTGCTGGCCAGGGTAAGGATTTCTGCGAGTTCGTAGCCGACAAAGAAGACAGCATCACGGTGGTGGTATGCCTTAATGCCAACAGTGATTTCGAGAGGCAGATGAGATGTGAATTTATCCCGATTCCGCGAACAAAGTTGATAAGGCTCTGGAATCTGCTGGACGATTTGAAGCCATGGGAATTCGATGGCTATGAGCAACTGTCAGAAGAGGACGGAGCACCAATCTATCGTATCTTCATGGAATACAGCGACGGCAGGGAATGCAACGCCAGATGGAGTATTCGCGATCCCAAGCCCAACGTTGTCAAGGCATACGATGCCATAAAGAATTTCTTCACTGAATGGCGTAATCAGTTTTAGTTAATTAAGGAATTACTATAAAGGTTTTTTATTGCACAAATCGGCCAATGTGTGCACATTTTGGTTGATTTTGTGCAATTTATTTGGCTGTGTGCGCAAAAAGTAGTACCTTTGCGCCCGATTTTAAAAGGATATCACTTTTACACATTATTTATTATATGGCTTTAAAGATTGTTGTTCTGGCCAAGCAAGTGCCAGACACCCGTAATGTGGGTAAGGATGCAATGACTGCTGAAGGAACAGTAAACCGTGCTGCCCTACCCGCTATCTTCAATCCAGAAGATTTGAACGCCCTGGAGCAGGCCCTTCGCCTGAAGGAGCAGAACCCAGGCTCAACAGTAGGAATCCTCACGATGGGTCCTCCACGTGCAGGTGAGATTATCCG
>JAEEGG010002924.1_pt1 | contig 43361 bp, 25 predicted proteins | sample 9134161 | NCBI WGS metagenome assembly JAEEGG01 (sample SAMN16246543, study PRJNA631951) | gut metagenome | biome: gut microbiome; feature: rumen; material: CR-attached | host: Bos | place: Iran: Karaj | collected 2018-10 | reverse complement strand
ATCCTCAACCACTGGGACAATCTCGACAGTAGCATCGAACGTGGTTATGCCGGGCTCAGCATCTTCTGGGCATTAGAAGACCCGCAGACCCGCAGAAACAGCGATCTATGGAAACCAAAGCCCATCAACGCTGAGCTCATCAAGGAATATGCCCGTGCCAATGCATCGATCGGCATCAACGGTACTGTACTCAACAATGTGAATGCCTCACCGAAGATGCTCTCTGCCCTGTATCTTAACAAGGTGAAGGAGATTGCCGATATCCTGCGGCCATACGGCATCAAGGTCTATCTGTCGGTGAATTTCGCCTCACCGATGTCGATTCCCGCCAAGGGCTTCAACGGTGGCAAGCCCGTGAAGACAGCCGACCCTCTGAATGCACAGGTAAAGGCCTGGTGGAAGGCAAAGGCCAAGGAAATCTATGGTCTGATTCCCGACTTCGGCGGTTTCTTAGTGAAGGCCAATTCCGAAGGTCAGCCTGGTCCTTTCGATTATAACCGCACCCATGCCGACGGTGCCAACACATTGGCAGATGCCGTGAAACCTTACGGAGGCATCGTCATGTGGCGTTCGTTCGTATATGGCGCTGCCCATAAGGGTGAGGATCGTGTGAAACAGGCGGTATCGGAATTCAAGGATCTCGATGGGCAATTCCGCGACAATGTGATCCTGCAGTCGAAGAATGGTCCCCTCGACTTCCAGCCCCGTGAACCCTACGCCCCTATCTTCGACACGATGAAGAAGACAAAGCAGATGGCAGAGTTACAAATTACCCAGGAATACCTCGGACAGTCGCGCCATCTGGTCTACTTAGCCCCGATGTGGCGTGAGTTCTTCGGTTTCGTGGAGCCCTCCCGACTCGTTGGCATCGCTGGTGTCTCGAACATCGGTCTCGACAAGAACTGGTGCGGCCATCATTTCTCACAAGCCAACTGGTACGCTTTTGGCAGGCTCGCCTGGAACCCAGAGCTTACTTCAGAGGCTATCGCTGAAGAGTGGTTAGTGGCAACATTTGGAGACAAGGAGACAGGGATACAGGGAGTTCAAGACAATAGTACTGCTGCTTCTGGTAATGTCCTGAACTCCATGAACTCCTTGTCTCCTTGTCTCCTTAAACTTCAAAACCTGATGCTTCGAAGCCGTGAGGCCTGCGTCGACTACATGATGCCTATCGGACTGCATCATATCTTCGCTTTCGACCAACACTATGGTCCCGAGCCTGGCGGCTATATTGCCCGTTATCCCATCGAGTGGTGCCCTGTTTACTACCACAAGGCCAACAACGACTCGATTGGTTTCGACCGCACCCACACAGGATCCAATGCTACGGCCCAATATCGCGAGCCTTATTGTACGCTCTACGACGACGTTAACACTTGTCCGGAGCGCTACCTATTGTGGTTCCATCGCGTGCCTTGGACCTATCGTCTGAAGAGTGGTCGCACCGTCTATGAGGAACTGCAGTACCGCTATGGTCGTGGTGTGAAGGAGGTGGAAGACTTCGTCCGTATCTGGAACGAAGCCAAACCCTTCATCGACGAACAACGCTGGCAGGAGACTGATGCCCGTTTGCAGCACCAGTTGGAGAATGCCAAGCAATGGCAGAAGGTCTGCCTCGACTATTTCGGAAGCTTTAACAAGAAATAAAGCAAATCCCGCCGAGTTGGCGGGATTTACTTTTTATACTGTGATTTCGCCAGAGCCGAGACAGCGATGATGGTTGGCGTCGTAGATGACACAGAACTGTCCGGGGGCAACACCGTGGATTTTCTCTTTAGAGTGGACAATGAACTCATTTGAACTCGTCCACTCTATTGTCGCGGGATGATATTCGGGCGTGTGACGGATCTTAAATGTCACATTGGGGTCAGGAAACTTTGTGACATTTTCATCGGATGTCACAAAGTTTCCTGACCCCAATGTGACATTCAGCCAATGGAAGTCATGGACGGGAAAAGATTGCTTGTAGGCAGTCTCGGGGTCATAGCCGTGGGAGACGTAGAGGATGTTCTTGGCGACGTCTTTTTTTACTACGAACCAAGGACCACCGCCGAAGCCCATGCCCTTACGCTGGCCGATGGTATGGAACCAAAGACCGCGATGTTCGCCGATGCGACGACCGGTTTCGAGCTCGATGACGTCGCCGGGCATCTCGCCCAGATAGCGACGGATATAGTCATTGTAACTGATCTTGCCTAAGAAGCAGATTCCTTGCGAATCCTTGCGCTTGGCATTCACTAAATGCTCACTTTCCGCTATCTGACGCACCTCGTCCTTCATATAATGCCCGATTGGGAACAGCGCCTTGCGAAGCTGCCAGTCGTAAATCTGAGCCAGGAAGTCCGTCTGATCTTTCACGGGGTCCGGACTCGTACAAAGCCACTTTATTTGACTATTTGACAATTGACCATTTACAATTTGCTGGACCTCCTCGATCTCCGTCTGGGCGTAGTGGCCAGTGGCGATGAGATCGTAGTCATGACCGCGCTTCTCATTGAAGGCGCCGAACTTAATCAGACGGTTGCACATCACGTCGGGATTCGGTGTCAGGCCGGCGCGAACCTTTTCCATCGTGTAAGTCGTCACTTGGTTCCAATATTCCTTGTGACAGTCGATGACCTCCAGTTTGCAGCCGTACTTATGCGCAACAGCCGTCGCCATCTCCAGATCTTCCTCAGACGAACAATCCCACTCCGCATCCTCTTCCGGGCCTATTTTGATATAAAAGCAATCTGGGTGGAGCCCGAGCTTCGCAAACTCATACACAACCACACTGCTGTCGACACCTCCCGACAAAAGCACCGCGATTCTTTTATCATCTATCTCCTCGATGTTCATATTATGCAACTTTTTTATGTCATACTGATCAGACAGACCTCGCAGGTCTCACAAAACTCGCACATCCTATACCTAAAACCTAAATCCTAACGATGCATTCGCGGTCCAGTCAGTCACACGACCTGAAACGAAATCATTACCATAGCGGAACTGATTGTAATGGCCATAAACGCGCAGATAAAAACGGTCGAAGTTATAGACCACGCTCAATCGGGCATCGAAATTCAGCTTCACCTTGTTATTCGACTTCACTGCGGTCTCGTCAACTGCTGTAAACTTGGTATCGTCGTCAAAAATCCAGTCAATAGCCTCGTCTTCCGAAAGCGCATCCCAATCTTTTACGTTTGGATTCGCAAATTCAAAGTCGTACATATACTCTGTGGTGCGGTTATAGAGAGTGAGCATCGGCATGGCCATCGCGCTGACGAGCCAACCTCGGGCGGGCACCCAGTTGTAGGCATATCCGGCGCCGATACTGCCCTGTGAGAACTTCACTTTCCCAACTCCCTCCATCAGAGCCGTCAGCAACCAGTTGGAATCGGCGCTATAGTCTGCGCGACTGTGGCAATACATGCCGCCTACGACAACTGATCCTGCCGAACGCCGCTGGATGAGCGAATTATCGTATGCTGCGGCATACGAAAAATGCTTGCCGTTGAGCATATAGTAGCCGTCGAGGAAAAGTGTTCGCACCTTGATAGGATCTTCCAGACGATCGTCGTCCTCAACGTTGGAAGTCAGCTTGATGCCATCAATATAGAGGTCCGGCATATCGCTGTTGTAGGAGCTGATGCGAAGATTGATACCAAAACTACCGCCCATGGCCCCGAATGACAGCGTTGAGCCGCTGGTCTGCCCGAACTCCTTGGAATAGCCGAAGCCATAGCCGCGATAACCCAGCCAAAGCCCTGCCGAAGTGGAGAGTCCGTTCTTACTTTTCGCCCAAAGGTTCGTGTTGCCTTCTTCTGGATCCTCCCAAGTTGTCTCCATCTTCAGCGTCGACTGATTCAGGGTGCCCCGAGCCTCGATGGCCCAGGCGGGCTTGGGCTGTTCGATATAACGGCGGTCGACGGTGGCCACAGCCGACGAATCTATGAGCGTCTTCACCCAGTAGAGCGGCTGAAGCAGCAGCGGTTTGCCCTTGGCGGATTCGGATGCCGTATGGAACAGATTACCATCTTTCTGCGCCATGGCGGGGATTGGCAAGGTTGCCGAAATATCCTGCGCCAATATCGCAAGAGGCGCCACAGTCAGCAGCAGACAGGCAAATCTTTTTCTCATCATTCCTATTGCATTAGAGATTTTTCTTGGGGAAGAGTGCGTCCCACCACGAGGGATCGTCCTTCAGCCAGCGCTGGAACCACGCCATCTGTGCGCCGAGCCACTTTATCTTCTTGTTGTAGTCGAGCACATGATGGTTCTCGCCGGAAATCTCCACGAGGGCGACATCGCGGCCGAGGAGTTTCAAGGCTGTGAACATCTGGAGGCTCTCGATGATGGGCACATTCGTATCCACCGTGCCGTGGAGCAACAATAGCGGCGTGTGGATCTTATCGGCGTTGAAGAGCGGGCTCTGGTCGACGTAGAGCTCGCGATGGCTCCAGGGATAACTGTTCGCCATGCTGACTTCACTGTAATTATAGCCCCAGTAACCCTCTCCCCAGTAGCTGGTATGATTAGCTATGCCGGCGTGACTGATCGCTGCGGCGAAGATATCTGTCTGCGTCTGCAGATACATGGTCATGAAGCCGCCGTAACTGGCCCCCATGCAGCCCACCTTCTTCGCGTCGATGAAGGGATGCTCGGCGCAGATCCTGCGAACGCCCTCGATGATATCCTCCGCCGGACCGCGCCCCGCCGTATTCACATGTCGGGAGCCCCACTCCTGACTAAAGCCCGAGGCGCCGCTCGGCTGGAGGATGTAAGCGACATATCCCAGCGAGGCCCAATAGTGACCGGAGTAGACACCGTCGAAATTGCGGCTCACGGGCGAGCAGCCGCCGTAGTAATACACAATCATCGGATATTTCTTCGTCGGGTCGAAGTCCAGCGGCAGATACATCCGGCCGTAGACGGTCTCACCGCGGGCGTTCTGATAGTTCCAGTCGCGGCAGTCGGCCACGGCGATGTCGTCCATGATACTCCGGCCGTCGTAGAGCCTCACCTGCTTCATCGCAGCCTTGCCTTTGGCGGTGTAAGCCGCGAAGGCCGAGGCGTATTCCGACGTGCCCTTGCTGATATAGCCGATGACATTCGCGTGCGACGACACATTCATGCGCGTAACATTGTCGCCGGCATGCTCCAACTGAACGATCTGACCCGAAATTGGGTTCATCTGATAAAGCCTTACGAAGTCGCGGTCCTCGGCGGTGAAATAGACGAGCCCGTCAGCCCAATTCCAGTCGAAAGTCTGAACAGACGGGTTGAAGTCCTTAGTTAAGGCCCGAATTTTCTGCATCGCCGTCTCCTCACTCCTGACTCCTGACTCCTGACTCCTATTCAAATCGTAGAGATAGAGCTGATAGTCGTACATATTCGGCGTGACGTCGGCGGGCAGCGTGCATCCGATGCGGTCGAATGCCTCGGGCGAACCCTTGAAGAGAATCTTCGACCCGTCGGGCGAGAATGATGCGTCGGACAGGAACCCTGCCGTCAGGAAAAGTGTGTCGGCCTTGAACGTCTCGGCATCTATCACGAGGATATCCATCACTTCCGTCGGGCGCTTGGCGAGCCGCGAGTAGGATTGTGCCACGAGCAGCTTGCGACCGTCCTGCGAAATGTCCAACAGCATGGTCTGCTGGTGGCCGAAAGTGATGCGGCGCGTCAGGCCGCTGGCGATGTCATAGCGCGCCAGGTAGTTTCGGTTGCGCCAGCCCGGCTGACGGTCGTCCATCTCCAGCACCTCGAACATTTCCTTGTCTTCCTCAGGCCCCTTCTCCTCGATGGTCAGCACGAGATAGTCCTCCGTGGGGCTCACGCGGTAGCTGCCGTCGGGCAGGCCGCTGATCCATCGCGTACGCTGGCCGTTCGGCGTCACCTGATAGAGCACACGCTGCTTACCCTCGCGCTCTTCCTCAATCCAAGCGATGGTCTTCGGTAACCAGCGAGCATGGCGTTGTGGTTGCATGACGGTGCGGGCTGTCTTTATCTCCTTCAGTTCGTAGTTCCAGCGATTACTGCCTCCACGCTCCGTCGTCTGCCAAGCCACACAGGCATACTGTCCGTCAGGCGATATGGAGATATCCCGCACGCGCTTGCCATCGGTGATGTCGTGCACCATAAAGGGATGCTTGGCGTCAAGCGTATAGGCAACTACCTTAGAGGCATCGATTGTCACACGAATGGAGTCCGTATCTTTCGGTTCGGCCAGATATTGTATGACGAAGGTATGGTGGTCGGGAGCGAGTTTGAGCTCAGACGCGGCGGGCTCACCGTCTACGAAGAGCTTATAGTGCTTAGGGCCCTTCACCTCAATCTTGCCTTTCAGATAGTCGCGGTTGTTCACATAGAACGAGAGCAATCCCACACTTTTCGAACCTTCGAGCGAGGGTAGCACCTGTCCCTCGAAACGGCCTGTTGTCGGCGAGGTCAGGGCAATGCTGTTCATCAGCGAGGCCTCATCGAACTTCTTACCTTTCACATCCACTGTGTCTAAACCCAGCGGTGCACTCACAGCATAGGGGCCTGCCTGGTTCATCACTTTTATCTCGGTCTTCACCTGCGCGGTAGAAGTCATCGCCGCAGCTAAAAAGAGCATTGTTAGTGTCAGTCTCATATACATTATATAATATTTCGCCTGCAAAGGTAAGCATTTATTTCGAAATACCCAAAAAAATTACACAGTAGGGACGGTTCCTACTGTGTAAATTCTATCTTCGGCCGCCGCCGCCGCGATTGCCGCCACGGTTGCCGCCACCACGGCCGCCGCCACCGCCAAATCCGCCGCCGTCATTGTTACCCCACTTCTTGTCGTAGCGGCCTTCGGTGTCGACCTTGCCGCCGAACATGTTCAGACGGTAACGCACGTGGAGCATGGCGTAGGAATTGATGCTGTTGTAGCGCGACTCGCCGCGGCCGTTGGCGTTGACCCAGGCGCTGAAGTTCGACTGCTGGCCGAGCAGGTCGTAGAAGTTGAGCGCCACGATAAGTGACTTGTTGCGGAGGAAAGATTTCGAGACCTGGCCGTTCCATATCAGCTCGTTGGTGTTCTGCGAGGGGTCGTTGTAGCCTCTGCGGGCGTTCTCGTGGATGTTTGTCGAGAGCTCGAAGTCAAGGGGCAGGCGTACGAGCACCTGTCCGCCGTAGTTGAACTGCCAGGTGTCCTGGTCGGCCGAGGGCTGGAGCTCGTTGCGCGAGTGCTGGTAGTTGCACCAGCCGTCGAGGGCCACCTCGAGCCAGTCGTTGCGGTAGCTGGCGGTCAGGCGCTCGGTCAAATTGGTGCTTCGCGTGTAGTTCTTCTGCGATTCCTGGTTGTGCTCGGCGTAGTAGCTCACATAATTATTATATCGCACGCGCGTGTCGGCTCCTACGTTGAAGTGCGCGGCGGAATCGAGGGCGGTGCTGAAGTTGAAACCGCCGTTCACGTTCCAGTTGCCGTTGATGTTCTCCGGTCGCGAGATGCTACCGCCGGTTTCGGCGTTGTAGCGCACGAAGTTGGAGATGGAATTGCGCGTATTCGAGTAGTTGGCGTAGACCACGATGGAGCGTTTGTAGCGCTGGATGTAGTTGTTGTAGTAGGCGTTCAGGGAGTTGGTGAACTGGGGTTTCAAGCCCGGGTTTCCCTGCGTGATGTAGAGCGGATTCGAGTCGTCGGTGATGTCGAGCAGCTGGGTGATGTCGGGCTGCCGGGTGTCGCCGCGGTAGTGGAACCAGATATTCTGCTGATCGGAGAACTTGTAGTGGAAGTCGAGCGTGGGGGCGACGTTTGTCACGTTGCGGATGGTGTCGACGTAGATGCCACGGTAATCCTGGATGTAGTTGGAGTGCTGGGGCTGGACGAGGACGCCAATGTTGTAGTCGTACTTCTCCTCCCAGTAGCGGAGCACGAGGCGGATGTTGTGGGTGTAGTTCTTGTACTCGGAGAAACGGCTCAGGCTCTTGTCGAGGAAATTATCCATTGTCCATTGTCCATTATCCATTGAAAACTTCCCGAGCCAGGGATCCCATTCGCGGTAGATGGGATGGATGCCCTCGAAGGGATTCTGCGGAAGGTGGCTGAAGTCGTAGGTCTGGCGGTCGCTCTTGTTCTGGCTGTAGCGCAGTTCGTAGCTGGTCTGCAGGTGGGCGCCCTTCCAGAGGGGCTCGCTGTACTGGGCGTTGATCACGTAGCCGCTGTTGTCGCTCGGGGTGAGGTTGTAGCGGGCGGTGAAGTAGGTGGAGTCTTCGCCGGCGATGTTCTGCACGCGGTAGAGGTGTACCTCGTTGTTCGAGGCATTGTTGTTCTTACTGTCGCCAAGGCTGCCCTCGAAACGTAGCGTGACATTTCGGCCGCGGGGGTTCAGGCGGCGGTAGAGCTGGAGCATTCCCCAGAAGTTTTTGTTCTCTCCGTAGGTGAGGCTCGCCTGACGGTTGCGGTTGACGGCGAGGTTTCTGGCGCGCATGGTGGCGATGGCATCTTCGGAGAGGGGATCGCTGACGTATGTATAGGGATCGGCGTTGAAGGTGGCCGAAAGACTGGTTGAGGTACCGTCGTTTGTGCTGGTGCTGCCGTTCGCGCGGATGAGGATGTTCGAGAGTGTGTCGGGTTTCCACTCAAAGCGGATGTTGCCGTTCCAGCCGTTGTTGCGGGAGAGGCTCTTGGAGTTGGAGTTCGAGAAGGTGCGGTTCGATTCGCTGTAGAAGTTCTCGCTGCTGTTCTCGTTTATGTTGTCGCTGCCGCGGTGGTTCCAGCGGATGCTGCCGTCAATCTTGAGTTTCTCGCCGTCGTCGTAGTTGAGGTTGGCGCCGAGCATCTTGCGGCTGTTCAGTCCGCGACGGTTCCACCAACCGGCGTTCTCCTCCTTGTTGTTGAAGTTGCCGGTCACCATGATTCGGGTGTAGTCGGTGAAGCTTGATGCCATGCCGCGCGAGGCGTAGCGGTGCTGGGTACCGCCGGCCAGGTCGAGGTTAGTCATATAGCCGTGGTTCATGCCCTTCTTGATGGTGAAGTCGAGCACTGTTTCCTTGTTGCCGTCCTCAATACCGGTGATGCGGGCCTGATCGCTCTGCTGGTCGTAGAATTTTACGTTCTGGATAATGGAGATCGGCAGGTTCTTCAGCGCTGTTTCCGTGTCGCCGAGCATAAATTCCTTGCCGTCGATGAGGATTTTCTTCACCTCCTTGCCGTTGACGGTGATGTTACCGTCCTCGTCGACCTCGGCACCAGGCATTCGCTTGATCAATTCCTCGATAGCGGAGCCCTCAGGCGTGCGGTAGGCGTCGGGATTGAAAACGAGGGTATCCTTCTTGACGATTACCTGGGCTGCACGGCCTGTGACGACGGCCTCTTTGAGCATAATGCTCTCGGGCGACATCAAGAGCGTGCCGAGCTCCTGATTCTGGCCGCGGCGCAGGGTCACGTCGCGCTGGATGGGCTGGAAACCGACGGAGGAGATCTTCAGGCGGAAGGTGCCATTGTTCGGTGCCTCCACAGAGAAGTTACCACGGTTATCGCTGACGGTACCGCCGACGAAGACCGAGTCAGTGACGGTGAATAACTGGATGGTCGCCTGGGCCATGGGTTCGCGGAACTCGGCGTCCATCACCTGTCCGCTGATGGTGAGGCGGCGGGGCAGGTTGTCGTCGGTCTGGGCCGTGGCTGACAGCGTTATCAGGAGAAAGAGGAAGAAAAATGAAATCTTGCGCATATTTATTTGGGAGGTTTTTAAAAGGAGACAAGGAGACAGGGAGTTCAGGGAGTTCAGGACAATACCTTGGAGGTTGATAATAAGCAAGCGAACTGCTGCTTTTCTACCTTTAGTACTATTGTCTTGAACTCCCTGAACTCCTTGTCTTCTTGTCTCCATAAAATATCTTATTTGGGTGATACAATGTTCTTCAGCGCTGAGCCGAAAATGATATACTGCGTGTTGCCGGCGATGGTGCCCTCGTTCTGTCCCCAGAGGAAGGGCCAGTCGTCGTAGTTCTCGAAGTGGTCGGGCTTACGGAACAGCAGACCAGGCGCAACATTTCCCGGGATAAACGAGAAGTCGGCACGGTTGTTGCCGTAGAAGACCTGCTTCGGACGGGTGGCGCCAACCACGGCCACGAACGAGTAATTATGATAGGGATGGCAGCCGTAGAGCCAGTTGCTGACGCGATAAACCTCGTCCTTGCTAATGATATCGGGAAAGTAGATGTGGGCGTAGTTCACGGTGATGCCGAAGTTCAGCACGGCATTCACGCCGGCCCAGTTTCCCAGTCCGATGGGCACACCGTATGGATTCTCCTTATCGAAGGATTTAATGTATTCGGCATACTGCTGAACGGCGGGGCGCAGTTTCTCCTTGTAAGCGGCGTCCTTCATTGGGATACTGTCGAGAAAAGTCTGCAGGTTTCGGGCCACATTGCGGTAATTTCCGTCGCCCGTACCTGTCAACCAGTCGTTATCGGCCTCTGCCTGGGCATTCCTGCGACCACGACGACGCTGGCTTTGCAGTTGCTGGGCCTCGTTGCGCAGACGATCAGCCTGCTTCTGTGCCCGTTCTGCCAACTCATCATTATAGCCTTTCAAAACACGCGCCGCAGATGTAAAGACACCAGCCGCCTGAAGATCGAGACTTGGATTGCGATTGGTGAAAGCCCACATATCATCGGGCGTTCCCGATCGCTTGCCGTCGGCACTCACCTCGTATGGCTTCAGCGAAGGATCATAATGCAGACCATCGGTGATCGAGGCAGCATCGCCTAAGTGATGGTAGTTATCGAGGATGGAGTTCGAGAGCGTCGAGGCCATGTGACCGATCTGCTCAGCCTGCGCCACGAGATTCAGCACCCCGTGCTCAATAAACTGCAGGACATCGGGCACGCCATCAGGACGATGAAGCTCCACATATCTCTGCTCCTGCGAGACAAAGGTCTCGTCGCGCTGGGGGTGGAAGAGCTCCCATGTGCGGATGAAATTCTGCACCACGTTGATGTTCGAACCCGTCTCGATATCGAAGTCGCCGGCATCGAAGAATCCGCCGATATTCAGTCCGGGGATAAGTTCGAGGGGTTTGTATTTCGTTTCGGTATTAGGACCCTGACGATGCAGGTCGAAATGATCACTCTCAGGGGCTTGCAGGTATCCCTCCTTGAAGGGCTCGCCGTGCCATGTGCGATAGCCCTCAGTCACGTACATGTGGTTCATGTGGATGGGCACCCACACATCGGTGGTGGCATCGGTGATCTTGTCATACACATGGGCATCGATAAGAAAGTCGTTAGTCTTCGTATTGCCATATTGAATAAAATAGACCCCAGGCTCCTTCACGCTCGAGAAGTCGAATTTCACATAATTATATTTAAAGTAAGGCCCCCACTCTTTCACATCACCTTTGAAGGCCTGCTCCGTCGTGCCGTCGGCCTTAATGCGCATGAGCGTGGCCGTAGCCAACGGCTTGTCCTTCTTATCCAGTTCGATCACGGCCACCTTCGGCTGCTCGGGGATATAACCAATCTGCGAGAAGCCGATATTCGGTTCACGGATCCAATTCGGAATGGCATGCGGCTCTACCGTCCAGGTAATCACCTTTCCTGTCTTGCCTTTCGGCAACACACTGCGCAGTACGAACCAACCGTTCTGGGCGAGCATACGACCGTCGAAGAGTTTCAGTTCAGCATCGTCGCTGCTGATCTTGATCATACGACTGGGGTCGTCGGTGGCCACGATAAGCTGATGTCCCGTCTCTAAAGGCAGCGGATCCACGAAGCGATCGGTACCACGGTCATCATAGGTCTTGAAACCCTTGAACTGACGGGGTTTCTCGCTATTCGGACGCGTGATAGTCTGGCTGGTTGCATAGCGTGGGAAACGGTTCAGACGACCATCCATCAGGAAGGTCTTCAGCCAATACTGCGAGGGCAGCAGTTCGATGTTGAAGCCTGCCTCACCCGCAATCTTCTCCGGCACGGGCTTATCCAGATAAACGGCTATCTCCACTGCCTTGCCCTTGGCCGTCACCACCACGCGACTGTCGAAGTCGTAGTCGTCGTAGCGCATGCTCACCTCGATGCTGCCTTTCTCACGATCCACCTTCCGATTGGTCATCTTCGGCACAAGATCCCACTGCTCAGGGGTGTTATTCAGACGCACGGCGCCGCCCTGCACGGTGCGCACACCATGATGGATAATCTCGATGCCCGAATTCTTCTCGTCGTTGAAACCGCCGTTGAAACTATTGCTGAACACCAGCACGTTGACGCCCTGGCGCTCGAAATACTCGCGGTCATTGAGTTGCAAATCCTGCCCTATTGCCGGCATTGCTGCAAAAGCTGTGAAGAGTAATAATAACTTTCTCATTTTCCGTTTATTGATTCTACATTTTTATACGTTCAATTTTCAATTGGTAGCGTCAGGATAAAGGCTGCGCCCACCTTACTGGCCGGAGCCAGCACCAAGTCACCTCCGATACGCTGGGCCGCGCGTTTGCTCAGCGGCAGACCCAAGCCTACACCCTCTGAGAAATGATCCACTTTGGTAAACTGCGTGAAGATAGCCTGACGGTCTACCGTGGCTATGCCGATACCCGTGTCGATCACGGCGATGGCTACTGTTTTGTCGTTTGGCTGACTACAGGCCACGGTGATGGTGCCCTGCTGCGTAAATTTATCCGCATTGTTCAGCAATTCTTCTAAGATCAGCATCACGCGATGCTTGTCGGTATGAAGCATAAAGGTGTCTGGCAGCGTGCTCTCAAAACGCATCTTTACGGTATAAGGTCTGGAGAGATGATAGTTTTCTGCCATCTCCCTACAGATGGCATTGCAACTGAAGGTTTCCTTCACCACGTTCAGAAAGCTCTTTTCTGAGGAATAGCCCACAAGCAGTCTGCTGATGTGTGCCACCTTGCGGGCGTTCTCACGCATCATCTGTATGATGTTATTCGATTCTTCTTCAGGCAGCTCATGGAAATTGTCATCGAGCACCTGTGAGAAACCTGCAATAATATTCAGAGGCGTGCGAATCTGGTGCATCATATCCTGCAGAAAAGCCATCTTCTTACGGTCTGCCTCCAAGGCTTTCTCATTGGCCTCAAGGAGTTCGCGGTTACGACGCTCCATCTCGTTGTTGAGCTGGCTGATATCTTCCACATAGTCCGACAACGACCCCTGCATGTCAACGAAACTGTTCTGCAACTGTCCGATGGTATCGCTGCGCTTGATCTTAGGCAGACTCTTATTGAAATGGCCCTCCGCAATATCGTGGGCCTGATGGGCCAGCAGATGAAGCGGTATGATGTTCACATGGATGGTCTGGAAACAGAAGAGCATAATGACAACCAGACCGAAAAACACGATAATCCAGACAATATAAAGCAGACGGTTGTAGCCGCTGAACACATCGCTCTCAGGACAGACGATGGCCATGCTCCAGTCTGCCTTGTCTATAGGACGGTAAAACAACAAAGCATCCTGATTGTCGACCACCATCTGCTGCACACCACTCTTGCGCGCAATCATCTTCCTACCCAACGAGTCGGCAGCTTCTTTGGCCCTTGGGTCAGGATCCGAGAAAATGGTTTCCTTAATCAGCTTCGTCGTGTCAGGATGCACTAAGTACTGGCCTTTTCCGCCGATGACGATGCTTGACGAGTTAGGATAGGGTGTCACCTTGGTGACCTCCTGCGAGAGCCACTTCAATTGCAGGTCGATGGCCACAACACCAATGAAATAACCCATACGGTTGTAGAGCGGCCGGCTATAGGTGGCAATAATGTCCGTCTGGTAATCGGCCTTGGGATTGGTGTTGACATAAGGGTCTATCCAGCAGCCCTGACGCAGACCCTGGGGTTTCATATACCACTCAAGCTCGAAATACTGGAAATCGTCGCTGCCATACTGAGCCGTACTGATACTGTCGCCGTCGCGCACGGAATAGATGGAGAAGTAGCGGCCGTACTGTTTGAAATAGTCAGGCTCCATCGAGATGGAACAACTATAGAAATGGGAATTGTTCACTAATATCTCCCGTGTGTCGCGGATCAGCGAGTCGGGATCCATACATCCGTCCACATACCACGCCATATTGTCGGCGGCCGTCTCCACTTCACCCATGATATTTGCAATGCGCAGTGCCGTATTGTCAAGAACCAGCGACGCACGTTTCACCGCCCTCTGACGGACGAAATCCTTGGTGAGCAAGAAAAGCAGCCCCACTGAGACGATGAAGATCGCCATCACCACCAGCACGATGACAAGTCCCAGCTTTATCGACAGCCGCTGCATGATAAAGTTCCAAAGCTTTCTCATAGGGCAGGCGATTTTGGGTTGGAACTTTCGTTATCGGCCGCAGTACGCTGCGAGCTGATCAACGTCTGGTCAATCAGACTGGTAATAATCTCGGTGTTCGCATTAATCTGCTGTTGCAGCTTGCTCATATCCTCCTTCGTGAAGTTCTGGTAACGGCCGTGAAGGCGGTCTGCTGCCACCAGAATCTTATTCACGGGCATCATGATCTGCTCCGAGACATGGCAGAGGAAGGCTGTTTTCGTACGCTCATCCTCACGGCCGCGCTCATAGGCAGCCTGCAGTTCCTCGTTACGTTCCCGCAGTGCCGCCGTCTTCTGGTGCATCTCATGCAGATGACTCTCCAAGGCCCGCTGCATGGTCGAGAAACTTCGCTGTAGCTCGCCTACCTCATCCTGACGATTATTCGTTGGAATGGACTCGCCGAAATGGTTCTGCGAGATACGGCGCACCTTATCCGACAAGAGATCGAGGGGCTTGAGGGTCCGTTCGATTACCAGTCGGCAGATCAGCAGCAACAGCAGTAAGGCTACCACCATTCCGATAACGGCCGTCGTCAGCAAGCGGTGGTAATCGGCCATAATACCGCTCTCAGGGCAGAGCATCGCCAGTCCCCAGAGGGTATGGCTGAAGGGACGGTAGAAATGATAGCCATCCCTGCCGTCAACCTGTAACGGCCGATAGCCGCTCCCCTCCATCCTATAGAGACCGCCCACACCCTGCAGCACACACTTTGCGTATGGTATCTGGGTTGTCACGGCCGTCTGTATTTCCGTCCAGTCCATCAGCACGTCCACACCGAGGGTCAGGCAGTGCTCATCCTGGGCATTTCGAATGGGCAAATAGTAGGTCATTACCATCGGCTTCAGTGCCACGCTGTCCAAGGCGGTATCCAACTGCTTCTCCCGCCAGACAGCCATGCTGACCGGCGACAGGTTGACAGGCATCACATAACAACTGTCGATGCCCGGGTTGGCCTGCATCACATCATGACACAGGCCTGCAACAATGGTAGGCGACGACAGGTGATGACAGATCATCCAACTGGCCGTCGCCGCCGTCGTCTCTATCTGATGAAGTTTCCGGTCTACCCGTAGTGCCGCCTGCTCAAGCACATCCATGTTCTGCTCAAGGGCCTCATCCTTGACCACCGACAGCGAGAAATGGAACAGCAGGGTCAGCGCCACCACGAAAATGACGGTCACAAACCCTGTCACCCATAGACTGAGCCGTGCGGAGAAGGAACTATGGATATACCGGAGAATATTCATTAGCCTTTGGCCATATTGTAGATGGCATACATATCATCGGCATCCAGCTTTTTCAGACAGCCACACGTCGATGTATAGTTACGACTGCACTTACGGGTCATCTCGCGGATTTCCTCGTCGGTGATATCACGGCCTATCAGTTCCTTTATATTAATGGGCATGCCGATGGCGTGATAGAATCGCTCTATGGCCTCAACACCTTTCAGCGCAGTCCCCTCAGGATCGGTAAAGTCGTTGGGCACGTCCATCACGTTCACGGCAAAACGCACAAAACGGCTCAGGTTCTCGTGCATCACGTAGCGCGCCCAACTCGGCCAGATGGCAGCCAAGCCGGCACCATGTGTCACGTCGAACATACCGCTGAGCTCATGCTCCAACTGGTGAGTGGCCCAGTCGTCGCTGACACCACAGCCCGTCAGACCGTTGTGCATCACACTGCCGCCCCACATAATCTGGGCACGGTTGCGGTAGTCTTCAGGATTCTTCAGCACAGCAAAGATGGCATTTTTGATGCTTCGCAGCGCAGCCTCGGCCAGATCGGTTGTGAAATCCATATCGTCGTCTTTGGTGAAATAACGCTCCATAGTGTGCATCATCATATCCGTCACACCAGCGGCCGTCTGATACGGTGGCAGGGTAAAGGTACGACAGGGATTCATGATGGCAAACTTCGGACGCGACATATTGTTCGAGTAACCCAACTTCACGTCGCCCTCCTCATTGGTAATCACACTCGCCTCGCTCATCTCACTGCCGGCAGCGGGAATCGTCAGCACAGAGGCCACTGGCAGCATCGTCTTCGGTTCGGCCTTGCCCAAATAGAAGTCCCACACATCGCCGTCGAAAGGCACACCGTAGGCAATACACTTGGCAGAGTCGATCACACTGCCACCACCCACGGCGAGGATGAAGTCCACACCCTCCTGACGACACAGCTCGATACCCTTCTGAGCTAACGACAGTCGGGGATTGGGCACCACGCCGCCTAACTTCACAAAGCTCACGCCGCCATCCTCCAACAGACCGCAGATCTTATCCAAGAGTCCCGAGCGCTCAGCACTCTTGCCACCATAATGTACCAGCACCTTCGTACCACCATATTTCTTTACTAACAGGGCTACCTGCTCTTCACTTTTCTCTCCAAACACCACTTCCGTCGGTGCGTAATAATTAAAATCCTTCATAACTTTTCACTATTCACTATTCACTGTTCACTATTCCTTGTCCATTGGGTACTTCACGCCCCACTCTTTTCTCAGGCCATCCATCAGCTGCATCACATACAGCGTCTCCTCCAACGGCATCTCCTTCGGCTCCAAGAGTCCGTCGATCAATGCCTGACGGCACGCCACGAATTGATACTCATAGCCCGTAATCTGTTGAGGCACTCGGATGGTCTCGACATACGTGCGGTCAGGCCCGTTCACCGTGATGGTCTGCGGGTTGTTGATGTTGTCGATAATCAGGTTACCTTCCGTTCCTGCTATCACGCCGATATTGTCGCCCACGCAGGCGGCACTCGACTGCAGGTTGCAGAGTACCCCGTTGCTTAGCACCAGTGTCATTGCATTCGTCAGGTCCATACCCGTCTCGCTCTTCACACACTGGCTGTTGATGCTCACAATGTCGGCATCGAAAAACATCCTTACAAAATTCAATGCATACACCCCCAAGTCGAGCAGTGCCCCACCACAGAGGTCAGCGCGCATGATGCGGGGTTTGTCGCCCATCGAATAGCCCAAGGTGGCTGTCACCAATCTTGGCGTGCCGATGCGACTGTCTATCAGCTCGCGCATCATCTTCACAACCGGCTGATAGCGTGTCCAGATGGCCTCGGCCAAGAATACGTTGCGATCGCGGGCCAGATCCACAATGGCCTTCGCCTGACGGTAATTGGCCATAAAGGCCTTCTCCACCAGACAGGGCTTACCAGCCAAGAGGGCCTCCCGCGTCACATCGTAATGATGCGAATGGGGCGTAGCCACATACACTAAATCCACACTCGGGTCGGCTATCAGCTCACTGTAAGAGCCGTAGGCCTTCCTCATTTTCCATTTCTCTGCAAAGGCTTCTGCCTTCTCTTTTGTGCGCGACGCAATGGCGTATGCCTCACAATCCGTAAGACCATTTAACGTGATGGCTGCCTTTTCGGCTATCCATCCCGCTCCGATGATTCCGACGCGCATCTGTCCGTCTTTATTCATACATTCCCGTTTTTAGTTGGTTATCTTTTAGACTAAGTCTAAACCTAGAAAGTTTAATCCGTCTCATTGTATTTATAATATGTTAACAAAAAATTTCTCGCGAAAAAATAAAAATCTTAACGGAAAAACAAAAAACACTTAACGCTCGTAAAAAAAACTCTTAACGCAAAATCCAAAAACTCTTAACGGAAAAACAAAAAACTCTTAACGGAAAAAACAAAAACTCTTAACGCAAAATTTCAAATGCGTGAAGTTTTTATTGTTTTTGCGTTAAGACATTATTTTCTGGACGTTAAGACAAAAATAAAATACGTAAAAGTCTTTCTTCCTTCAGCGTGAAAAAGTTTTTTACACGCAGTTAAGAATAAAGCTTCTGCGTGTGAAGGTTTTCTTATGAGAGAGTGTACATGAGGAATCAGATATTAGAAGGCCTCGCGGTATTTGCCCTGATCCTTATCTTCGAGCATGCTGAGGTAGGACTGATAACGACTTTGGGAGATGTAATGGTCTTCCAAAGCTTTTAGTACGGCGCAGCCGGGTTCGTGGGTATGGGTGCAGTTGGAGAAACGGCAGTCTTTGGAGAAGTGGAAGATTTCCTTGAAGTAGCTGGTAAGTTCTTCGGGCTCCATGTCGAAGGTGCCGAAGCCCTTTATTCCAGGCGTATCCATTACCCACCCCCCACCCTCTAAAGGGATCATCTCGGAGAAGGTGGTGGTGTGCTGGCCGGCGTTGTGAGCATCGGAGATTTCGGCGGTGCGGAGGTTGACACCTGGCACCAGGCGGTTGATGAGGGTGGACTTCCCCACCCCACTGTTGCCGCTGAGAAGGGTGATCTTACCCGGCAGCAAGGCCTTTAAGGCATCAACGCCCTCGCCTGTCTCGGCAGAGACCTGAAGACACTGATAACCAATGGTTTCGTAGAGCGTGACGAGCATTTGCTGGTAACGGGCCTCATCGGCATCAAGCAGGTCAGTCTTGTTGAAGACAAGGATGACCGGCACGCGATAAGCCTCGGCAGAGGCGAGGAAACGGTCGATGAAAGTGGTAGAGGTCTGGGGATAATTGACCGTGACGATGAGCAACGCCTGGTCGACATTCGCGGCGATGATATGGCTCTGCTTGGAGAGATTGATGCTCTTGCGGATGATGTAGTTGCGACGGTCATCGATATCGACAATCCAACCGTCTGCGTTTACTGTCACACGGTCACCTACCGCCACGGGATTCGTGCTCCGTATGCCTTTGATACGGAAGTTGCCCTTGACCTTACAATCAAAGAGCTGGCCATCGTCCGTAAGGACGGTGTACCAGCTGCCTGTATTCTTTACAACGAGGCCATGCATTAAACAGTCATAATCTCCTTGTTCTTGGCGGCAAGGAGCTCGTCGATTTTCTTGATATACTTGTCGTGGATCTTCTGCAGTTCGAGCTCGGCATCCTTCTCGTTGTCCTCAGAAAGACCGTCCTTGATGGCCTTCTTCAGCTTATCCTTGATGTCGCCACGCACATTGCGCACCTCGACCTTAGCCTTCTCGGCAATCTTGGCGCACTGCTTGGTAAGGTCACGACGACGCTCCTCAGTGGGGATGGGGATGTTCAGACGGATCACCTCGCCATTGTTCTCAGGCGTGATGCCCACATCAGAGTCCATAATGGCCTTCTCAATGGCGCGGATTTCCTTGCGGTCCCAAGGCTTGATAGCGATGGTACGGGGATCGGGCACGCTCACGTTTGCTACTTGGTTCAGGGGCACCTTACTGCCGTAGGAATCCACCCTTACACCGTCGAGAATGGCCACGTTGGCACGGCCTGCGCGGATGCGGTTCAGCTCTTCCTCCAGGAACAGGGCCGCCATCTCCATTCTCTCTTCACTCTTCTTTAAAGTCTCTTTTACGTCTAACATAAACTGATGGTTTTAAATTTTTCTGTTGACAAAAGTAGGAATTTTCCTTGAAACGACCAAATGTTTTACACTTTTTATCACAGATTTTTGCTATATATAAATAAGGTGAGGGGGTGTTTTTAGCCAAAATACCATAAATGTGGTATATGAAATAGCACTAATATGTGATTGTGGGAACCAGAAAATCGCCGTACCTTTGCACCGTCGAAAAGACAGAATAACGTTTTAAAGACATAATAACAGACGAACAGATTTATATTAACATACAATTTAAAGGATAAGGTTATGAGTAAAATTGCAAAGCAGCTGACTGAGCTCGTCGGCAACACCCCACTTTTAGAGCTCAACAAGTATTCACAGGCAAAGGGTCTTGAGACTCCCGTAATTGCCAAAGTAGAGTTTTTCAACCCCGGCGGTAGCGTAAAGGACCGTATCGCCCTGGCGATGATCGAGGATGCGGAAGCGAAGGGTATCCTGAAGCCCGGCGCCACCATCATCGAACCCACCAGCGGTAATACGGGCGTAGGACTGGCACTGGTATCGGCCGTTAAGGGCTATCACCTTATCCTTACCATGCCCGAGACCATGAGCGTGGAGCGCCGCAACCTGGTGAAGGCCTACGGTGCCGAGGTGCGCCTCACCTCTGGAAAAGACGGTATGCCAGGTGCCATCCGCGCCGCCGAGGAGCTGCGCGACAGCATCCCCGGAGCCGTGATCCTGCAGCAGTTTGAGAATGCTGCCAACCCCGCCAAACACTATGCCACTACGGGTCCTGAGATCTGGCGCGACACCGACGGACAGGTAGACATCTTCATCGGTGGTGTAGGCACAGGTGGTACGATCTCCGGCACAGGTAAGTATCTGAAGGAAAAGAACCCCAACGTGAAGATCATCGCCGTAGAGCCAAAGTCGAGTGCCGTGCTGAACGGTCAGCCCAGCGGTCCCCACAAGATTCAGGGTATCGGTGCCGGTTTCATCCCCAAGACCTACGATGCTGACGTGATCGACGAGGTATTTGACGTGGAGAACGATGCCGCCATCCGAACTGGTCGTGAGATAGCCCGGTCGGAGGGTCTGCTGGTAGGTATCTCCGCAGGTGCCGCCCTATATGCCGCCATCGAGGTGGCCAAACGACCGGAAAACAAGGGTAAGAAAATCGTGGTGCTGCTGCCCGACACTGGTGAGCGTTATCTCTCTACCATCCTCTACGCCTTCGATGAATACCCACTTTAAACGCATTTTTGACACTTTTTTCGCACAAATTGCCTCAATCATGGGGCAATTTGTGCTTTTTTTGACGAAACATTTTGTAATTTGAAGTTCTTTTCGTATCTTTGCGCATGATTACTACAAGACTGGAACTTCAATGATGCGCATACATAAATATCAACAAAGAGTCATCGCTATCTGTGCAGCCCTCCTGCTGCCACTTCTGGCTCATGCCCAGATAGAAGATGTGCGTGCGGCCTTCGATGGACAACATCTGGCGGCTTACCTCGTTGCCGCCTTCCTTGTTTCCGTGTTCGTGATGTTGTTCTACAACCGCGTGTACTACTACCGCGAGAAGCAGGTAAGTACCAATACCGAACGTCTGAATGCACAGTTGGCCATGATTCTCGAATCGAGCAAGACGCAGACATGGACTTACAACGTCAACAAACAGACCTTTACCGTATTCTCTGAGCACGGACAGAAGGAAACCACCTATATCCCCCTCGACTTCTCGGCCTTTTACGACCGCGAGGACTTCAAGAGTCTTCGACAGATTATCCGCGACATCTGTAACTGGGAGTCGCGCTTCGGTTCACTGACCATGAAGAGCGCCCCTGACAAGGATACTGACGGCAAGGTGCATATCTACAATGTGACGGTATCTATCCTGCGCTATGACAATCGCAACAAGCCCACCGTACTGCTCGGCACCCAGCAGGATATTACCGAAGACCAGGAGAAAGCAGAGAAAATCGGCAACCTGGCGCTGATGTACCACACGGTGTTTAACACCTCACTCATCGACATGATCTTCTTCGGTGCCGACGGCGTGCTGGAGGAGATCAACGACAAGGCCTGTGAGTCGCTGATGATCAAGGATAAACAGGCACTGATTGACTCAAAGTTCAAAATGACCGACTTACCCGCCCTGAAAGACTTCGATTTCAATACGCTCGACAAGATTTTCTGCTCTGCCTATACCAAAGTAGAGGATATCAAACACCCCTTGGGTGAGATTGAAGAAGGTCAAAAAGGCTTCTACTACGAACAGAACGTGACCACCATCCATGACCATGAGGGCAGACTCTCGGGCGTGGTAATGGCTTGCAAAAACATCACCGATATGGTGCTTTCGCAGCACCGACAGAAGGAGGCCGCCCAACAGTTGAAAGAGACGACGGAGGCTATTGAGGCGTATATTAGAAATATCAACTACTCGCTGAAGGTGAGCGACGTGCGTCTGATTAACTACAACCCCGACACGCATGTGCTGGAACTCTCGAGCGGCTTAGGTAATGTAGAATATAAACTCCCCCAGCTCAGGGCCTTCATCATGTTGCATCCACAGGAATACAATAAGGCCGAACGAATCTTCTGCCGAATGGACCGTCTGCACCCGGGTAGTTTCTCCGAGACCTTCCGCACCATCATGCGTGACAAGGACGGTCGCGATATTTACCTGAACTTCAGTATGATGCCTATCGAGAACAAGGAAGGTAAGATTACCCATTACTTCGGTATGTGCCGCAATGAGACGGAGATGACCTATACGGAAATGAAGTTGAAGGAAGAGCAGGCCAAGGCTCAGGAGACGGAGCAGCTGAAGAACACGTTCCTGCTGAACATGAGCTACGAGCTGCGTACCCCGCTGAATGCCGTACTGGGATTCGCAGGACTGTATAATGGCGAGCACAGCGAGGAAGACGAACCCGTGTTTGCCGAGGAAATCAAGAAGAATACCGGCATCCTGCTGCAACTGATCAACGACATTCTGTTTATCTCGCGCCTCGATGCCCGTATGATTGAGCATAACTACCAGATGAGCGACTTCGCCCTGCTCTTCGAGGGCTGGTGTTACATGGGCTGGACCAATGTTGCGCCCAATGTGAAGACCATCGTGGAGAATCCCTACAACCAGTTGGTGGTGAACATCGACCAGACGAACCTGGCACTGGCCATCGAGAAGGTCTGCACCGTGACCGCCATACATACCGTAGAGGGTTCGATACGCGCCAAATACGAATACAGGCAAGGCGAACTGATGATTACCATCGAGGATACGGATCCTGGTCTCTCGCCAGAGGCCATGCGCAAGGTGTTCGACCGTTTCGTACACGATGACAACGTGATCAACCGGGGCACAGGTCTTGACATGCCCATCGTGAAAGAACTCATCGAACAGATGAACGGCAGCATCGAACTACAGTCGGAAGAAGGCAAGGGTACGACCTTCTTTATCGGTATTCCCTGTGAGATGGCCAGTTTTGACAAAAAGACAGAAATTCTATAATTATGGGCAACGGCATAGACAACATTACCATATTGATTGTACTGGTGGTTGGTTTCCTCTTCATTCTTACCTGGGGATTCAACCGCATCAGTATCCTCCGCATCCGTCGGAAATCGGAAGAGGCTAAGGATCTGTCGATGATCATGACGCATACGTTGAACATGAGCAACAACAATGTGCTACGACTCTCCATCCAAGACCATCATGCTGTGAACATGCATGGTAATTTCCTGCCAAATGAGGGCATGGGCTTTGAGGAGAGCCTCAACTATATCCACCCCGAAGACCGTCAGGCTTATATCGACTTCTGTAGGAAACTGGTTACAGGGGAAAAGATATCACAGTGTACGTTCCGCTGGGATGTCAACAAGGGTAAGGGAGAGCCGGAATGGCGCTATCTCCGCGACTTAGGCATCGCTGAATATGCCAATCCCCAGCTGAAGACTCCTACCAACATCTTCAGTGTACTGACTGATATAACGGAACAGATAGAGCAGGACCAGCGAGACCTGGAACTCACCAACAGATACCGTAACATCTACGAACAGCCCATCGTAGGTCTGGCCTTCTTCGACAAGGACGGCTATATGATGAACGTCAACAACAAAACCAGGGAACTCATGAAATTCCAGTCGGAACGTGATCCCTTCTATTACGATTCGCCTCTGTTTGACGTTTCCCTCTTCCATGACCTGATCAGCAAAAAGCAGACCAGCGACCTGTTCTTCTGTACCAAATGCGTTATCTTAGAGCGCGGCGTGAACTTCTATGCCGAGATGTGTCTGCACCCCATTGTCGACGAGCAAGGCGAAATGGTGTATCTCACTCTCTCAATCCGCGACCTGACGCAGGAACGTGACCTTTTTATCCAAAACCGCAAAGACGAGGCCTTTATCCGTCAGCAGAACGAGGAGATACAGCAGTATGAGAACGAGCTACAATACCTGATGGACGAGTGCGACATGCGATTCTATCGCGCCGACATCGCCAAGAAGGAGATTGCCTTCTACAAGAGCCTCTCCACTCCTGACAGGATCATGAGCTCTGAGGAACTGGAAAATTTCTTCATCAACGACAGCATGATCGTTGAAGGTTTCAAAAATCCGGAGATTTACTTCTCGAAGCCTATGGCCCACCTCTGTCATACACGTCCCATCTTCCACGACAGCGACGAGTTGCAGTGGAACATGCTCGACAGTCTGCCCCGTTTCGACAGCGACGGCCGACTTGTAGAGTGCTTTGGTGTGATCCGTAACATGACTCCCCTGTTGAAAAAACAGGAAGAGCTGAAACAGGAAACGGAGCGCGCCATGCAATCGGGTATGATGAAGAGTACCTTCATGGCCAATATGACCCATGAGATACGTACGCCGCTGAACTCAATCGTGGGATTCTCGGATGTGTTGCCCATGCTGCAGACCAAGGAAGAGAAGCAGGAGATTATCCGTGTGATCATGAACAACTGCGACATGCTGATGCGACTGATCAACGACCTGCTGGCTCTCTCGTCGGTCGACTCCGGCGGAATTACCCTCGAACCAGAGGATATCGATTTCTCGAAGACCTTCGACGATATCTGTACCACCGCCGAAGAGCGTGTGCAGAACCCACAGGTGCAGTTTATCAAGGACAATCCTTACGAGACGCTCCCAGCCCATCTCGATCCGGGTCGTATCCAACAGGTGATCACCAATTTCGTGACCAATGCCGTGAAGTACACCCAGGAGGGACATATCAAGGTGGGCTATGCCAAACAGGACGACGGCATCCGCATCTACTGCGAGGATACAGGAACGGGTATTCCCAAGGAAGACCAGAAGAAGGTGTTCGAACGCTTCGTGAAACTCAATGACTATGTACAGGGAACAGGTCTCGGTCTGAGTATCTGCAAAGCCATCAGCGAAAAGTGCGGTGGCAAGATCGGCGTGGAGTCGGAAGGCCAAGGCAAGGGTTCTACCTTCTGGATGTGGGTGCCCACGATGGTGAAGATACTGGTAATCGCTGTCGGGTGTTGGATGTTGCCGCCGATGACGGCACAAGCACAGACACCGGAAGACAGCACGGTGGCCTTCACCGTAGAGCGTCCGTTAGTGTATGAGGATGCGTGGGACCTATGGCCCTACACCTTCCTGAATGAGAACGGCGAACCCGACGGCTATAACATCGACCTGCTGAAGATGATTTTCAAACGGCTCGACATTCCCTATATCATCAAGCTGAAGCCGACACTTGAGGCTTTCAACGACCTGAAAGCCGGCAAGTCGGATCTGATCCTTGGTATGGAAGCCAACTTCCACCATGAATATGGACATTACGGAAAGTCGATTATCCATCTGTTCACCCACAGTGTGGTACACCAGAAGGGCAGGCAGCCCATCGTGAGGAAGATACAGGATCTGAGCCATCACAAGGTGATTGTGCATACGGGTAGTTTCAGCCACCACCTGATGGAGGATAGAGGCTGGGGCGACAATGCCATCGGCTACGACGACATGAAGGAGGCCATCCAGAAGGCCAGCAGCGACCCATCGAACGAAATCGTGTGGAACACAATGTCGCTGAAATGGCTCATCCATAAATATCAGGTCAAGAACCTGGACCTCTCGCCAATCGACATTCCCCATGGCGAGTATAAGTTTATCTCCAGGAATACAGAACTCCTGAACCAGTTAGACAGCGTCTACACCCTTCTCTTAGCAGAAGAGAAGCTCCAGGGCATCCAGAACAAATGGTTCTATCCCGAGCGCATTGAGACGGGCATCCCCTCATGGGTATGGCAGCTGGCAGCCGTCGTTGCCGCCTTTGCCCTCTTCTTCCTATTCTACTATTTATTCTACCGCATCAGGGAGAAGCAGTTGACGAAGGATCTGAGGAAGAAGAACGATCGATTGTCGCTGATCCTGCAAACCAGTCATGTGCGTTTCTGGACTTATGACATCCGAAACAAGACCTTCACGCAGTTAGACGAGAACGGTGCTCCCACAGGAACCCTCTCGCTGCATGAGGTGGCTCAGCAATATATCAGGGAAGACTTTGAGCACATGGTAGAGGCCATCAACCACATTGTGCGAGGCGAGAAAGAGAATGACACCGTGAACCTGCGTACCAGGGATCAGGAAGAAGGCGAAAACAGACAGTACACGATGGCACTGTCGGTGCTGCGCTACACCAAGAGCGGACGGCCAGCCATCATCATCGGCACCCGCAGTGATATCACCGAGGAAAACAAGATGCGCTTAGCGGCACAGGACAATATGCTGCGCTACCGTGCTATTTTCAGCTCCGTATTGGTGGACATGTCCTATTACGACAAGGAAGGCAACCTGCGCAACCTCAATGCGAAAGGCTGTCGCACCTTCAACACGACCCTTGAGAAGATACTGGCGAGAAAGATTAATATCCGCGACGTGTTGGGCATGCCCAACCTCGATGTGGAGAACTTGGAATACACCTATCTCACCCAGATCTTCAAGGAAGACGAGAGAGACAATCGCGTCGTCAGGAGCCTCCTCAGTGGCGAGAAAGTCTACTATGAGCTGCAAGTGGTACCCGTGAGAGACGAGAACGGCCACCTGATGGGTATCTATACTTCCGGCCGTGATGTGACCGAGGTGGCCAACTCGTATATGCAACGTCAGAAGAACCTGCAGCAACTGGCCTGTGCCAACGAGGAAGTGACCAGTTATATCAACAACATCAACTATGTGCTGAAGGTGGGTGGTGTGCGTATGATGAACTACTATCCCAACACCCATCAGTTGGTGATCTACAGCGAGATCGGACATGTGGAATATGAGATCACCCAGCAACGCGCCTTCACACTGACCCATGATAGCGACAAGCAGACCGTACGCCGTATCCTCGTGAGCATGGACAACCGTTCTTTTGCACCGATCGAAGCCACCATCCATACCACCCTGCGCGTCAAAGGCGGCTATCAGTTGTGCCTGCAGCTACACATGGTACCTATCATCGATAATGATGGCCTGCCCAAGTACTACTTCGGTATGTGCCGTGACGTCAGCGAGATCATGCACACCCAAAAGGAACTGGCCAAGGAAACGGCCAAAGCACAGGAAGTGGAAGTGGTGAAGAACGCCTTCCTCCGTAATATGAGCTACGAGATCCGTACCCCGCTGAATGCCGTCGTGGGATTCGCAGAACTTTTCGAATTGGAGCACTCTACGGACGATGAGAGCATCTTCATCGAGGAAATCAAGGATAACTCGCAGGTGTTGCTGAAGCTGATCAACAACATCCTCTTCCTGTCGCGCGTCGATGCCAAGATGATCGAAATAAAACCGAAGTTTACGGATTTCGCCAAGACTTTCGACGTGGTCTGCCAGACCAGTTGGGAGCATTATCAAGAGCCAGACGTGCAATATATCGTGGAAAATCCCTACGAGCAGTTAGTGGTGGAGGTGGATGCGCAGAACTTGAGTGTGATTCTCGACCAAATCATCATCAACGCCTGCCAGCATACCCACCAAGGATCGGTACATGCCAGAGTGGACTACATCGGCGATCGCCTGATCATCGCCATTGAGGATACGGGTGAGGGCATCGAAGAGAAGTGGCTGCCCAGCATCTTCGAGCGATTCTCAACAGGTGCCAACACCGGCTCAGGACTGGGCCTCAGCATCTGCTATGAACTGATTCAGCAGATGGGTGGCACCATCAACATCAAATCAGCAGTAGGCAAGGGCACCACCGTATGGTTCTCTATCCCCTGTAAGGCAACGGAAGTAGTGAGAAATAAGAAGTAGGACATGAAACGTGGAAAGTCAATGAATAATAGAATCTATCATATATGGTATAGGAGAGTGATGGTGCTGACGGCACTATTCACTCTTCACTCTTCACTATTCACTATTACTGCTCCCGCTCAGCAGATACATGAGTACACAGAGGAACAGCCGCTCGTGATTGTCAGCGACTGGGAGTTCCCGCCATACGAGTTCAGCAACGACAATGGGGAGCCCGACGGCTATAACGTCGAGGTACTTAACCTCATCCTCGACCGTCTGCATATTCCCCATCGCTTTATGATGCAGGAATGGTATATAGCCACGGAGACCTTTGAAAGAAGGGAAGCTGACCTGATCTTCGCCCTCTCGTTCAATTATATGAAACGCCCATACGTCATGACGCGCAACCTGCTGCACTTCTACCGTATTGCGGCAGTGAGACGTACCGAAGAGAAGCCGCTGACGAATATGAGTCTGTTAGGAAAGGAAGACACCGTCATCATGAAGGCCAATGACTATGCCCCCATCCGTATCCTGATGACCAACCCGGAGCCTCCGTTCACCATCGAGTATCACTCTCCCAAGGAAGCGCTGACAGGTGTGCAACGAGGGGTGTACGATTATTTCCTCTGGGGAGAGATTCCCGTCCAAAGAAAACTGAAGGAGTTCGGTCTTGACAGTCTGAAGACTGATCTCACCGATATCCCGCCAGGAGAGCTGCGCCTGATAGGTTATGACAAGGAACTGATTGATGCCATCGACGATGAGTATGCCCGTCTGGAACAGGCTGGACAATTGGAAAAAATCTATGATAAGTGGTTCCACCCGGAAAGAGAACATCACGATACCTCGACGGTTCCCCTCTATATCATCTTTGGTGCCATCATCATAGGACTGATTGCACTATTGCTGAGCCGCTTGATCCGTATCCGTGTTCAGAAGGCCATCAACAAGAGCAAGGATGTGAACAACATGATGACGCAGGTTCTCAATATGGGTAACTACTATGTGACAGAACATGACCTGACCACCCATCGCACCTATAATGTCTATGGTAATCTGCTGCCTGACGAAGGCATGATGGCAAAGGAGTTCATCGATCGCATCTACCCTGACCAGCGCGAAGGTTTCAGTGACACCATGCAGAAGCTAATGGAAGGCATGAAGAGTTCGGAACTGAAGATAAGGTGGAACGCAGGAACACCCGAAAAGCCAGACTGGCGATACCTGCATGGCAACTCTATCGTAGAGAAGGAAAAAGGCAGGTCGCGTTATATTGTGAACTCCGTGAAAGACGTGACCCGCGACATCATGGAAGAGCGGACCACCAGAGTGACTGGTGAGCGCTATATCAAGATTTTCAAGACCAGCCTCATCCCCATGTCGTTCTATGGCGCCAACCAGAATTTCATCGATGCCAACGACCAGATGCGAAAGCTCAGCGGTATTGACATCTTAGGTGAAGACATTTACCGTCAGGTCCGTTTACAAGACATGCCAATTCTGAACGAAGACTTCTCACCGGAAAGCCATGATGAATTCCACGTGTGCCAGCATTTTAAACTGCCTCAAGCAGGTATCGACAAATACATCGAGTTCCGCATCTATCCTGTCATCGACAACAACCACATTATTTATTATATCGTTACGGCCCGTGACCTCACTGATGAGCGTCTGCTCTATCTTGAGCAACGCGAACATAATATCGAGATGAACAAGATCAACGATTCGGCCAACACCTACGAGAACCAGTTGCAGTACTTGCTGGAAAAGAGTAAGATGTTTGTATGGAGATTCAGTTTGGAGGATGAGGTCATCCACCTATCACGCTCGCTGCGCAAAGTGGAGTTCTCCTTCAGACGCAAGGACTATTATATGGAAAACATTGATTCCGACGAGCGTGAAAGTAACTTTAACAACCTGTTCAAAATGATGATGAAAGGTCAGGAATTCAATACCATCTACCGCTTCAACAAGACACCCCTCAGTCCTGAACCCAGTTGGCATGCCCTCAGCGGTATCCCCATCCATGACAGCAAAGGCCAACTGACGGGTTACTTCGGTGTGGCACGTAACATCACGGAGCTGGTATCCATCCAGCAGAAACTGAAGGAGGAAACAGCACGTGCTGAGGACTCTGGCCGTCTGAAGAGTGTGTTCCTCGCCAATATGACCCACGAGATCCGCACGCCATTGAATGCCATCGTGGGCTTCAGCGACCTGTTGCAGGTAATCGACACCCAGGAGGAGCGTATGGAGTTTATCCGCATTATCCGCAACAATTGCGATATGCTGCTGCGACTCATCAACGATATCCTTGAGGCGTCGAGCATGGGTCAGGCTCTGGCCATCAAACCCGAGCCATGCGACTTTGCACAGGTGTTCAATGACATCTGTCAGACATTGGAACAGCGCGTGCAGGAGCCTGGAGTGGAGTTTGTCAAGGACAACCCCTACGACACTTTCCCCGCCACTATCGACAAGGGGCGTGTCCAGCAGGTACTGACCAACTTCACTACCAATGCCGTGAAGTACACCCATCAGGGACATATCAAGTTAGGCTATCGGGAACAGGATGGCGGTATCTATTTCTATTGCGAGGATACGGGCGCAGGCATTCCCAAAGAGAAGCAGGCATCTGTCTTCGAACGCTTCGTCAAACTCAACGACTTTGTGCAAGGCACAGGTCTTGGTCTCTCTATCTGTAAGGCGATTGCAGAGCGCTGCGGCGGTAAGATTGGTGTCACCTCAGAAGGTGAAGGCCACGGCTCTACATTCTGGCTATGGACACCAAGGATTATTACACCCCCCAATAAAGAAGAATAACGATGCAGAAAAGTAGCTATTTGCTGGCGAACGAACGCGATGCCCTATGGGGCCTGACCGTCAGTACTGTGGGGTATGAAGAGATATCCCCCGGGGAGGATTATCCCACCAAGGGACATGCCGACGGCTATTATTTCAATCTCGAGAAAGGTCGGGTGCTCGACGAATACCAGCTGCTCTATAATCCTGAGGGCGAGGGTGTCTTCCAGAGTGCCCATTGTCCGGAGACCCCCATCAAGGCGGGTGACATGTTCCTGCTCTTCCCAGGTGAGTGGCATTCCTATCACCCCAATCCCCGTACTGGCTGGAAAAGCCATTGGATCGGTTTCAAAGGGAAGAATATGGACGACCGCGTGAAAGCCGGTTTCCTCACCCCCGAGAAGCCCATCTATCATGTCGGTTATTCATTTGTATTGGAAGGACTCTATCAGCGGGCACTCGAAGAGGCCACGAAGGAGAATGCCTATTCGCAGCAACTGATGGCGGGCATCGTGAACCACCTTATCGGTATGATGTACTCCTTAGAACGTAACATCGAGCTCAACAAGAACCACCTGCATGTGGATATGATCAACCGTGCCCGTCTGCGCATCCGTGAATCCTTGGAGAGTGATCTCACCATCCAGAAGATTGCAGAAGACTTAGGCGTGAGCTACAGTAATTTCAGAAAGCTATTCAAGGAATATACAGGTCTGTCGCCAGCCACCTATCAGCAGGATCTGCGTCTGCTACGTGCCAAGGAACTGTTGTCGACGACCGACCTCACCATAAAAGAAATAGCCTACCGACTGAATTTCGAGTCGCCAGACTATTTCTCTGCCAAATTCAAGGCGAAGATGGGCTGTAAGCCCAGTGAAATCAGGTAAAGAAAATCATTCGCTCTACCCAGTAGATAAGGATACCTGCCAGATAGCCCGCAAAGGCAATCCAGGTGATCTTCTTCATATACCAGCCGAAAGTAATCTTCTCTAATCCCATGACCACTACACCTGCGGCGGAGCCGATGATCAGCATCGAACCACCCACGCCAGCGCAATAGGCCAACAGCTGCCAGAAGATACCGTCTATAGCCATCGCCCCTTCTGCGGCCACTGGGTACATTCCCATACAACCCGCCACAAGCGGTACATTATCAACAATACTCGACAGCACACCGATGATACCATTGATCAGGTAATAGTTGCCAGCAAAGGTCTCATTCAAGCCTTGTCCGAGAGCAGTCAGCACGCCAATCTCCTGAAGCACAGCCACCGCCATCAAGATACCCAAGAAGAACATGATGGTGGAAAGGTCGATTCTGGAGAGCAAGTCGCTCACACGCTTGGCCATCGTATCATCCTCAGCGGTGTTATAATGGAAGATTTCTGTCACAGTCCAGAGCACACCTAATACCAGCAGGATACCCATGAACGGCGGCAGATGGGTCAGCGTCTTGAAGATGGGCACGAAGCAGAGACCACCCACACCTAACCAGAAGATGATGTCACGCTGGGTCTTCGTGAAATGACTCACATCAGCCTTGGGTAGATTCTGTTCTTTGTCAAACTTTCCCTTCAGCTGATACTGCAGGATGAAGGCCGGAATCAGCATCGACACCAATGACGGGATGAAAATCTCCGAGATAACGCCCTGTGTGGTAATCACACCCTTGATCCACAACATGATGGTGGTCACATCGCCAATAGGCGAGAAGGCACCTCCAGAGTTTGCGGAGATTACCACCAAAGCCGCATAAATCAGACGATCGCCCCGACTCTGCACCAGTTTACGAAGTACCATGATCATCACGATACTCGTGGTGAGGTTATCCAGGATGGCCGAGAGGAAGAAGGTCATAAAAGCCATACGCCACATCAGCTTGCGTTTCGAACGGGTCTTCATCGTGTCGCGCACGAAGTTGAAACCACCGTTGGAGTCGACAATCTCCACAATGGTCATGGCACCCATCAGGAAGAACAGCGTTCCGGCAGCATCGCCTAAGTGATGTTCGATGACCTCGGCGATATGGTGAATCACATCGCCCTCGGCAACAGAAGGATAATACATCGCAGGCCCTGTCATCAGCAGGGTCCAGCATAATACACACATCAGCAAGGCGATGGCCGCCTTGTTAATCTTCGTCAAGCTCTCTAAGGCTATACACAGATAGCCTATACAGAAAACGGCGACAATCAAGATAGTCAAAATAGACATGGCTTTTAATACTTTTTTTAAGTGATTGTTTGGAAATCTGCTGCAAAGGTACAACAATTATTCGACAGCACCAAGAGCCATTATCAAAATTTCGAGGTGAAAAATCAAATAACGTAGGTGAAGCCCTCAGAATCTTAGTACCTTTGCAATCGCAAATTACAAACTGCTAACAATCACGAAAACAAATATGGATCAGAAAAAGTATTTCTTCGCTGTCGACTTGGGCGCTACGAGTGGCAGAACCATTATCGGCTGCATTAACGAAGGACAGTTCCATTTAGAGGAAATTACGCGTTTCCCCAACAACCTCATCGAACAGGGCGGTCATTTTTACTGGGACATCTACGCACTGTACTTTGAGATCATCCGCGGGTTGAAAGAAGTGGCTCAGCGGGGACTGGAAATTACCTCTATCGGTATCGACACCTGGGGGGTGGACTTCGTGATGATTGGCGACGATAATGCCATCCTCAGGAACCCACGCGCCTATCGCGATCCGATTACTTTCGACGCGATGGACGACTACCTGCAGCATATCATCTCGCGCAAGGAGGTCTACGATATCACAGGCATCCAGCTGATGAACTTCAATTCCATCTTCCAGCTCTATGCCATGAAACGCGAGGGTAACACAGCCCTGAAGCACGCGCAGAAGATCTTGTTCGTGCCCGATGCCCTGAGTTGGATGCTCACAGGCAACGAGGTCTGCGAATATACCATTGCATCCACCTCGCAATTACTTGATCCCCGTACCAAACAGCTCGACGAACGTCTCTTAGCCTCCTTAGGTCTGACGCGTTCGAAGTTCGGTAAGATGGTGAATCCTGGCACCCTCATTGGTGTCCTCACCGATGAGGTTCAGAAGATCACAGGTCTGGGATCTGTACCCGTCATCGCCGTAGCAGGTCATGATACAGGATCCGCAGTGGCCGCCGTTCCCGCTAAGGACGAGAAGTTTGCTTATCTCTCCAGCGGCACGTGGAGTCTGATGGGTATCGAGACGAAGGATGCCATCATCAACGATTTGAGTTATGAGCGTAACTTCACCAACGAGGGCGGCATCGAGGGGACGACCCGTTTCCTGAAGAACATCTGTGGCATGTGGCTCTACGAGCGTTGTCGCAAGGAGTGGCCAGAGGAAGTACGCAAACTATCACACCCAGAGCTACAGGGCTCTGCCATGCAGGTAGAGGCATTCCGCAGTATCATCAACCCCGATGATGCACAGTTCGCCAACCCTGACTCTATGATCGAGGCCATCCAACAGTATTGTCGCAAGACCAATCAGCCTGTGCCGGAAACACCAGCAGAGATCTGTCGTTGTATCTTCGACTCCTTAGCCCTGCGCTACAAACAGGTGTTCCAGTGGATGCAGGAGTTTGCACCCTTCAAACTCGAAGTGCTCCATATCATCGGAGGTGGAAGCCTCAACAAATACCTGAACCAATTTACGGCGAATGCCACAGGCGCCACCGTATTGGCAGGTCCTCAGGAAGGCACTGCCATCGGCAATATTATGTTGCAGGCAAAGGCCGCCCATTTGGTGAACGACATTTGGGAAATGCGCCAGATTATCGCCAACTCGCTGGAATTATTGAAATACGAACCCGCCGACCAGGCTGTCTGGGATATGGCCTTCCAGAAATTTCAGAAACTATCGTAATTAGAATAATCGGAATAATCAGATAAAAAAGCAAATTATGAAAACAGAACTAATTGAAAAAGCTTATGCTGTAGCGAAAGAGCGCTATGCAGCCGTCGGTGTGGATACCGACGCAGTACTTGACCTGCTCCAGAAGCAGCAAATTTCACTGCATTGCTGGCAGACTGACGACGTTGTAGGTTTTGAGCGCAATGATGCCCTTTCTGGAGGCATCCAGACCACGGGTAATTACCCTGGTCGCGCCCGTAATATAGATGAGGTACGTCAGGACATCGAGTTCGTGAAGACCCTCATCGCAGGCAATCACCGTCTGAACCTCCACGAAATCTATGGAGACTTCGGCAATCAGTTCGTGGATCGCGACCAGGTAGAGGTGAAGCATTTCGAGAGTTGGATCCAGTGGGCCAAGGAGAACAATATGAAGCTCGACTTCAACTCAACCAGTTTCTCTCACCCCAAGAGCGGCAACCTGACCCTGTCGAATCCCGACAAGGGCATCCGTGATTTCTGGATTGAACACACCAAGCGTTGTCGTCGTATTGCCGATGCCATGGGTAAGGCTCAGAACGACCATTGTATCATGAACATCTGGGTTCATGATGGTTCGAAGGATATGCCTGTACAGCGCAAAAAATACCGTGAGATCCTCGCAGCCTCGCTCGACGAGATTATGGAAGAGAAGCTCGACGGCGTAAAGAACTGTTTCGAGGCCAAGCTGTTTGGTATCGGTTTGGAGAGCTATACCGTTGGCTCACATGATTTCTATACTGCCTACTGCGCCACCCGCAAGCAGATGTTCACCCTCGATACAGGTCACTATGAGCCTACGGAGAATGTGTCTGACTTCGTTTCTACCCTGCTCATGTACGTACCTGAGCTGATGTTGCATGTGTCTCGCCCCGTTCGTTGGGACTCAGACCACGTGACCATCATGAACGACCAGACCTTGGATCTCTTCAAGGAGCTCGTTCGCAGCGATGCTTTGAACCGTGCCCATGTAGGTCTCGACTATTTCGATGCCTCCATCAACCGCATTGGTGCTTACATCGTGGGTACCCGTGCCACCCAGAAGTGCATTCTCCAGGCCCTGCTCGAACCGAAACAGAAGCTGCGTGAGTATGAGGATAATGGTCAGAACTTCGAGCGTCTCGCCCTGATGGAAGAGGCCAAGAGTCTGCCGTTTGGTGCGGTGTTCGACTATTTCAACCTGAAGAACAATGTACCTGTGGGCGAGGAGTACATCGCTGCCATCCAGCAATACGAAAAGGACATCACCTCCAAGCGCTAACCCATCCAACCCATTAAACCCATAAACAATATGGCAAAAAATAGCGGAAGCTTAAAGAGCACCATCGCAGTGTCTCTGACAAATTACTTAGATGCAGGTGCGATTGTGGCTGGTGCCAGCGGACTGACGCTCTGGCAGAACTACCTCGGACTCTCTGAGGTACACTTAGGCTGGCTCAACTTCATCAGTGCCAACTGTCTGGGCGCTGCCATCGGTGCAATCATCGGCGGATTCTTAGCAGACAAGTATGGTCGTAAGTTCATTTTCACCTACAACCTGTTGGTTTATATGCTGGGTGTGCTGACCATTATGTTCAGCGCCAATTTCCCCATGCTACTCTGCGGATTCCTCATCACGGGAATCTCTGTGGGTGTGGGTGTGCCGGCTTCATGGACCTATATCTCTGAAAGTAGCGAGATCAATAACCGCGGTCGAAATATCTGTATCTCGCAGATGTCGTGGGGCGTGGGTCCAATGTGCATCCTGCTCTTTGGCATGCTCTTCGCCCCTGGGGGCTATCTTTTCGGATGGGTAGAGGCAGTGGCGCATCTCTTTGGTGGTGCCGATCTGTCGCAGGAGGCTGTGAATGCCTTCTCCTCACGTATTGTGTTCTTCACCCTGTTTGTGGTGGCTTTCATTGCCTGGAACCTGCAGCGTAAGCTCCAGGAGAGTGCGGAGTTTACAGCCCAGAAGGATTCTGTGGAAAAGAGTGGTCTGATGGACAATATCAAGGTGTTGTTCTCCAACAAGATTGCCGTACGCACCGTCATCTTCCTCGCTACCATCTATCTCACCTGGAACCTCGTGGCTTCGGTCATGGGCTTCTTCCAGCCGCATATCTACGAGACGGCCGGTGGGGTGAGTAACGAGACGGCCAACTGGATGAACTGCATCCAATGGGCTATCATCGTGGGTGTTACATTCATCGTTTCGAAACTCATCGACAAGAGCTCACATAAAGCGATCTATACCTTCGGCCTTCTCGTGGCGATTGCTGCGTGGCTGGTGATTGTCACCATCGGTGTCAACGGTATGATCGGTCTCTGGCTCTTCGCTATCCTTTGGGGTATTCAAGGTGGAAGCTCGCCACAGATATTCTATGCTCTCTGGGGTTCAGAACTCTTCCCAGCAAAATTCCGTGCAGGTGCACAGGGACTGATGTTCTTCATCGTTCGTGGCCTGTCGGCCGTCTGGGGATTGATCTTCACCTATATCTATGGCGATAATGGCGAGGGCTTCACCATTGCAGCTTTCTGTATGATTGCCCTGCTTACCATCTCACTCATCGTAGGCTTCATCGGAGCCCCCAAGACACGTGGTCGTGCCCTCGATGATATCACCAAGGAGCGCTACGGCGACAACTATTAAAACTTTTATTATGGCAAGTATATTAGACGGACGTGCCGAGTTAAAGGCCGTCATTGATCAGATTGCAGAGGTCACAGGTTACCTCTGGCAGAAAGGATGGGCAGAACGTAACGGTGGAAACATCACCGTCAACGTCACCGAGTATATGGACGATGAGTGCAAGTCTCTGAAAGCCATCGCCCCAGTGAAACAGATCGGTATGGTTCTGCCCCAGCTGAAAGGCAAGTATTTCTATTGTAAAGGAACGGGCAAGCGCATGCGCGATCTGGCGAAGTTCCCCATGCAGAACGGTAGCATCATCCGCATCTGCGACGACTGTGCTTCTTACGAGGTCATCGCCGATGAACCTGTGGTGCCAACCTCAGAGTTGCCCACCCACCTGGCTTTGCAGAACTATCTATTGGAGACAGGTTCATGCTATAAGGCCACGCTCCATACCCACCCCATCGAACTCGTAGCGATGAGCCATATCCAACGCTTCCTGAAGGGCGATGAGATGACCCGTGTGCTGTGGTCGATGATTCCTGAGACCCTCGCCTTTGCACCGTTAGGCATCGGCATCGTACCTTACGCCATGCCTTCTTCCGTGGAACTGGCAGAGGCTACCCTCGAACAGATCAAGACCCACGACGTAGTGCTATGGGAGAAACATGGCACGGTAGCTGTAGGAACGGATATCATGGATGCCTTCGATCAGACTGATGTGCTCTGCAAGGCTGCCAATATCTATATGTGTGCCCGTTCGATGGGCTCTGAGCCCGACGGTATGACCTTCGAACAGATGAAGGAAGTGCAGGATGCCTTCAACCTTCCCAAGAAGCGTCCTTGCTGACAACCCCATAAAAACAATGAATCCCCGGTGCTGATGCATCGGGGATTATTGTACCATCTAATGGTATTATACTGTCAGTAGTTTTGTTTCGTTTGCAAAGGTAGTACTTTTTTGATTTCAAAGCCCCCAATATTTGATTTTTCACCCACGATTATTGATTTTTCGCTTGATTTATGTCAATTCTGGGATGAAATGCAAAAAAAACCTTTTTAATTTGGTAAAGTCCCCAAATTAATGTAACTTTGTAGCCTGATATGAACAACAACGAACAGGATATAAAATGGAGTAAAAATGTGATACTTGTTGACGCCGACTATGTTGACAAAGTAGCATTCAACCTCATTGTAAACTTTGAGCGCATGCTGGGGCGGCGCATCCCGCAGGCAGACTTTGCACGCTGGATTGACTGCGTGGCTCTCGATGGAGGAATCAGAGAAGGAGAACAAGAGACACAAGTGGTTCTTTTGCATAGCGCACAAAAGCAGCAGATGGAGAATTTCGTACCTGGTAAGTTCGAAGACCTCTCTTCAAAAGCATTCAAAGATCATCTGGGAGAATTTCTCATCAATGCCTATCCTGTGGAAGACATCGTCGGCAGTGAACAACAGTTCTGCGACATGCTCCAGCTGTTGTCTAACCAGAACGAGGTGAAGCGGATCATCCTCATCCCTGACTCGGAACAGGCGCATATATATAATAAGGTACGCGCGACCCTGAGAGAGGCTGACGATGAGAAGAAAATAACCCTGCTGGCCATGCAACCCATGACCAACTGGAATTTCCGACAGGAGATTCTCGGCTATTCTCTCTTAGCAGCACTCGGTATCAGTTCAGATGAAATTAACAACAAAATGTAATAGTATTATGGCAAAAGTATTAATGATTGGCGCTGGAGGCGTCGCTACGGTCGCAGCATTCAAGATTGCACAGAATGCTGATGTTTTTACCGATTTTATGATTGCCAGTCGTCGCAAAGCCAAGTGTGACAAGATTGTGGACGATATCCATAAGGCTGGCTATCAGATGGACATCAAGACAGCTCAGGTGGATGCTGACGATGTGGAGCAGTTGAAGGCCCTCTTCAAAAGCTACCAGCCGGAACTCGTCATCAACCTCGCCCTGCCCTATCAGGACCTGACCATCATGGATGCATGTCTGGCCTGTGGCTGTAATTATCTCGACACAGCCAACTACGAGCCGAAAGACGAGGCACACTTCGAATATTCCTGGCAGTGGGCATACAAGGACCGCTTCGAACAGGCCGGTCTGACCGCCATTCTGGGTTGTGGTTTCGACCCAGGTGTCTCTGGGGTTTATACAGCCTACGCTGCTAAGCACCATTTCGACGAAATCCATTACCTCGATATCGTCGATTGCAATGCTGGTGACCACCACCATGCCTTCGCAACGAACTTCAATCCAGAGATTAACATCCGTGAGATAACCCAGAAAGGACTTTACTATAAGGATGGTCAATGGATTGAGACAGAACCGTTAGAGATTCATAAACCCCTTACCTATCCTAACATTGGCCCACGAGAGAGCTATCTGCTGCATCATGAGGAACTGGAGTCGCTGGTAAAGAACTACCCCACCATCAAACAGGCCCGTTTTTGGATGACCTTTGGAGAACAATATCTGAAGCACCTTGACGTGATCCAGAACATCGGCATGAGCCGTATTGACGAGATTGAGTATGAAGCACCTCTCGCTGACGGCTCTGGCACAGCGAAGGTGAAGATCGTACCCTTGCAGTTCCTGAAGGCAGTTCTGCCTAACCCGCAGGATCTGGGCGAAAACTATGAGGGCGAGACTTCCATTGGCTGTCGCATCCGCGGTATCAAGGACGGCAAGGAGCACACCTACTATGTCTACAACAACTGCAAGCACCAGGAGGCCTATAAGGAAACGGGCATGCAGGGTGTGAGCTATACCACTGGCGTTCCTGCCATGATTGGCGCAATGATGTTCGTCAAGGGCATCTGGAAAAAGCCAGGTGTGTGGAATGTGGAGGACTTCGATCCCGATCCCTTCATGGAACAACTGAACAAACAAGGTCTGCCTTGGCACGAAGTGTTTGACGGCGACCTCGAATTATAATTATTAACTCTTAAATTTCTAAAGCTATGGCGAAGAAAGAAGAATCTACGGAGCAATTGACTCCGCAACAGCAGAAGCAGAAAGCTCTGCAGGCTGCAATGGAAAAAATCGAGAAGAGCTTCGGCAAAGGCGCTATCATGCGCATGGGCGAAGAGAAAATCGTGAATGTGGAGGTGATTCCCACAGGTAGTATCGGACTGAATGCGGCTCTTGGTGTGGGAGGCTATCCCAAGGGACGTATCATAGAGATCTTTGGTCCTGAGTCATCAGGAAAGACCACGTTGGCTATCCATGCCATTGCAGAGTGTCAGAAGGCAGGTGGTGTTGCTGCATTCATCGATGCAGAGCATGCCTTTGATCGTTTCTATGCAGAAAATCTGGGAGTAGACATCGAAAACCTGTACATCTCACAACCAGACAATGGCGAGCAGGCTCTCGAAATTGCAGACGACCTGATTCGTTCCAGTGCGATTGACATCATCGTCATCGACTCAGTGGCAGCATTGACACCGAAGAAGGAAATCGAGGGTGACATGGGTGACTCTTCTGTAGGATTACAGGCTCGTCTGATGAGCCAGGCACTGCGTAAGCTGACCTCAACCATCTCGAAGACCAACACGACATGTATCTTCATCAATCAGTTGCGCGAAAAGATCGGAGTCATGTTTGGCAGTCCAGAAACCACGACTGGCGGTAATGCCTTGAAGTTCTATGCTTCCGTACGTCTGGATATCCGTCCCAACGGAAAGGTCAAGGATGGCGACGATATCCTCGGCAATCAGGTGAAGGTCAAGGTAGTAAAGAACAAGGTTGCTCCTCCCTTCCGCAAGGCAGAGTTTGAGATTATCTTTGGCGAGGGCATCTCAAAGATTGGTGAGATTGTAGATCTGGGTGTTGAGTTCAACATTATCAAGAAGAGCGGCTCATGGTTCTCATACGGAGACTCCAAGTTAGGTCAGGGTCGCGATGCCACCAAGAACCTGTTGAAAGACAATCCGGAACTCTGCGAAGAACTCGAAGCCAAGATTATGCAGGCTATCGCAGACAAGAAGGATTAAGAAAGACTAAATAAAAAAGGGGCGCTCAGATTGTTTGAGCGCCCCTTTTTTATTTAATCCTCTATGGGAGTTCCATTTTTCATACGCTGCTGGGCAGCCTTGGCTGTACCTTTACCTGTGGATTTCTTCGTGGTGGTAGCGCCCGTGTTATAAGATTCTACACGACCGTTTCTTCCGAAGTGGACGAAGAGCGACTTACCCTTAGAACGATAGTAGATCCAATCCGTCTTACCATTGCTACCCTGAACGATCTCGTTAGGCTCCTCACCCATAGCCAGGGTCACCTCATCCTCAGACATACCGATGATCACACGTCCCTGACGGATAGCAGCACGCGCCTCCTGACTGGTCTGACGCTCAGCTCCTTCACCCATACCGAAAATAAAGCCGAAGTAGTCTTCCAATTTCACATCGCGCTCTGCCAATTCATCCGGATGGGTGAAAAGGACATCACGATAATAAGGACGACGCGACTCCATCTCGGTCAGTGACAAAGTGACAAACGGAGTACCAGGACGTCTCTGAGCCTGATCCACACGGAAGGTGGTCATCTTTGGCACATTGACAAAACGCTCCTTACCATCACCCTTGGTCATCATCCTCGTGGTCTGTACGGTATGAATGGTCTTACCAATATAAGTAGCAAAGTCTTTGTTAACTGTCATAATGGCATCCTGCAACTCGAAGGAGGCATAGAAGGTATGCTTCAGACTGTCCATGATAAACTCATCATCACGCATACCACTATTGGTCTTTGACATTGCAATAGTCTGGTAAAATTCATTGCCATCCGCATCTTCCACGATGATCTTCACAGGGAAACTACGACTGCCGACACCAATCTGTGTCACCGTCACATCCAGATCCTTTGGCATCTTCACCTCACGATAGCCATCACCGTCGTATTCTGTATCCACACGGTAGATGGTTCCCTTGGTGTAGAGCTTCTTACCCATCAGCTTCTCTCTGGCAATATCCACATCACCGAGGTAAGCCAGCGTGGGCACACCGAACTTATTATAGCAATAGTCGTCAAACGAACCATTGGGTATTTCGAAATAATACATCTTGTTCTCGTCCTGACAGAGGAAGTTCACACGTGAATGACCATCTGCACTGACAGTATGTCCTTTGTAGATCATAATCTTATGACGGAGTGACATACTGCTGACCTCCTTACCTGTAGCGGCATCACAGAAGGTTCTTACAATCAGGTCATACTTCTCAGGCATCACCATGAACTTCATGCCCTCTTGCCAGTCGCAGAGACTGTAGAACTTGAAATTCTGACTGATGAAGTCTGTCGGAGCATTCTCGTCTTTCTGACCTTCTGCCTCATTGCTCGTCTGCTGGGCAGCAGCGGCCTTCTGCTGGGCAGTACGGGTCTTCACGATGTAGGTGTTCACCTGTGCCGAGACCGTCATCATCAGCATGGCGAGTCCCATTGTCAAAATTGCTCTTTTCATTACCATGGTTTTATAAATTGTACAATTTCGAGTGCAAAGATAAAAAAAATATTTGATACTTGTGCCAAAATGACGTGACAAAAAACGTTTTTCCGCAAAAAAAAGCGTTTTGGCACGTGCTTTGCAAGGTTTTTTGCGGATAAATGTCCAAATTTAATAGAGTATAAACTTAAAAAAGATAAGAATTATGGGAAAAATTATTGGAATTGACTTAGGAACTACCAACAGCTGCGTTGCCGTATTCGAGGGTAACGAGCCAGTAGTGATTGCCAACAGCGAGGGTAAGCGTACAACTCCTTCTGTCGTTGGTTTTGTTGAGAACGGTGAGCGCAAGATCGGTGACCCTGCCAAGCGTCAGGCCATCACTAACCCCAAGAACACCGTGTATTCTATCAAGCGTTTTATGGGTGAGAACTGGCAGCAGACGGAGAAAGAGATTTCTCGCGTACCTTATTCAGTAGTGAACGAGGGCGGTTATCCCCGTGTCGACATCAATGGTCGTAAGTACACCCCACAGGAAATTTCTGCAATGGTGCTGCAGAAGATGAAGAAGACCGCTGAGGACTACCTCGGCCAGGAGGTGACGGATGCTGTGATTACCGTACCTGCTTACTTCTCCGACTCTCAGCGTCAGGCTACCAAGGAGGCTGGCCAGATTGCAGCTCTCAATTTTA
>JAEEGG010002923.1_pt1 | contig 43387 bp, 33 predicted proteins | sample 9134161 | NCBI WGS metagenome assembly JAEEGG01 (sample SAMN16246543, study PRJNA631951) | gut metagenome | biome: gut microbiome; feature: rumen; material: CR-attached | host: Bos | place: Iran: Karaj | collected 2018-10 | reverse complement strand
GCCTCAAATACAAGAGATTCCCCTTCAATCCCCGCGGCTACAGGGTTGTTCTCATCGACACTATGGTGAAACATACCCTCGCCTCGTCTGAATACAACGTTCGCCGTGCACAGTGCGAAGAGGGCGTTGCAAGGATTGCAAAGGACCATCCCGGCGTTGAGCTGCTCCGCGACGTGACTCCCAAGATGCTCGAGAGCTACCGCGACAAACTGGACCCGATGGTATTCAAGAGATGCTCTTATGTAGTATACGAAGACAAGCGCTTGCTCGACGGCTGCCGCGACCTTGAGAAGGGCGACCTGAAGGCATTCGGCGCCAAGATGTTCGCAACCCACGACGGTCTCAGCAAGGACTACGGCGTGAGCTGCGAGGAGCTCGACTTCATCGTCGACATCGCCCGCAAGAACGAGGGCGTCATCGGCGCACGTATGATGGGCGGCGGCTTCGGCGGCTGCGTGATCAGCATCGTCAAATCCGGCGCATACAAGGGCTACATCGAGGACGTCAAGAAAGCCTATATCAAGAAATTCGGCAAGGATCCGCGCGTGATCAACGTTGTCATCAGCGACGGTGCCAAGAAATGGAATCTCAGAAAAATCAAATAACTATGGCAGAAATCAAACATTTCACCCTCACCAACAGCAAAGGCGAGAGCGTCGTACTGAGCAACTTCGGAGCCAGCATCCTGGCCATCAACGTTCCTGACCGCGGCGGCCGTATCGACAACGTCGTGCTGGCCTATGCCAAAGACGAGGACTACTATGACGACGGTCCCTTTATGGGCAAGACTCCCGGAAGATATTCAAACCGTATCGCGAAGGGCCATTTCACCCTTGACGGCAAGCAATACACCCTCTCTATCAACTGCGGTACCGAGCACCTGCACGGCGGCATCAAGGAAGAGAGCTACGCCAACCGCGTGTGGGACGCCGAGCAGAAAGGCAATTCAGTCGTGATGTCACTTTTCAGCCCTGACGGCGACGCCGGCTATCCCGGCAACCTGAAGGTCCAGGCCACCTATACCTGGGATGACGACAGCTGCCTCACCCTCGACTTCGTCGCCACCACCGATGCCAAGACAGTAGTGAACCTCACCAACCACGTCTATTTCGACCTCCGCGGTGCCAGCAACAAGCAAGGAGGCATACTCAACCACGTGCTGAAGCTCAACTGCAGCAGGTATCTGCCTACCGACGACCAGCTGATCCCCACCGGAGAAATCGCTCCGGTTGCCGGAACTCCGATGGACTTCACCAAAGGCAGGATCGTAGGCAAGGATATCCACGATTACAGCTTCCCCGCACTCAAGTTCGGCAAGGGCTACGATGCCTGCTGGGCTATCGACGACTTCGACGGCAGCATCAAGCCTATCGCCGAGCTGTGTGAGCCCTCTACCGGCAGAAAGATGGTCCTGAGCACCAACAAACCCGGAGTCCAGCTCTACACCGGCAATTACCTTGAGGGCTGCCCCGACGGTCCTGGCGGATATGTCTACAAGGAGAATGACGGTCTGGCTCTCGAGTGCCAGGACTTCCCGGACGCTCCCAACCATCCCAACTTCGGCTACAAGCCGCTGGAGCCCGGCGAGACATACCACCACACTATGAAGTGGCAGTTCTCCGCTGAATAAAGCCCGAGGGCGACATATTGTTCGAAAAATTGAGGGTATCGTTGACATAAATGATACCCTCAATTGTTTTTTAATGCACGAGTTTCTATTTTTGCAGCTACATTGTTTCGCAGTGGTATGAGAAAAGTTAGAGTTTTTGCACCGGCGTCCATAGCCAATATGGGCTGTGGTTTCGACATCATCGGTCTGGCCCTTGACGAAGTAGGGGACATCATTGAAATTGTTCAAAGCGAAGGAGACGGCCTGACCATCACCAACAAGACAGACGTTCCGCTTCCCGAAGACATCGAGAAGAACGTCATAACACCGGTGGTCCGCTCTTTTCTCAAGAGGATCGGCAAGAAAGCCCAGATAGACGTCACCATCTGCGAGAAGATTTATCCCGGCAGCGGCATAGGCTCCAGCGCGGCATCCAGTGCTGCGGCTGCCTACGGTATGAACGAGCTTTACGGCTGCCCCCTGACCGAAGAGGAGGTGGTCGAGTGCGCAATGGAGGGTGAAAACCTCGCTTCCGGCGGCTACCACGCTGACAATGCGGCTCCCGCAGTGATGGGCGGCATCATCCTCATCCGCGGCTATGAACCCCTTGACGTGGTGAAGATTTCCGTGCCCGGCAACTTCTACTGCGCCGTGATCCATCCCCGCATCGTCGTCTCAACCAAGGAGGCCCGCGAGATCCTGCCGAAGCAGGTGCCCCTGCACAGCGCCATCACCCAGTGGGGCAATGTGGGCGGTCTGGTGGCCGGCCTTTTCACTTCAGATATCGAACTGGTCGGCCGCTCGATGAAGGATGTAATCGCAGAACCGTACCGCAAGCAGTTCATCCCCGGTTTCGACGAGCTCCGCGAGAAAGTCCTCAAGGCCGGTGCGCTTGCAATGAACATCTCCGGTTCGGGTCCTTCAGTGTTTGCGCTTTGCAACCATAAGGACAAGGCAGATGCTGCCGGCAAGGTGATGGGTGACCATTTCAGCTCCCGCGGCATCGAGAATGAGGTTTATGTGGTGAAGGTTTCCAACAAGGGAGCCAAACTGACAAGAGTTTCCATCTGATGGTTTACTATAGCACAAGAGACAGAGAAAGGCTGCATCCCTACAGCCTCAAGGAAGCTGCATTTATGGGTCTTGCACCCGACGGCGGCCTGTTCGTGCCAGAGCGTATCCCCGCTGTCGATATGGCGGTGGTGGAGAGCAAGGCGGCTGAATCTTATGCAGAGATGGCCTGCTATCTGTCCGGCCTGTTCTTCGGCGACGACGTGCCGCAGGCAGACCTGCGCAGGATGGTCTTCAATGCCTACAACTTCGACTGCCCGCTGGTGAAGGTGGGGGAGGGTAAGTACACCCTCGAGCTGTTCCACGGTCCGACCTTCGCCTTCAAGGACTTCGGAGCCCGCTTTATGGGCGGAATGCTCGGCCTGCTGAACCAGTCGGCCGAAGACCTGGTGGTGCTCACGGCAACATCGGGTGACACCGGAAGTGCAGTTGCCGCCGGTTTCTACAACGTGCCGGGCATCAAGGTGGTTGTGCTCTACCCGAACGGCAAGGTTTCCGACCTGCAGGAGAGCCAGATGACCACTCTGGGCGGCAATATCCGTCCCGTGCGTGTCAACGGCAATTTCGACGACTGCCAGGCCCTCGTAAAGCAGGTTTTCAATGATTCTTCGTTCCGTTCTCACGTCAACGTGACTTCGGCCAACTCCATAAACATCCTTCGCTGGATTCCCCAGTCATTCTATTATTTCTACGGCTGGTGCCAGTGGAAGAAGGCGACGGGGGAGCAGTTGCCTACCATCGTCGTGCCCAGCGGCAACTACGGCAACATCACCGCCGGTATGCTGGCTCAAGCTATGGGACTGCCGGTGAAGGGCTTCGTGGCCGGCTCAAACGCCAACGACGTAGTGCCTGAATATCTCCAGACCGGTGTCTACAACCCACGCGAGAGCGTGCGCACCATCGCCAACGCAATGGATGTCGGCGCTCCGAGCAACTTCGAGCGGATGATGTATCTCTACGGAGAGGATTTCGACCGTCTCACCGGCTCTTTGGCCGGCTTCAGCAATACCGACGCCGAGATACGTGACGGCATCCGCGATATGTACGAGAAGTTCGGCTATGTTTCCGACCCCCACAGTGCTGTGGGCTACAACGCCTCGAAGTTCTATGACATAGACGGCTTCTGGCTCTCCACTGCCCATCACGCCAAGTTCCGCGAGGTCATCGCCGATACCCTCGGCCGCGAATTTCCCATCCCCGAAGGCCTTCAGGTAGCAATGCGCAAACACAAGCACTTCCATCCGATGGACGTGTCAGTAGCAGCGTTGGAGGACTATATCGTGGAGTGCGTGAGAGAGTAGGATTATACTATATGTTATGAAAATAGCAAGATATGTTGTAGCGTGTCTGTTGACTGTAACCGCGCTGAGCGCTTGCCGCGAGACAGAAATTCCATCCGCGGCAGTCAATGCTGATTCCATCGCCGGCTTCTACCTGCTCAATGAAGGTAACAAGGGGAGCAACAGATGCACACTTGACTACTATGACTACCAAAGCGAAGTATACATCAAAAACGTATTTGCTGTACGCAATCCGGGAATGGCCGAGTCACTGGGAGACCTCGGCAATGACCTGCAGCGCTACGGGTCCAAGCTATATGCCGTGGTAAACTGCTCAAACCTGGTTGAGGTCATTGATGTCGCGACGGCAAAGCATATAGGGCAGGTATCTGTCCCTAACTGCCGCTACATAGTCTTTCAGGACGGCTACGCATATGTGAGCTCATACGCAGGGCCAGTGGATTCTGAACGGGACTCTGTCGGTTATGTCGCAAAAATCGACACGACTTCCCTTCAGGTAGTGGCGACCTGCAAGGTGGGATATCAGCCGGAAGAGATGGTCATCACGAAGGGCAAACTATACGTGGCCAATTCGGGATGCTGCCGTGTGCCCGATTACGAGCATACAATCTCGGTTGTCGATCTGTATTCGTTTCAGGAAGTCGGCAAAATAGACGTGGCTCCGAACCTGCACCGGATGGAACTTGACCCTTACGGCAGACTCTGGGTGTCCAGCCGGGGCGATTATTTCGACATACAATCGATGTTATTTGTCATCGATACGGATGGCGACTGTGTCATCGATCAGTTAGACTTGTTGCCCTGCAGCGATATGACCATCTGCGGCGATTCGCTCTACGTGTTGGCCAATGTCTGGAGTAACTATACACAGGTCAGCGAGGTCAGCTATGGCATCGTGGATTTGACCACCCGCGAGATTGTCTCCCGCAGTTTTATCAGCGACGGCACTGACTACCAGTTCGAAAACCCCTACGGCATAGCTGTCAACCCCCAGACGCGCGAAATCATCATAACCGAAGCCAGCGACTATGTCACCCCGGGAAGAATCTATTGCTACTCGCCCGAAGGCAGGCTTAAATGGAAAGCCGAAACAGGCGATGTCCCTTCCCGCATCGTATTCACCAACAAGTCCCTTCTCTGACCCCGAAGACCTCCAGGTCGCAATGCATATCCTATACCGGGCAAGGTGTGCTTTTTTGCTGGCTACCTTGCCCGCTTTCTTTTTGCTCTCCCCTGATTGCCAGGCGATTATCATTTTAAGATGGGCAAGGCGTGCCGTATTTTTACCCACCTTGCCCGATAAGATGGTCTGATGAAGACAGCCTCTGATGGGAAGCAGGTCTTCGGGGGGCTGGCCACCCGCGGCGGCAGAGCGGGAGGGACCCGACGTCAGCGAGTTATCGCGTAGCGATGACGAAGATGGCGTTGGGAGGGATTGGAGTGAGCCGAAGGCGAACGGAACCCCCCGAAGGTCTCCTTTCCATCAGAGGCTGCGTGCGCGGAGCACTCCTTCTTGGCGACGAGATGAATGTGATGCGCATTTCTTCATATTGTCGCCTGAAAACGGACTTTTTCGGTGGGATTGTGGCTACGATATGAACCACACGGCCTCACATCCATACTGTGGTGCAGAAATGGGAAATGAGTTAGTTCGCGGGCCGGAGGCAGCGGTGTATCAGTCCAGTCCGCTGGTCTTTTCGCCGTTGCGGATTTCAGTGGAGCTGATGTTGGTCAGGGGGGCGTCGAGGAGCTTGGCCTGGAGCTCCTTGCAGAGCTCTTTGGTGTTTTCGGTGCCGAGGCGGGGGTAGACCCAGATCTCGTAGTCGGTGACGATCTCCTGCCAGTCTTTCCAGCGTTTGAAACCTTCAAGATTGTCGGCGCCCATCACGAGGATGAAGTGGGTGTCGGGTTCGGCGGCCTGCAGGTGACGGAGGGTGTTGATGGTGTATGACGGGCGCTCCAGCTGATATTCGATATCGCTGACAGTCACGTCCAGCCCTAGCCGCGCGACCTGGGCGCGGACTTTGGCCAGGCGCTCGTCGTCGCTCAGCGAGGCTTGCTCCTTGAAGGGGCTCTGCGGCGACACGATCATCCGCACTTCGTCGATGTCGCTGCAGCCGCACAGATAGCGCAGGATGTTGACGTGTCCGATGTGCAGCGGATTGAAAGTGCCGAAATAGAGCGCGACGGTTCTGTCGGTGAAGATGGGCAGATGCTCGGCCTTGCGCAGGCACATATCCAGGTCGTCATTGATGAGCACCACGTCGAACTTGTCGGCATACTCCATCTCTTCGGCAGCCTTGGCGACTCGCCTGTCGATAGCCTCGGGACTGTCGGTGCCGCGCTTGACCAGGCGGCGGCGCAGCTCCTCGGGCGACGGGGCCTGGATGAAAACCGACAGCGCGTTGTCCCCGAAATAATTCTTGAGGTTCACGCCGCCCTTCACGTCCACGTCGAAAAGGATGATGTTGCCGTTGCCCCAGATGCGCTCCACTTCGCTTTTCAGGGTGCCGTAGTACGACCCCTGATAGACCTGCTCGTATTCCACGAACTGACCCTCAGCGATCCTGGCCTTGAATTCCTCTTCACTCAGGAAATAGTAATCGCGCCCGTCGACCTCGGCGCCGCGCGGCTGGCGGGTTGTTGCGGATATGGAGAATTCAAGACTTGGAAACTTGGAAATCAGGTGCTTGACGACAGTGGTCTTGCCTGACCCTGAAGGGGCTGAAAAAATGGCGACTTTCTTTTTCATATCTGCAAATTTACCATTTTATTTAATAACTTTGCGTCGCTTCTGAAAGGACAGTTAATAAATTCATTTTTTACAAAATAATATGGTATCATACAAAGAATTAGGCCTTGTCAACACTCGCGAGATGTTCGCTAAGGCTATCAACGGCGGTTACGCCATCCCCGCTTTCAACTTCAACAATATGGAGCAGCTCCAGGCAATCATCCAGGCAGCAGCCGAGACCAAGAGCCCGGTGATCCTGCAGGTCAGCAAAGGAGCCCGCAACTACGCTAACCAGACCCTTCTCCGCTATATGGCCCAGGGTGCTGTAGAATATGCAAAAGAACTCGGTTGGGAGAATCCCCAGATCGTTCTCCATCTCGACCACGGTGACAGCTTCGAGACTTGCAAGAGCTGCATCGAGTTCGGTTTCTCATCAGTTATGATCGACGGCAGCCACCTGCCTTACGACGAGAACGTAGCCCTGACCAAGAAGGTAGCCGACTACGCACACCAGTTCGACGTAACAGTCGAGGGTGAGCTCGGTGTTCTTGCAGGTGTTGAGGATGAAGTAAGCTCAGACCACCACACATACACCCGTCCCGAGGAAGTCGTAGACTTCGTTACCAAGACCGGTTGCGACTCACTCGCCATCTCTATCGGAACTTCACACGGCGCATACAAGTTCAAACCCGAGCAGTGCCACAAAGATCCTGAGACCGGCCGTCTCGTTCCCCCGCCGCTGGCATTCGACGTGCTCGACGGTGTAATGAAAGAGCTCCCCGGCTTCCCGATCGTCCTCCACGGTTCCTCATCAGTTCCGCAGGAAGAAGTTGACGTCATCAACACTTACGGCGGTCAGCTCGAAGCTGCCATCGGTATTCCCGAGGAGCAGCTCCGCAAAGCTGCCAAGAGCGCTGTCTGCAAGATCAACATCGACTCTGACTCTCGTCTGGCGATGACTGCTGCAGTCCGCAAGGTGCTTGCTGAGAATAAGGGCGAATTCGATCCTCGCAAATATCTCGGCCCTGCCCGCGACAATATGAAGAAGCTCTACATCCACAAGATCATCAACGTTCTCGGCAGCGACGGCAAAGCCTAGTCGTTATACATACTAAAGAGAAGCCCTGTATCGAAAGACACAGGGCTTTTTCTTTTGAACGACTGGCCCTCATTGCTACGGCACCAGCACCATCTCGTCGAAGAGGTAGGAGGCGCCGCCGATGCGGTCGATGACGAAGAGGGCGTAGCGGATGTCGATGGAGATGTTGCGGCAGATCTCAGGGTCGAAGACGACATCGCTCATTGTTCCTTCCCACACACGGTCGAAGTTGAGGCCCACGAGCCGGCCGTCAGCATTGATGACGGGACTGCCGGAGTTGCCGCCGGAAGTGTGGTTCGTGGCGAGGAAGCAGACCGGGATCGTGCCGTCGACGCCCCAGCGGCCATAGTCTTTGGCCGCGTAGATGTCGCGAAGGCGCTGCGGGATGTCATAGTCGTAAATGTCCGGATTGTCCTTCTGCATAATGCCCTCGATGGTTGAGACGGGCTTGTAGACCACACCGTCGGAAGGCTCGTAGCCTGAAACCTTGCCGTAGGCTATGCGGAGGGTGAGGTTGGCGTCGGGATAGAACACTTTCTGGGGTTCGAAGGCCATCTGGCCGCGCATATAGGTGCGCATCAGCAGGTCGATCTGGCGGGTGAGAGCGCTGCGCTGCTGGGCGATGCTGTCGCGGTAATGCTCATAGAAACTCTGGGAGAACTCCAGTGCCTCGGCCTCGGAGGCGAACACGGCCTTGCGCCAGGCCTCGACGCTGCCGAACTGAGCCATCTTGCGGTCGTAATATGCCGGACGCAGGTCTCCGGTCATATTCTTGCCGTATGCAGCGACCACAAGGTCGAAGATTTCCTCGTCGATGGGCTGGTAATAATCCTTCCAGAAAGCGGCGCTGTCGACCTTGCCGCGGCGGACGAATGCCGGCCACTCGATGGCGGCGATGGCTTCGCTGTAGTTCTCGTAGGCGTAGGTATACTTGTCCAGCAACTGCTGCAGCGAGTCGAGCTTCTCCACAACCCCTTCATATTCGCTGCCGGCAGCCCATCTCTTGAAACGGGCCTGGTAGGCTTCCTTGTTTTCCACAGTCTTCATCTTGCGTATGCCCTTGGCCTCTCCCTGCCACTTCTTCCAGGCGTTGGCGACGGAAGATTTCTTGCTGGCATACTGGATGCGGATGGCGGGACTCTGGGCCATATATTTGTTCATCACGTCGAGCCTCATATCTCGCAGTGCGATCTTGGTGGGGTTGGATATCTCTGAAGTGTAATTGACGGCGCTTGCGGTGATGTACTCCCTGGTCGAACCGGGGCAGCCGTAGACGAAGGTGAAGTCACCCTCACGCACGCCAGCAGTCGAGATCTCGAAGAATTTTTTGGGAGAATAGGGAATGTTTTCGTCAGAATAGTCGGCAGGCTCCCCGTCCGGACCGGAGTAGACCCTGAACATCGAGAAGTCGCCGGTGTGGCGCGGCCACATCCAGTTGTCGGTCTCGCCTCCGAACTTGCCGATGGAGCTCGGCGGGGCGCCGACGAAACGCACGTCACGGTATACCTTGAAGATGTAGAGGAAATACTGGTTGCCGTAATAGAGGGCAGCCACCTGGGCCCTGAGTCCCTTGCCGCCGGCAACTGCAGCGTCGATGAGCTTCTGGGCATTTGCGGCTGCGACGCTGTCGCGGGCCTCTTCGCCCATCGCAGGGTCATAGCCGGCGAGCACCTTGTCTGTGACGTCGTCCATCCTCACCAGATAGCTGACTGTCAGGCCGGGGCAGGGGAGTTCCTGCTCGCGGCTCATAGCCCAGAAACCGTCGGTGAGGTAGTCGTGCTCCACTGAGCTGTGACGCTGGATGTAGCTGTAGCCGCAGTGGTGGTTGGTGATGAGCAGGCCCTTGTCGGAAATCATCTCGCCGGTGCAGCCTGAGCCGAACAGCACGACGGCGTCCTTGAGGGACGAATGGTTGACGCTGTAGACATCTTCGGCACTGAGCTTGAAGCCTTTGGCCTGCATATCGCCGATGACGGACTCTATCATACTGGGAAGCCACATACCCTCGTCGGCCATCGCCGCGAAGGATACTGTCAGTGCTGTGAGGATCGAAAGGAGTTTTTTCATATCATTAAATGTTTAATTTCTTGAGGAATGAGTGGCGGTGCTCCGGAGTGATGCCGAGCGCGGCGATGGCCTCGTAATGCTCCTTGGTGGGGTAGGCAGCATTGCGCTCCCAGCCGTAGCCGGGGTATTGTTCCGCCAAGGCGGTCATATATTCGTCGCGGTAGGTCTTGGCAAGGATGGAGGCCGCTGAAATGGCCGGAATCTTCGCGTCTCCCTTGACAACCGTCATATACGGGATCTCAGCCCCGTCAGGGCCGGCGTACGGCTTGAAGCGGTTGCCGTCCGCCAGGATCAGCTCCGGCACGACGCCCATCTTCGCGATGGCCAGGTGCATTGCCTTTATGGACGCGTTGAGGATGTTTATCTCGTCAATCTCGGCGGCGCTGACGCTGGCTACGCCCCAGGCTATCGCATTCTGCTCGATGATGGGGCGCATCTGCTCGCGGCGGCTTTTGGTCAGCTGCTTGCTGTCGGCCAGCCAGGGGTGGCGGAAGTCTTCGGGCAGTATCACCGCTCCGGCGAAGACAGGACCTGCCAGCGGCCCGCGGCCAGCCTCGTCGCAGCCTGCGATGACGCGGTATCCCACCCCTCCGAACAGGGATTCCCCCTCGGGACCGAGAATCTCGGCGAGGGCTTCGCAAGTGCTTTTACCGGTGCTCAGAGCAATCATATTTACAAAGATACGCATTTTTATTAGAGCCCGAAGGGCGTTTGGTAAGTCCCTTCCCCGTGGGAAGGGATTTAGGGATGGGGCTGCAAAAAGAAAAATGGTGCGGTGGGGGAATGGTTTGCATACCACTAAAGGTGGAGTTCCTTGAAAAGGCCGAATTAAAATTGGTTTTGTATCTTTGTATACTATGAATTATTTGGCAATAGATATAGGGGCTACGAGCGGACGCGGCATTCTCGGCGTTCTGGACGGCGGCAGGCTGACCACCGAGGAGATCGCGCGCTTCCCCAACCGCATCATCCGTGAGAACGGCCATTGGATGTGGGACCTTGCGGCCCTGTATGACTCAATCATCGGCGCCCTCAAAACAGTCTCCGAGCGGAAAATCGAGATCGAGTCCATCGGTATAGATACCTGGGGAGTGGATTTCGCCCTTTTCGGCAAGGACGGCAAGTTGCTGCGCAATCCTTACTGCTACCGCGACCCTTACACCGCCGGCGAGCCGGAGCGTTTCTTCGGAAAGGTTCCGGCCGAAAAAGTCTATGACATCACCGGCATCCAGGTGATGGACTTCAACAGCCTTTTCCAGCTTTCTGCCCTGCGCAGGGAGGACGATGCCGCCCTGAAGGAAGCCTGCAGGATCCTTTTCATCCCCGATGCCCTAAGCTGTCTGCTCACCGGGCGGCAGGTGTGTGAGTACACCATAGCTTCGACCTCCCAGATGCTGGATGCACGCAGACGGGAATTCGATCCGCAGCTGCTCGCCGCACTCGGCTTGGAACGCAGCATTTTCGGGGAGATGGTGCAGCCCGCAGAGACGATCGGCACACTGACCCCCGAGGTGCAGAGCCTCACAGGGCTGGGCCCTGTGGCCGTAAAGGCCGTAGCAGGACACGACACCGCAAGTGCCGTGGCAGCCGTTCCTGCAGCGGGCCGTAACTTCGCCTACCTGAGCTCCGGAACCTGGAGCCTGATGGGCATCGAGACCGACAGCCCCATAATAACCGAAGAGAGCCGTGCGAGAAACTTCACCAATGAAGGAGGCATCGGCGGCACGATCCGTTTCCTGAAGAATATATGCGGAATGTGGCTGCTGGAACAGTGCCGTGCGGAGTGGGGCGACGTGGCCTATGACCTGCTCATCGATGAAGCGCTCGCAGAGGAGCCCTTCGGCATCCTGATCAATCCGGATGCAGGGTGCTTTGCGGCTCCGGCCAGTATGACCGCGGCAATCTGCGATTATTGCAGGGCCACCGGCCAGAAGGTTCCGAAGCGTCGCGGACAATACACCCGCGCCATCTTCGACAGCCTTGCGCTGCGCTACCGGCAGGTGTTCGGCTGGCTCAGGGAGCTGGCTCCTTTCCCGGTAGACAAACTTCACATCATTGGCGGCGGAGCCCGCAACAGACTCCTCAACCAGTTCACGGCAGATGCCATAGGAGTTGAGGTCGTCGCCGGCCCCACCGAATGCACGGCCATCGGCAACATAATGGTCCAGAGCGGAGTTTCGGACCCCCGCGGCATCATAGCCGCTTCAGTGGATACCGAAACCTTCCAGCCCCGCGATACGGCTGTCTGGGATAAAGCATTTGACAAGTTTTTGAGAATAAACAATAATTGATATGAAAGAAGAACTACTTGAGAAAGCTTACGCCATTGCTGCAGAGAGATATGCAGAGGCAGGCATAGATACCGAAAAGGCTCTCGGCAGGCTGCAGAAGATGGCCATATCGCTGCACTGCTGGCAGGCCGACGACGTGCGCGGCTTCGAATCGGCAGGCGGAGAAGACCTCACCGGCGGCATCCAGACCACCGGCAACTATCCGGGCCGTGCCCGCAACGTCGAGGAACTCCGCTCAGACGTGCTAAAGGCAACCAGTATGATCCCCGGCCGTCACCGTCTGAACCTGCACGAAATATACGGGGAGTTCGGCGGCCGCAAGGTAGACCGCGACGAAGTGGGCCCCGAGCACTTCAAAGGCTGGATGCAGTGGTCCCGCGAGCAGGGTATGCCGCTGGATTTCAATACCACCTCTTTTTCGCATCCGCTCAGCGGAGACCTGTCGCTGTCCAACCCCGACAAGGCCATCCGTGACTTCTGGATCGAACATTCGAAACGATGCCGTGCCATCGCCGACGAGATGGGCCGCAACCAGGGCGATCCCTGCATAATGAACCTCTGGGTACACGACGGCAGCAAGGACATCACCGTCAACCGCTACAAGTACCGCGAACTTTTCCGCAGCAGCCTCGACGAGATCTTCGCCACTAAATACGATATGATGAAGGACTGCCTCGAGAGCAAGACCTTCGGCATCGGCCTCGAGAGCTACACTGTCGGCTCCCTTGAGTTCTGCGTGGGTTACTGTGTGCAGCACGGCAAGATATACACCATCGACACCGGCCACTATCATCCCACCGAGAGCGCTGCCGACAAGGTTTCTTCGGTGCTGCTCTTCGTGCCTGAGCTTATGCTCCACGTGAGCCGCCCGGTGCGCTGGGATTCCGACCACGTAGTGATAATGAACGACGACATACTCGACCTGTGCAAGGAAATCGTCCGCGCAGACGCTCTCGACCGCGTGCATTTCGGTCTCGACTATTTCGACGCTTCTATCAACCGCATAGGTGCCTACGTCATTGGTGCCCGCTCGGCCCAGAAATGTATGCTCCAGGCTCTGCTCGAACCGGTAGAACGCCTTCGCGAATACGAAGAGAGCGGCCGGGGCTTCCAGCGCCTGGCCCTCCTTGAAGAAGCCAAGACCCTGCCTTGGAGTGCGGTCTGGGATATGTTCTGCCTCCGCAACGAGGTCCCTGTCGGGGAAGATTTCATCCCCGAGATAGAGCGCTACGAGAAGGAAGTAACAAGCAGGAGATAAGATATGTCAATCCTTATCGGCCTTCTGATAATCGCAGTCGGCGCATTCTGCCAGTCGAGCAGCTATGTGCCCATCAACAAGATCAAATCCTGGAGCTGGGAGTCGTTCTGGGCCTTGCAGGGAGTCTTCGCCTGGCTCATATTCCCTTTCCTGGGAGCCCTGCTCGCAGTGCCTGCCGGCCATTCCCTCTTCGAGGTGTATGCCGCCCATCCGACTGATGCGCTGCTGGCCGCCTTCTTCGGCGTGCTGTGGGGCATCGGCGGCCTGACCTTCGGCCTGTCGATGCGCTATCTCGGCATAGCGCTGGGACAGAGCATCGCCCTCGGCACCTGCGCCGGCCTTGGAACCATCCTTACTCCGCTGTTCACTGGCCATCCCGGCGACCTGACCGGAGCTGTGATAACTGGAGTCGTCGTCACGATCCTCGGCATAGCCGTCATCGGCGTAGCCGGCTCCTTGAAGACGAAGGAACTGGCAGCGCGGGGGACGCAGAGCACCGTGAAAGAATTCAACTTCAAGAAAGGCATAGCCGTGGCGCTGCTGGCCGGCTTTATGAGCGCCTGCTTCTCGATAGGGCTCGGCTTCGGAGAGAGCCTCTGCTGGAGCGGGACCAAGGAGATATTCAGGACTCTTCCCGCGACGTTTATGGTAACTCTCGGCGGAGCGGTCACCAACCTGGCATACTGCTTCCGCCAGAACAGCAAGAACAAGACCTGGGGCGATTACAGGCAGAAATCCCTCTGGGGCAACAACCTGCTCTTCTGCGCCCTTGCCGGCCTGCTGTGGTACAGCCAGTTCTTTGGCCTGAGCCTCGGCAAGGGCTTCCTCACCGACGCTCCGGTGCTGCTCACTTTCTCGTGGTGCATACTTATGGCCCTCAACGTCACGTTCAGCAACGTGTGGGGCATAATACTCAAGGAATGGAAGGGCTGCAGCCGCAAGACCATAGTAGTGCTTGTAGTAGGCCTCGCGATACTCGTTTTCTCTTCATTCCTTCCCCAACTGATAGGATAGTCCGATATGAAATCTATACTTGACACACGTCCCGCCCTGACGGCGGAAATAATGAAAGTCGCCGAGGTGGCCGGCTACCTTTGGGAGAAGGGCTGGGCCGAGCGCAACGGCGGCAACATAACCATCAATGTGACGAATGAGGTGGGCTGCGGCTGCAGTCTTCCCGACAAAGCCCTCGCAGGCCCGTTCGAAATAGGGGAGACGCTCCCCAACCTCAAGGGCTGCTGGTTCTACTGCAAAGGCACGAACCGACGTATGCGCGACCTTGCCCGCGACCCTATGGCGAACGGCTCGGTGATAAAGATTACCGACGACTGCGCGCACTATTACATAGTCGCTGACGCCGTGGTGCCTCCGACTTCCGAGCTGCCCTCGCATCTGGCCGTACACAATTATCTCATCGGCAAAGGCTCTTCATACAAAGCCTGCGTGCATACTCATCCGACCGAGCTGGTGGCGATGAGCCACACTGAGGCTTTCCTGCAGAAAGATGTGCTGACAAAGCTGCTGTGGAGTATGATTCCCGAAACCAGGGCATTCTGCCCCCGCGGCCTCGGCATAGTTCCTTATATGCTGCCGGGATCGAAGGCTCTGGCGGCGGCGACCATCGCTGCCATCGATGAAGATTATGATGTCGTACTCTGGGAAAAGCACGGAGTCTTCGCTATCGGCGAGGATGTCATCGAGGCTTTCGATATGGTGGATACGCTCAACAAAAGCGCGCTCATCTATCGGGATGCGCGCGCTATGGGTTTCGTCCCCGACGGCATGAGTGAGGCACAGATGGCGGAAATCTCCAAGGCCTTCAATCTACCAAAGTGATAATACATCAGTCCTAATAGTGGCAAATTGATGCTGTCGGCAGCAATGCCTAGGGCAACCGCGAATTTATTCCACAAATTCGCGCCCCTCCAGACCCCCTTCTTTGCTCGGCAAAAAGGCCGGCCTCGCAAAGTGGGGCACAATGTTGCCTTGCGGCATTCTGCCAACAGCATCGACTGCAAACACCTTCGTGATAGAAGTGGGCAGATGCAAGGGAAGCAAGATGGCTGGAGAGGGTGGCCAGGGTCTTCACAACAACATCCAGAGCGTCAGTTTTTATTCGTAGAGCCAGCCGGCGATTATGCCTTTGATCTCTTCCTGGGTAGCCTCGGGGAAAGTGCGGATGCGCGCCCTGTGGCTTCCGGCCGGATCGATGTAGATGTGCACGTTCTCGCCGACAGGTTCGGACGCCCTGACTGCGGACCACGGGTCGAACTCTCCGTAGATGAAGAGCATACGGGCGTCTGTGGTCTTGAGGAATTTCTTCAGCTTGCGGCTGAGAGTCTTGTCGAAACGCAGGTTGCGGGCGTCTTCGGGCACGAAGATGCGCTCGAGGTATCCCTTGGCGCTCTTGATAGTCAGGAGCTTCTTGAAGGGCTTCACGTCATAGCCGTAGTAGCCGAGTTCGTGGGCTGCCATCACGAAGAACGGCGTCGTGTCGCCTTCCTTCTTCCAGTAGTCGGGACCGCTTACCTGCACCATAAAGTCGAAAATCTCCTTGTCGGAAGCGTCGCTTGCAGGGATGTTTTCGACAGGAGTGCCCCACTGCCAGAAAGCGAATGAGAACTCCAGCGCAGTCATATCGTACACTTCATTGATGGGGATGCGGTATTCATATTTCTTCTCCTTGACAAAGGCTTCGAGCATAGGGGTGAGGGCTTCGCGTCGCTTCAGGAATTCGGTCTGGAATTCGCGGACAGCCTTGCGGTCGGAGATGCTGCCGCAGAAATCAGCTATGAAGGGCTCGTGGCGTCCGTCCTCGCGGCTGCGGCAGAAGGGACCTACGTAGGGGACAGTGATGTCCACGTCGTCGGGGAAGAAGGCGCGGAATATGGCCGAGTTCTGGCCACCCTTGCTGATGCCGGTGCCGATCCACTTCTTAGGGAAGACGGTCTTGAGCTCGGTGATGACGCGGTGGTAGTCGTTTGCTGCGTTTTCGGCGGTCAGGTATTCCCAGCCTGCGTCAGGTCTGGACTCGAGGAAGTAGCGGTGTTCGACAACCACGTTGTTGAGGTTGAAAAGCAGGGCAAGTTCATCCTTGTAGGTGGGCCTTGCAGCGTATGCTGCGCCGTAACCTTCAGCTACGAAGACGCTTGAAGAGTCGCGGTCGGTGCATCCGACGAAGACTCTCTGCAGGAAAGTGCCCTTTGAGGGATCCTTATGGCTTACGGGCTGCTCGAACCAGAGCAGGTATTTCTCGCCGAAAGCCTGGCCGGCGTCGAGCTTCTCGACTTTGCGAACTGAGGGGAGAGCCTCGAAAAGGGCCTGATAGTTCTGGGCGTCAACGTTCTGCGGAAACAGAAGCACAAATGCGGCGAGAACCGCTACTAAGTATCGTTTTGTCATTGTGGTATGTTATTTGTCTGCTATGCAAAACTACTGTTTTTTATCTAATTTTTCTTAACTTTGCTAGTTGGTGAACCATTTTTTTAATTCGACAATATCCAACTACTAATAACAAACAGAAATGAAAAAAGTCATTATTTCTCTTATGTGCGCAATCACAGTTCTTTCAGGTTGCGGCAACATGTCAAATCTCTCCAAGGGCTCATTGATCGGCGGTGGTGCAGGTGCTGCAGTAGGTGCAGGTATCGGCGCTCTCATCGGCGATGGTAAAGGTGCTGCCATCGGCGCTGCAATCGGTTCTGCAGTAGGAGCCGGCGCAGGTGCTATCATCGGCAACCAGATGGACAAGAAGGCTGAAGAACTGGCAGCTATCGAAGGTGCCAGCGTTGACACCCTGACTGATGTCAACAACCTCAAGTCAATCAAAGTTACCTTCGACAGCGGAATCCTCTTCCCTCACAACGGTACTGCATTGAGCAAAGCTTCCAAGGACGCTCTTGAGAAATTTGCAAATACTATGGCTGATATGCCCGAGACCGACCTTACTATCCAGGGCCACACCGACAACACCGGTACCAGGGAAGTGAATGACAGGATCTCTCTCAAGAGGGCCCAGTCAGTCAGTGAGTTCCTCAAGAAATGCGGAATGAAGGACGACCGCTTCACCGTTGAGGGGCTGGCATACGACGTTCCGGTTGCTTCAAATGAGACCGCAGAAGGCCGTGCACAGAACCGCCGCGTTGAGATCTACATCACTGCCAACGAGCAGATGATCGCCGACGCAGAGAAAGCAGCCAACTAATCTGACAATCCTTAACACTCACGGAAATGTTCAATACCGCTTATTGCTCCGACAAGTACCAGTACACGATGGGAAAGTCATACTTCGACAGTGGGATGAAAGACAAAATCGCTGTCTTCAACCTCTTTTACCGTACCGCTCCCGACAACAACAACTGGGCTGTGGTTTCAGGTGTCGAAGAGGTTCTCGAAATGATTTCGGGCCTGGGCAGGATGGATGAACGTTTCTTTGAGAAACTACTCCCGGGCGACGATTGCGATGAATATCGCAAGATGCTCGCCGCAATGAAATTCACAGGCAATGTATACGCTATGAGGGAAGGTGAGATCGCCTTCCCTCGCGAGCCTGTGATTACCGTAGAGGCTCCGCTGATAGAGGCCCAGGTGCTCGAGACCCCGATGCTGTGCATAATGAACCACCAGATGGCTGTCGCCACCAAGGCTTCAAGGGTCACCAGAAGCACCGCCAAACCGGTGAGCGAGTTCGGCTCCCGCAGGGCCCACGGCCCCTGGGCGGCGGTCTACGGCGGCAAGGCAGCCATCATCGGCGGCTGCGCCAACAGTTCCAATATCCTTTCCGCAGACATTTTCGGTTTCCAGTCCAGCGGAACGATGGCTCACAGCTACGTCACCTCCTTCGGAGTGTCGGTGGCCAGTGAGTACAAAGCATTCGACACATACATCAAGACCCATCGCGGTGAGGGGCTCATCCTCCTCATCGACACTTTCGACACCCTCAAGTGCGGCCTGCAGAATGCCATCCGCGCCTTCAAGGCCAACGGCATAGACGACAGCTATCCCCAGGGCTATGGCATCCGTCTCGACAGCGGTGACTTGGCATACCTCTCACAGGAGTGCCGCGCGCAGCTTGACAAGGCCGGCCTTGCAAAATGCAAGGTGTTCGCCACCAACTCCCTGGATGAATACCTCATCCCCGAGTTGGAGCGCCAGGGTGCAGCCATCGATTCCTACGGAGTCGGTGACGCCATCGCCACAAGCAAGCACAATCCCTGCTTCGGCAATGTTTACAAACTGGTCCAGATTGACGGCCAACCGGTGCTCAAACGCTCCGAAGACATAGTCAAGCTGATCAATCCGGGCTTCCAGATCACTTACCGTATCATCCAGAACGACACCTTCAAGGCAGACGTCACCTGTCTGCGCGGAGGTCCCTTCGAGAAAAAGCTCCTCGCATCGGAGGAGGTAACCATCCGTGCCGAGTTCGACAACACCCGGTACACCACCTACAAGGCCGGCAGCTATGAAGCCAAGCCCCTGCAGGTGCAGATGATCAGGGACGGTGTCGCAACCCCCGACACCCGCAGCATTGCGCAGCGCAAGCAATATTATCTCGACAACCTTGCGTCGCTCAATCCCACCCAGAAGAGGCTCATCAATCCCCACTACTACAAAGTGGACATCTCCGATGACCTCTATGATTTGAAAATGAACCTTATCAACAACATAATAAAAGAGATAGATGATTTCAGCCATAGCCAAGACTGACCTGACTGCACTAGTCCTGATCGACACCCTCTATGACTTCATAGACGGTACGGTTGCGTGCGAGGGAGCAGAACCCGCTGCACGCAGGGCTGCGGCTTTCATTAACAACAATCCCAAGTTGAAAGCCTATTATGTGGTCGACACCCATCCTTCAAACCATTGTTCCTTCAAGGAGTACGGCGGCGTATGGCCGGTCAATTGCGTGGCCGGGACGCGCGGAGTCACCATTCACGCTGCATTCTATTCTCTGTCGAATTTTGACAATCACCCCCAGGCAGACAATATCTACCGGAAGGGCGTAGCTGCAGATGACGACCGTTACTCCGCCATCGCTGCCGAGACTGCCTTCGGAGGTGAGCTGTTCAGAGCCCTGCCCAAGAAAGTTATAGTGTGCGGCAACGCCACAGAATATGGCGTCAAGGCTACTTGTGACGACTTGCTGGAGACCGGGCACGACGTTACCGTCCTCGAGGACGCCCTCGGCTATGTCACCAAAGAGGGACACGACGAGGCTGTCGCAGCGATGCGGGAACAGGGAGTGCGGTTCATCAATGCAGTCAGATATGATTGATGAGGGTTCGCCGGCTCATATTCACTTTGTTAGCCATAGCTTCGGCAGCCGTGGCCGCGCACGCGCAATCCGCCGTGGAGCCCGATGCTGAAACCGACAGCATTGCCGGCAAGCCGGCCTATGTGGTAGACAGCGTCTTCCAGTCGAAAATAGATGCGATACTTGACAGTATCTATGCCGAGCAGAATTATCTGATGTCGGCGGCAGACACTTCCGTATATGTTCCGTGGCGCGACACAGTCGTATTCAAGGTGGATTCAACCCTCCTGCCCAAGCCTGCGCTGCGTGACAGCTCGGACTCCCTGGCCGTCACAGTGCCGATGCCTGTGGCGTTCCCGGACTCGGTCCTGCGCCAGGCTACGGTGGTGGACTCGATAGCCACGAAACTGCTGAGGGATTCGCTTGACGTGCTTTACAACTCTTTCTGGAAGACCGATACCCTGTCGAGGCCGCTGATGGATTCCCTGATGATGGTCTATTACGAGTCACTGGGTTCGAATCTCCCCGACGCGAAGGACATCAAGCGTGCGATACGGAAAAACAAACAGGACTACCGGGACAGCGTAATACGCAACACCCCGCGTCTGCTGGAGACCTTCGTAGTGCCGGACTCCCTGTACTACAAACAGATGCTGATATGGACGCACAGTCCGTACACAAATGATATAACCCTGCAGGAGAGGGATACCTCCGCCAACTATAATTTCTATGACAATCCAGCGTTCAAGGACGATGCGGACGCGGTATACCTGGGAGTGATGGGCTCCGCCCTGCAGCGTACCAACTATTTCAAGCGGGAGACGCTCAAGGAAGCTTCTTTCTTCGACCCGTATATGATCTATTCATTCACGCCGGCCACGCTGCCGATGTATAACACCAAGAGTCCTTTCACGGAGCTTGCCTACTGGGGAAACCCTTTCAGCAGCAAGCAGAAGGAAGAGTCGAGCGTGAAGGTGCTCTCGACGCAGAACATCACTCCTGCGCTGAACCTTACCCTGCAGTATCTGCAGTTCGGCGGCACCGGCGACCTGACGGGAGGCAAGACCAACGTGCGCACGTCCGAGATAGGCCTTGACTACATTGGCAAGCGATATGAGATGAATGCAGCCTATCTTGCCCAGAGGGTCAAGAACAGCGAGAACGGAGGTGTGTCTGACGTGATGTGGGTGAGGGATACCACAATCGACACCAAGGCTATCCCCGTCAATCTCCAGAAAGCCGAGAATCTCTACAAGCGCAGGACGGTTTTCATTACCCAGAGCCTCTCCATCCCTATGAATTTCCTCCGCAAGGACAAGGATGAGCTGGCGCTCGGCGAGGGAACTGCGGCCTACGTGGGCCACAGCTTCGAGTTCTCGAAATACTCCAAAGTCTATACTGATGAAATATCGACCTCCGACAATGTGGGCCGCAACTTCTATTTCAACCAGTTCAATCTGGACAATATGGCAAGTTTCGACTCGTTAAGCGTACGGAGCATCGACAACAAGGTCTTCCTGACACTCCAGCCGTTCTCCAACGACGCGCTTCTGTCGAAAGTCACCGGCGGGGTGGGTTACCAGATACTGAGCTATTACGGTTTCAAACCCGAGTATTATGTCAAGGGCAACCGCAACGAGACTAGCCACAATACTTACTTCTACGGCAAGGCCCAGGGTATGCTGAAACGCTACATCAACTGGGACGCATTCGGAAGGCTGTACACCTCGGGTTACTATCTCGGCGACTTCGAGCTGGCTGCGAACCTTGCCCTGTCCATCTATCCCATCCCCCAGGGAATACATCTGAAGCTCCACGGGGAGACCAGGCTGCAGGAGCCGGGCTACTATGAGAAGTACATATACTTCAACCACCATCAGTGGAACAACAACTTCTCCAAGACGTCAAAGACCAAGTTGGAGGCATCCATAGAGATACCCCATACCCATACGAAGGCTTCTGTCGGATATGCGCTGATCGACAATATGGTGTATTACGACTCTACCTCAGTGGTGCGGCAGTTCACTTCTCCCGTGCACACCCTGGCTGCCTCGCTCGAGCAGAACGTCCGCCTGTGGGCCTTCCATTTCGATCATAAGCTGCTCTATCAGATGACGTCGGACGACAAGGTCCTGCCGCTGCCTACGTTTACGGCCAACCTGAGGTACTATGTTCAGTTCCCCATCGTGAAAAACGTCCTAGAAGTCCAGATAGGCGCGAATGCGGTGTTCTATACCAAATACTACATACAGAGTTTCAGTCCCGATCTGGGCGTGTTTTATAACCAGCGAACCTACGAGTGGGGCAACAACCCCTACATAGACTTCTTCATAAATGCTCAGTGGAAGACCGCAAGCATTTTCGTGAAATATACAGACGCGCTCGACGGATTCCCCGAGAGGGGCTATTTCAGTGCAGCCAATTATATCCGTCCCGCCACAGCATTCAAATTCGGCATCACCTGGCCGTTTTATGTGAAATAGATGGAGTTCTACAAGACAGCGTTATTCAGGATTATTGTCTCGGTACTTGCGCTGGGGCTCATCTATGTCGTCATCCAGTCCGGCAACGGAAAAAGAGAGGACGGAGTTGAGGACGGCGACGACGGCCTTCGCTGCTGCATCGCGATAGAGAGCAGCATAGCATCTGCGGGCAGCAAGGCTGTCGGATTCTGCTATGAACTGCTGAACTATTATGCCGACGACAACGGCGAGGACATCTCCTTCGCCCGCTACGCTGACAAATCAGTTTGGGACAGCCTTGCCCGCGGAGACATAGATCTGATTGTCTTCGACTGGGATGACGATTCCACATCAGCGCTGCAATTCATCGAGGAGGCGATGCTTAGCGTGCCCCTGAGAGGCAAGCTGTACGCCGCGGTGCAGCGTGAGAATGCGTCCCTTCTCAATTCTTTCAATTTCTGGCTTAATTCCTTCAAGGATTCCAGGACATATTCCCTTATGGTAAACCGCTTCTTCCGTTCATACAACATCGATTATATGCTAGGAGCCGGTTCCCACGTGCTGTCTCCGTACGATGACATAATAAAGCGCTACAGCGCCTTTGCGGGCCTTGACTGGGTGCTGGTGTCTTCGCTTGCCTGGCAGGAGTCCCATTACTATATGGGCACTCAGTCCGGCTCAGCGCAGGGCCTGATGCAGATCAAGCAGAGCACGGCCGCACACTACGGCGTGGATGACCTCTACGACCCGGAGCTGAACATCAAGGCCGGAACCTTGCACCTGCAGTCCCTGATGAGGACTTATCGCGAGGAAGGGCTGGATTCCCTGAATGTGATTAAATTTGCCCTTGCGGCCTATAACGCCGGAGAAGGCAGGATCGAGGAATGCCGGGCTCACGCCGCTGAAAGCGGATACAACCCGGACGACTGGGACCAGGTAGCCCTGTCTTTGTCGAGCCATCCCACCTTCCTGGGCGAGAGGACGATCAATTATGTCGACAATATCCTGTACAGATACAGCCAGTATAACGAATTGCTCAGATGAGTGTCTATAAATTCATAGCTTCCGGCATCAGGAACAAGACCGACGGCGGGGACCGCATCAGTTCGATGAGCACCCGCATAGGACTTGTTTCCGTCGCCGTGAGCATATTCGTGATAATAGTGGCCCTGTGCGTAGTGCGGGGTTTCCGCAGCGAGATCCGCTTCAAGACTTCCGGATATATGGGCGACCTGGCCCTCGTGACGCCGGGCCAGACTCCGCTGAACGACATCTATCCTTTCAGCGACAGCATTTCCATCCTTGACGGAATGCTCTCAAAAAGCTATGTGAAGAACATCCAGAGGGTGGCATACGCATCCGGTCTTCTGAGAGAAGGAGAGGAGCTGCTCGGCAGCTATTTCAAAGGCGTCGACAGCCTCTACGATTTCAGTTTCTTCGCCTCTTGTCTGGACGACGGAGAGTTGCCGGACTACAGCGGCGAGAGGCCTTCCAATGAAATCCTGATTTCCCGGCGCATAGCCGACAAGATGGGATATGAGGTGGGCAGCTCAGTGCCCGCATTCTTCGTGAAGGAGAAGGTCAATTACCGCAGCTTCAAGGTGTGCGGCATCTACGACGCCCAGCTCGAAGAACTCGACAATTCAATGATAGTGGCTGACATCCGCCACTGCCAGGCCGTCAACGGCTGGGAGGCAGACGAGGTCTCAACGATGGAGGTGGTGCTCGACAAGAGGGCCAATATCGACCTGTGCTACTCGGAACTTGAAGAATATGTTTTCTCCAACCTGACGGAGGAAGACCCTTCGGTGTTCCTGCTGAGTGTCAAGCGCATTTTCTCGAATCTGTTCGACTGGCTGGCCCTGCTTGACTACAATGTCCTGACCATCCTCATCCTGATGATGGCAGTGGCAGGTTTCAATATGGTTTCCACGCTGCTCATCATCCTTTTCGAGAACATCTCGTCGATCGGCCTGCTCAAGGCCCTCGGAATGACTACGGCTTCGGTGTCGAAGGTGTTCCGCAACGTGGCTCTGAACATAGTGGGCAAGGGGCTCCTCTGGGGCAATGTCGCAGCCCTGGCCGTCTGCTTCCTCCAGAAGTGGCTGCACGTCGTCAAGCTCGATCCCGTGAGCTACTTCGTGGCCTATGTGCCCATTGAAATAGATATGTGGCTGATATTGCTCATCGACGCAATATCGGTTGCCGTGATAATGTTGATACTTATGCTGACCTCGACCTTCATTGCGAAGGTGGACCCGGCAAAAACCCTCAGGATGGAATGACGATGGACAAAGAAAGACTTCTGGCCGCTCTCAAGGAAGCTTATAAGCGTCAATTCGGCTGCGCTCCGGACTCTGTCGCCAGAATCAGCGCAGGCGGCAGCAACCGCAGATATATCAGGATGAGTTCTGCGGCTGCAAGTGCGATAGCCAGTATAGGCACTGTCAAGGCCGAGAACAAGGCTTTCCTCTATATGTCGCGCCATCTTGCGGCAGAAGGTCTCAACGTGCCTCAGATCTATTATGCCTCCCGGGACGGGATGAGCTACCTGCAGCAGGATCTCGGCGACCTTTCGCTCGCCGGTGCGCTGAAGCGTGAAAGCGCTTCGGGCCGGTACGGCGCCTCAGCGAAGGCTCTGCTGGCGGATGTGGTCGGCACCTTGCCTGACATCCAGTACAAAGGCGGGCGCGGAATGGACTGGAGCGTCTGCTATCCCTCGCAGTGCTTCGATGCCAGGATGGTTGAGTGGGACCTTTCGTATTTCAAATACTGCTTCCTCAAGCTTACCAGTTTCGAGATTGACGAGGAGGCTCTTCAGGACGATTTCGATGCCTTGTCGCGGCAGCTGCTGAGCGTGCCCTGCGACTGCTTTATGTACCGCGATTTCCAGAGCCGCAATGTGATGCTGGCAGACGGCGTTCCCTATTTCATAGATTACCAGGGAGGACGCCGGGGCCCTGCCCACTACGACCTCGTGTCGTTCCTCTGGCAGGCCAGGATGAGGTATCCCGCCAAACTTAAGGATGAACTGACGGAGGTCTATCTGGATTCCCTTCAGGCATACAAAGAAGTGGACCGGGCCGGGTTCCGGCAGCAGCTGCAGCATTTCGCGCTGTTCCGCACTCTGCAGGTTCTGGGAGCCTATGGCTACCGCGGACTTCACGAAGGCAAGGGGCATTTCCTGCAGAGCATCCCGGCCGCTCTGATGAATCTGAAAGAACTTGCATCAGCGCTGAAGGAGGATTATCCATACATATACAAGATGGCCCGCAGCCTGTCCGGCGACCCGGAACTTATGAAGGTTCCGCAGATGAAGGAAGGAGTGCTGACAGTCGAGGTGTGCAGCTTTTCCTTCCGCAAGGGAATGCCCAGAGACTTCAGCGGCAACGGCGGAGGCTACGTCTTCGACTGCCGCGGCCTGAACAATCCCGGAAGGTATCGCAGATATGACAATTCCACCGGCCTTGACGAGGATGTGATCGCCTTCATCGAAGAGGACGGCGGAGCTGCAGAGTATCTCTCCCATATCTATCCTGTGGCTGAGAAACACGTCGCAAAGTACATTGAGCGCGGCTTCGACCACCTGATGTTCTCCTTCGGCTGCACCGGCGGCCAGCACCGCTCTGTTTACTGTGCGCACGCCCTTGCAGGGCATCTGGCTGGGGCGTTTCCGCAAATCAGGGTGGTCGAGAGGCATCTCAGGATACCAGCTTACAGGGAGGGCGTGGAGCGATGAAAGCCTTCATCTTCGCAGCCGGGCTCGGCACGAGGCTGAGACCCCTGACGCTCGATAAGCCCAAGGCTCTTGTCGAGGTCGCAGGAAAGACTATGCTCGAACGCACTTTCACGACTCTGAAGGAGGCTGGATTCAGCGATTTCGTGGTCAATGTCCACCATTTCGCCGACCAGATAACCGACTACCTTGCTGCAAACGACAATTTCGGCTGCAATGTGGCCATCAGTGACGAAAGGGATATGCTGCGCGACACCGGCGGCGCCGTCAAGGCGGCCCGCAATCTGCTGGGCGACGAGCCGTTCCTTATACACAACGTAGACATTATTTCTAATCTTGACATCCGCGGCTTCGTGGCTTCTGGTCTGGACGGTGCGCTTGCGAAGCTGGTGGTCAGCAGCCGTCAGTCAAGCCGCAAACTGCTTTTCGACGAGGACGACTGCCTGTGCGGCTGGCTGAACATATCCAACGGGGAAGTCCGCGGCCCTGCAGCGCAGACCCCGGAGATGGTCCGCAGCATACTTGCCTTTTCAGGCATCCATATCTTAAGCCCGGAGGTCTTCAGCCTGATGGAAAGCTGGCCCGATAAATTCTCAATAATAGATTTCTACCTTTCAGTCTGCGCCAGCTACCGACTGCTTGCCACTATCCCGGCCTCCTTCCAGCTCAGGGACCTTGGCACCCCGCAGGCCGTCGCCGAGTTCAGGGATTAGAGCGCAGTTTCCAGCCAGGCCGCGAAGCGCTCGGCCGAGAGGTCGTAGCCGCGTTCGGAGATGGGAGTGCCGTCGCTGGTCATAAGGACGTAATAGGGCTGCGCATTTACGCCGAATTCGGTCAGCGCATAGTGCGAATTGATCTTTCCGAGAGTCTTGAGCACCTTGCCGGCAGGAGTTATTACCCAGTCAGCTTCGGCCACCTCCTTCTTGTCGTCGGTATAGAGAGCACAGATGACAAAATCATTGCGCAGATGATTGTATACCCGCTCATCACTCCACACGCGGGCCTCCATCTCGCGGCAATTGACACAGCCGTGCCCGGTGAAATCCAGGAAGATAGGCTTGCCGCTCTCAGCAGCAGCCGCTTTAGCCTCCTCAAGGTCGAAATAACCGTCAAGGTCGAGAGGCAGAGTCAGAAAGTCGCTGTATTTGCGCACACCTGCCTGATAGGTGTTGCCAGCCTGTGACGCTGCGCCGGCGGGAGCATAGCGGTCCAGCACGAAATCCTGTGTCTGCAGAGGCGGCAGATAGCCAGAAAGGGCTTTGAGCGGAGCTCCCCACATACCTGGAATCATATAGACCACGAAGGCGAAATCGATGATTGCGAGAGCAAGCCTTCCGACAGATATGTACTTGAGATCCGAGTCATACTTGAACTTCAGCTTGCCGAGCAGATAGAAGCCCAGCAGCGAGAAGCAGACAATCCAAATGGCCAGATAAACCTCACGGTCGAGGATGCCCCAGTGATAGACCTGGTCAGCAACCGACAGGAATTTGAGACCGAGGGCGATCTCGATGAAACCCAGAACTACCTTGACGGAATTCAGCCATCCGCCGCTCTTGGGCAGTTTCTGCATCAGGCTCGGGAAAAGAGCCAGCAGCGCGAAGGGCAGGGCAAAAGCAGTCGAGAAGGCGAACATTGTGAGAATCGGTGTCCAGAATTCGCCGGAAGTCGACTTGATAAGGACAGAACCCACGATGGGGCCGGTGCAGGAGAACGACACCAGCACCAGAGTCAAGGCGAGGAAGAATACTCCGCCGAGCCCCTGCCGCTTCTCGGAAGCGGCATCAGACTTGTTGACCAGCTTGCTCGGCAACACGATCTCGAAAGCGCCGAAGAACGAAGCTGCGAACACCATAAACACTATGAAGAACAAGATGTTCGGCAGCCAGTGGGTGGCCAGCCAGTTGAAGATGTCGGCAGTGACTGCGTCACCACCTACGAGGCGGGTGATTATGATGATGGCGGCAATAGGCACTGTGTACAGCGCAATGATGAACAGACCGTACATCAGGGCGCGGAACCTGCCGCGGGCCTTGTTGTCAGAACCTTTCAGGAAGAATGAGACAGTCATCGGGACCATCGGGAACACGCACGGTGTCAGAAGTGCGGCGAAGCCCCAGAGAATCGCCTCGATTATAAGCGCCCAGAGCCCCCTGGGCGCCTGCGAGGAAAGAGGCGCAGCCTGGGAGGAATAGGCAGCGTCAGCGCTGCCGAGTGTGACTTTCAACTGTTCCTCCTGAGGAGCGGAGCAAGACGTGTCGTTGCACATCATCCACTCGATGTCCACGGTAGCCTTGCCGGACTTCTCTTTGAACTCGACCTGCTGGGTGAAGGTGACCACAGCATCCCAGTAGCCTATCTCCATATTGAAGATGTCGTCGTGATATCTGACAGGCTCCTTGGAAACCTTCAGGTCCCCGACGGCTTTCGCTCCCTTTGGAAGGGTGAATTTTATGGTGGTGGGATTAGGCCCGCCTTTGTATTCTTCAAGGTCGTAGATATGCCATCCGGAAGGAATGACCGCAGTGACTTCGATGGACCATACGCCATCCTGCACTTTGGCAGTAGTGGCGCTCCAAGTAACGCTTTGGGCCGAAAGGGAAAGGCAGCCGACACAAATGGCGGCAAGCAGAAGGAGGAATTTTTTCATATCAGTCGTCAATTCCCCGCAAAGATAGCAAGTATTGTGCTATAATTCAATCTCGTGGTGATTGCCGGGCTCCCAGTCGAGAGCTACGCTGACGCCGACGGTAGGGTCGTCAGGTTGTACCGCGCCGTTGTCGAGCACCTTGCCCCTGATGATTCTAAGCTGTCCGGCCCTCAGGGGTGAGGTGATGCCAAGTATGGTTTCTGTGATAGTGCCGTCTTTGTTGACAGTATATACGCGGTAACGCCACAGAGCCTCTGAATACTTGTCAGACACGAAGGGATCGTCGGTCTCGATGACCGCTTTGGTGTTTTCAGGATCGCGGGAAGGGAAGGTGACGGTCGAGAAGCAGAGTGACCCTCCTGTGGGTATTTCCACTTTGTCAGCCTTCACTACAGGGGTGTAGGGGAAGAGGTATGTGCTGTCACAGATGTTGAATTCTGTCGAGAAGCCGGTCGCGAAAACTTTCACGTCGCTGATGTTGCTCCCGACAGTGTCAATGACTATGGCCGCAGCACAGTTGGCCATATAGAGGTTGACTTCGAAAGACTGGCTGACATCCTTGCGGACATTCATCGGAAGACGGGCTGTGAAGATGCCGGTATTGTGGCAGCTGACAGTGTCCCTGACATTCTGTGCCAGGCGGCTCTTGTGGCAGAGGTTGCCGTCTTCTATGTCGATGGTCCTGCAGTCCTCGATGTTGGCTGCAGCCAGGTGCATATAATCCCTGATGGGGATATAGAGCATATAGCTCGACTGGCTGGCATCCATCACGTGGGTTTCGTGATGCAGACGGAGCGAATCAAGTTCCACTTCGTCGCGTACGACGTCGTAGAAGCTGAGGTCGACGTCGTGTGCAAAGTCCGTAAAAATGTCCTTGAGGTAGTTCCTCAGGGCCTTCGCGATCTCGACGTCAGCTACCGCCCCGAGCTGAGTGTCAATCTCTGTGTTGAGATTGGTGATCATCAGCATCTCATAGTCGAGGAAGTATTCGGTCTCACAATCGCGGGTATCCTCATCCACGAGACAGCAGCCGGCGAGGGCTGCCGTCCCGAGAACAAGTGATAACATATATTTTACGAACTTCGTCATCAGTCGGATTAATTACCGCCGAGGATTACGTCGTTGAATACAAGACCTGTGCTCCAGTTGATATCCACGGACAGACCGAGGGTCAATGAACCGGCGCGGAGGTCAGGAACGGTCAGGTAAGCGTGCTTCAGTGAGTTTTCGCCAAGGGTGAAAGTTGCGCTTGTCAGGTAGTCCTGCATAAAGACGCGGCGAATCTGGTTTGATGTGCCGTCAGCATTGTAAGGCGGCAGGACATAGTTGGTGGGCCAGGCCGGTGCAGTTACAGAAGCAGGATCCAGTTCGGCAATCAGGTAGAAGTAACCTTCGTTGCGGATGAGGTTGTGGTTGCCATAGAAGTCGTGACCTGTGAGGTTCTGGAATTCTAGAGCGACATAAACCTTGTCCTGAGTGTCGGCAGTCCAGATGCCTGCGGTCTGGCCGCTGCCCTTGAAGTTGTCGAAGAGCATTGTGTAGTTAGGATCCGAGGGCGATCCGGCAGTTGTGTACGCAGGAATAGTCTGTGCAGCAGTGGGGACAGACTTGTCGTAAACGAAACCGTACGTGTATTTGGGAGTGCTGCCGGTAGCTATGGGAAGGAAGTCCCAACCTACGTTCTGGCTCTGACCACCCACGATGATTCCGGTGAATTTGAAAGATGAAGCGTCGACGGGGATTATGTTGTCCACTTCAGTAAAGGAAGAACTTGCAGGATCAACGCCTTGAATTTCGGCCTGCACAGCTCTGTTGTTGTCTTTAAGCGTAGCTGATCCGTATTTGACCTGGGATGCCAGAAGGGCAGTACCATAATTGATATTATGTTTCATAGCAACGCTGCGGGTCGAAGCTTTGACGGATGCTCCGTTCCATTCGCTGCCCCAGCTGGCATCATTGCTCCACATACCGGTGCCGATGCCGGAGCCCTGAGGATATTCGCTTACTTTATGTTCTGAGTCAGAGGTGCGGATAGGACTGTTTCCAAAATAAAGCAACTCGGCAGGATAGAAATAGCTTTCAGCATTGAACTGGCCTCCTTCCATTACACCGCCCATTCCTGAGGTATTGAATGTTGAAGGATAGTAGAAAGCTTTGTTTGTGGTATTGAAGCCATAGTGGGAAGCGCCTCGAGGCAGGTTGAAATTGAAGGGGAAGTCTGCCGGTACGACGCTGGCTATGCTGCTTAGTTCAGCAGCACTGGGCCAGTCGTAAGTCTGGCCGGAGACAGCGGGGCGTGCGGCGACCTCGGCTGCTGACTGGAAAGCCGTGGTTATATCGGACATAGTCTGGAAAGCGACTCCGGTGATTGCAGCGCCGTCACCAGGTGTGCTGGCTGCGTAGAAGTACTTGTTGATGCGGATGAAAATTTCGTTGGCGAGATATTTAGCGACAGCCTCTGCTTCGTTCAGAGGTTCTGCGCAGCGGATTCCGTTGATGACTGACCAGAGGTCCTGGATGGTCCTCAGGATGGCATAACCTGAACCGGCACGGAGTTCTCCGCCAGCTGTGTTGATCGAAGTCATCTGCTTGTAAGCATTGGCGAGTTTGACTTCCAGGGGATAGGGTGAATGTGATGTCTCTATAGGGCTGTTTGTCAAGTTGTAAGATGACCACGAAATGTTCTTGATGGTGTTTGCTGCTACGTCGAATTTGTATTTGTTGGCATTTCCGACAGGGGACTCATCTTTTGAAATGGCCGGATGGCCTTCCAGATTGGTGTTCATAATCACTGAGAATATGCCGGCGAAAAGTTTCTCAGTAGCGTAGAATTTTCCTTTCTCGGTGTCCTGGAGTCTCTTGCCCAGAGTGAAAAGGCCGGAGCCTGCAGTAGCTGATATACTGTAGTTTTCAAGATAGCCATAGTCATCTTTGTCCGAATCGCTGGCGGGGCTGTTGGGAATGGCACGTCCGTAGAACAACATAGTGTTGGTGTTCAGCGGCAGTGACATCTCCAGCACGCGGCGTGACTCAGTAGAACTGAGAGAACCAGCAGAAGCAACTTCTGCCAGATCGAATAACTGCAATGCATCTGCATCAGCAGCCAAAATCTTGTTGTCATCATTCAACTTATAAACCAGCAGGTTGGCATCCTTGATGCCGCGGAACGGATTGGATGAAGATGCCTGAACTGCGGCGTCTGACTGTTTTGTCTTGCCGGTGGCAGTTGAAACATTGAAAACGAAATTCGTAACAACCGAATTCGTTTCAGGATCGTAGTTCGGATTTGAAAGATCCGCACGCTCGCACCCTGCAACCATAGTCAGGGCGAGGGCGCCTGTCAAGATAAATGAGAATTTTTTTAACATCGTAGTAGTTATTATTTGTTTGTCTTTTTGTCGTCTTTATTCTTTTTGGGATGCCAAACTATGTTCAAGCCGAGTTTCGGCACGAGTGCAGCCTTGTGCTCCCGGCCGAGGCGTGTGCCGCAGTGGGGGCAGTCGTAGCGGTCATACGCTGCAAGGCCGGCGGCAAGACCGGCTTCAGCCTCGATGCGCCAGTTGTCTGCGATCCACCACGAATGGCCGAAAAAGAGGCCGCCGCCCCAGAACGAACCCTGGAGGCGGAAGTCACGGACCTGGGGATACATACCGAACGGGAAGCGTACGGCTCCGACATTGTAATGTGTGTAGATGAAATCTGTGCCGACGAACCAGCCGACCCACACGCGTTCCGGCCACCATCGGGCCTGGGGGACGACGGCGAAATTGCGCCAGTGGCTGTTCCGGCCGGAGTTATCCCAGTTCCAGAAGCCCCAGCGCGGCCAAGGCTTCAATCCTGCCGCAAAGCCGAGAGTGACGTGGTCGCTCACACGGACATCGAACGCAAGGTTCGGCTCGGCCGCAGCATCCCACAGCAGATTGGTCCGCAGTGCAAATGTGGAATCAGTCTCGGAACAAGATTCTTGCGCAGATGTAGTTATGCTCAAGTACAGCGCAAGGAAAGAATAGACTGCAAATATTGAAAACTGCTTTGCGCAGCAGGCCACCACGTGATGAAGATTGCTCATTCTCAAATGGTTTAGCATTTATCCAACAAATATACCACTTTTTATTAGAAATAATAAAGACTTATCGCCGTCAAATCGTTATTTCTACTGCCTGCAGGTCGGTTTCGCGGGAAGAACCGCCGTAAAGCAACTGGTAGCGGCCGGGTTTTATCGAGAGCTCGTCGATGGCTGCATCGTAGTACTCGAAGGCTCCGCTGCCGAGTTCAACCGTAACGTCAGATGTCTGGCCTGCAGCGATTTTCACACGTGCGAAACCCTTGAGCGACTTGATGGGGGCGTCAGGATCGTCGAGAGCTTTGACATAAACCTGGACAACTTCTTCGCCGTCGCGGGCACCGGTATTCGTTACGGGCACAGTCAGGGTCATCTTAGCAGGTTTGCCGGCAACCTTGGCCTTTCCGTAGCTGAAGCTTGTGTAGCTCAGACCGTAGCCGAAGGGGTAGAGCGGCTCTCCGCGGAAGTAGCGGTATGTGCGGCCTTCCATAGAGTAGTCGCTGAAGTCGGGCAGCTGCTCGTCGGATGCATAGAAAGTGACGGGAAGGCGACCGGCAGGATTGTAGTTGCCGAAGATCACGTCAGCCACTGCAAGACCGCAGGCCTGGCCGCCGTACCACGCCTGTACGAGGGCGTCATACTGCTTCTCAACCTTGCCGAAAGCTATTGCGGAGCCGGAAACGTTGACGAACACTACCGGCTTGCCGGTAGCGTCCATCTCAGCGAGCAGCTGCCTCTGGACTTCGGGAAGTTCGATGCTGGTGCGGTCGTGGCCTTCGCCTTCCTCATTCTGCGAGATGCCGCCGACCATTATGATTACGTCAGCGTCCTTGACGCGCTCTGCGACAGCCTTGAGATCCACGTCGCGGCGGCTGTAAAGGTCGAAGCTGAACGATGCTGACCTTGCCTGCGGCTGTGCGAGTTCGATGCTGACTTCATAAGTCTTGCCGGCAACTACCGGGAATGTGGTGGGAGCAAAACCGCGTCCGAAACCGCCGAAACGGCCTGCGGGGGCACCTGCCTGCTCGGCGATGGTCTTGCCGTTGACTTTGAAGATATATCTGCCGCTGCCGCGTACTGAATAGACCATATCGCCGGTATAATCGGCAGTGAAGGATCCGTTGTAGCGGGCTGAGAAATCGGTGAGGTTGAGACCTTCCGTCCAGGCGCAGTCCTCGTGGGCGAGGGCGGGGGAGGTGGTGTTGAGGGTCAGCGGCTCGTTGTAGTCTACCGCAGCGACTGTGGCGCCGCTGAATTCAGTGCCGTTGAAGTATTCTGCGTGCAGGCCCTTGCCACCGTTCATACGGTCGATGTAGTGAGTGGTGATGGAAGGCTGGACAAGATCGCAGGCTCGCTCGTAGATGATGTTGGCTGACGGAGCGGCAGCGCGGATAGCCTCCAGGATGGTCTGGGTGTTGGCTTGCGTAGGGTAGCCGTTGTAGTTGCCGAGGATCACGCGGGCATCGTCGGCGTTCGGGCCGACGACGGCTATAGTTATGTTGTCCTTGCGCAGAGGCAGGATATTGTTCTCATTCTTGAGGAGCACGATGGCCTCGCGGGCTGCCTTTGCTGCGAGGGCGGTGTGGGCGGCGCTGCTGAGGTCAGCCTCGCCGAGGTTGGCCCAGGGAAGTTTTTCGGAAGGGTCGAACATTCCCAGTTTGATGCGGGCTTCGAGGATGCGGCGTACGTTCACGTCGATGTCGGCCTCTGTGATCAGGCCTCTTTCAAGAGCTTCTGTGAGGGATTTGTAGCTGGTGCCGCACTCGACGTCGGTGCCGGACAGGACAGCATCGGCAGAAGCAGTGGCGGCGTCGGGGTGGGTGCCGTGCTGGCGCGGGTTGTAGAAGTCGCCGATGGCGCCGCAGTCAGACACCACGATGCCCGAGAAACCCCATTTGTTGCGGAGGATGTCCTGCAGCAGACGGTCGCTGCCGCAGCAGGGCTCTCCTTCGTAGCGCTGATATGCACACATAACTTCCTGCACGTTGGCTTCCTCGACTATCGAGCGGAAGGCAGGCAGGTAAGTTTCCCAGAGGTCGCGCATTGAAACGCTGGCGTTGAAGCGATGGCGCTCAGCCTCGGGGCCGCTGTGTACCGCAAAGTGCTTTGCACACGAGTGCAGCTTGAAATATTTCTTGTCATTGCCCTGCATACCCTTGACAGTCTGGACACCCATCACTCCGTTGAGGTAGGGGTCCTCGCCCGGAGTCTCCTGTCCGCGGCCCCAGCGGGGGTCACGGAAGATATTGACGTTGGGGCACCAGAATGAAAGGCCGTTGTGCCAGATGCCGCCGTTGGGCTCGGTGACTCCCATCTGATGATGGTCGGTCGTGTTCCACACGGCGCGGGCTTCGTCAGAGACGGCAGTGTAGATCTCCAGCTGCTGGGGCGCGTCGAAAGTAGCACCCAGTGCGATTACTTGCGGAAATACGGTCACGTCGTCGTAGCAGATGCCGTGGCAGGCTTCGTTCCACCAGTTGTAGGCTGGGATGTCAAGACGGTCCACAGACACGGAACCATTCATCATCAGGCCGATTTTCTCTTGCGGAGTGAGCAGCGACAGCAGGTTGTCGGCACGCTTTTCCACCGATAAGTTTGGATTCTGGAAGGGGTAGTCGTAGTGCTTGCACCCGACAGCGAGCAGCGCGACAGCTGCAGCGCAAAGTAGGAGTCTGGTTTTCATAGTATAGTTTTTCAAAGACAGATTCTTGTTCAAATTTACGGTTTTTTGGCGAGGTTGTTATGGTCAGAACCGTGTTTATGACGATAAATGTATCTATTTCGCATAAAAATTTGCAACATTCCTATATTATATATACTTTTGATGCAATTATGCGTTCACGCCTTTCAATTGCGATACTTTCTCTTGCGCTGGGTCTCTTCTGCGGCACCGCGAAGATGGATGCTGCGCCGACTTCCGACGAGGTCTCTTTCCGCTTCAGGATAAGCAAGGTCGAAGTCGATGCCCGCCTTAATCCCAACGGCGAGAATATGGACAAACTTGAGAGTATCCTGGCTGGTCCGAACGCTTCCAAGATCCAGAGGATTGAGCTGCGTGCGTCATCTTCTCCCGAAGGTCCGTACTTCCTCAATGAGCGTTATGCCCACGAACGTGCCGAGTGGGTCAAAAGTTTCATCACCGGGCGCTATCCCTCCCTTCCTGCTTCAGTCTGGCAGGTAGAAGAAGTTCCTGAGGACTGGGAAGGTGTGGCCGACTACCTGCGTCATTCTACCGAAGATTACAAGGCCGAGGCGATGCAGATCGTCCGCTCAAATTCGTCTAACCGCAAGGAACTCCTTCAGGACCTGTACGCCGGAGAGGCCTGGGATGACCTGTATAAATATGCATTTCCCTGGTTGAGAGCTGTCAAGCTCCGCATCGTGTACTCTGATACTCCTGTCAGCGGCCAGCAGCAGGAGGAACAGCAACAGCAGCAGCAACAGCAGCAACAACAGGAGGGTCAGCAGCAAGGGCAACGGCCGCCCAGGATCAGCGAACCGATTGTCAGCGAAGGCGCGTTGGCCATTTTCTTCGAGCGTTCTATCACTGCAGTGAAGCCGGAATTCCACAGAAACATCTTGGATATCGAGCGCATCAAGGATGAGGTCGGCCGCGGAGCGAACAAACTTGAGATCGTCGGTTATGCCTCACCCGAAGGAACGACAGCCGTAAACCAGTCAATATCAAAGAAAAGGCTTGACGCTGCGCGCAATTACCTGTCAAAACAGACTGGTATTCCGCTCGACAGTATTTCTGTCAAGGATGCCGGAGAGGACTGGAGCGGATTGGCCAAGGCTGTTGAATCAAGCTACGAAGGCTCTGACCTCGAGGAAGTTCTGAGAATCCTGCGTGACGATTCCCTGAGTCAGGATGCTAAAGAGAACAGCCTTAAGAAGCTTGACGGCGGTCGTACCTGGCAGTCTCTGATTAAAGACCAGATGACTGATCTGCGTCGCGTTGAAGTAAGCTGCATTACGGTTGAAACTGAACCTGAAGCTCCTGAAATTCCAGAAATCATTGAAAATGAGATAGATATACCTCAAGAAGAAGTTGAGGTAGAAGAGGCTGAGGTTGAGATAGAACCCACAGATATTACAGTCGGGACTATAGAACTCCCCGAGGAACCTGTTGAGCCTGTCGGCAAATATCCCAGGCCTGTCCTCGGCGTTTACACCAATCTCCTCTACGATGCTGCCACAGCCTTCAATTTGGGCTTGGAAGTGCCTCTGGGACGCCATCTGACGATAAATGCCGACGCCATATATACTGATATGCCTTTCTATGGTGCTGGAAATCATATGGGGCTGAAGATCGGTGAGTTGGGACTTCATTATTATTTCAAAGATGATGGCCCCGGCCTCAAAGGTTGGTTCGTGACGGCAAATGCCGGCGGCGGTTTCTATGATCTTGCCACAAAGGCAAAAAGAGCTGAAGGTAGTCTTCTCTATCTTTCAGGCGGTGCCGGATATTCATTCCAGCTTGGTCCTGAAAGTTCACACTGGAGACTGATGCTTTCAGCCGAGATGGGCCCTATGCGTACCCCTTATAAATACTATGAAATGAACGATGCAGGCAACCTCTTCTTGAAGAGACAGGATACTTTTATGTGGGGTTTGCCCACAAGACTTGAGGTCAGCCTGATGTATGTTTTCTATTCAAAGAATCGGACGTTTTAGGAATTGAAACATTTAGAAATAGATACAAATCATAGTTGCGGGAGGGTAGCGGTCGCTATCCTCATATTTTTCTCATTTGCGCTGGGAGCTCAAAATCCCTTGGGGGAAGAGTTTTTTCCGCTCGATCCCGAGCCTGTAACAGGCCAAAGTTTCGGCCCTGTAACGTCGCTTGCCCTGAGTCCTTCGGACGGTTCGCTCTGGATAGGAACCGAAGATGGCGGTATTCTCCGTATAGGCCGTAAAGGAAACAGGCTTCATTATAGTGTTGCCTCCGGACATCTCTCTTCCGACAGTATAAAAGAAATGTGCTTCATTTCTTCGTCTGTTCTATATATCCTATATGAAAACGGCGGGCTCGCACGGTATTCTTCAACGCAAGGATTCCACGATGTGACTTTGTTTAATGAAGGCATTAGTCATATTCTGAGGCTCGATGGTTCGGATATGCTTTTATGCTCTACGCAAAGCGGTGGAATATATACAGTGGATGTCGCCGGTGCGACTGCCCTTGTGCAAGCCGTAAATGAGCCTGTAGCGGTTTTATCGACTGCGCCTGATGGCTGTATCTATTTTGTGGGAGAAAAGAGCAGGATAGTCAAGCAGATTGCAAATGACGGCATTCAAGCCAAAACAACTGAGATTCCTGATATGCCGACCTCCTTGCTGGCAGCTGCTGACGGAGTTTTCTGGGTGGGAACAGGTCAAGGCCTGTACAGTATTGATGGGACGTCGTGGGAGCGCTATACTGCTACGGACGGATTCCCTTCCAATCGCATTTATTCCATAGTTGAAGATGCTCCTGGTTCGATATTGATTGCTACGGCGAGTGGTATAGTCGGTCTTAATGTATCAAAAACTAATGTATCGGATTCTAAATTATATTTTCCCGAAGAGACGTATCTCTGCTCTTATAAAACAAGTGGTCCTGAACCTGTCTGCTTCTTTGGCGGGAACCGTGGGATCGCTGTGCTGACTTCAGAAAGCAGAGCTTCGGAGCTCCCCTGGAATGATATAAACGATACAGTTTACAGTAACGACTTTAATTTTCCCGGCCGTATCAACTTAGTATGGATTATCCCTCTTGTTGTTATTGTAGGTGCAGTTTCATTTGTGTTAGGCCGTAGAAAGCACAAGAGAGGAAGAGATGACAATTATACTAAAACCGTTGAAATAGTTCCTCTACCTCCCAAAGCATCTCCTTCTCCGGTCAATAACGCTCCAACGCACAATGATTTACCTAAATATCCAGTGCATCATCCGCAGCAAGCATCAGATGCGGTAGCCGCTCCTGCGCCCGTTGCAGCTCCGTCTCCTGTTACTGTAAAGAAACCTGCGCCCGCCCATTCAGACAATCCAAAAGTAGAATTGAGACAAGTTATAGATCGCCTGAATGACGGAGATGCTCCGGCATTTTCTGTCAAGGTATGGAATATGATCGAAGAGTCTTATACTGATCCTCAATTCTCAGTAGAAACTATTGCTACACGTCTGCTGCTTTCGCGTGTACACGTAAACAGAAAATTGCAGCAGGAAGTAGGTGTTTCGCCGTCAGCGTTGATAAAATCTAAAAGAATGGCGGCTGCGCGTGAATTGCTTCTTGCCGGAGGTATGACGCTTCCGCAGGTGGCTCATAAGGCAGGCTTCTCCTCTGCAGCCTATCTGTCGGCATCATTCAAGGATTATTTCGGTCATTCTCCCTCTGAGCTTATGCATACTTCATAGTGCCATATAAATTCGTTTTGTTTCCTAATCTAATATGAAAAAGTATCTAATTCTAATAATTGCCACTTCACTTTTGATTGCTTGTGAACCCAAAGCCAATGTCCTTACACAAGCGGAAAAGGTTCAGGGATGGATGCTTCTTTTCGATGGAGAATCCCTTGACGGCTGGCATTATTTCAACGGCGGTGCAGTTACTGATGATGAATGGTACGTGTCAGATGGCTACCTTGTTGCATCGGGAAAAGGCTCTGATTCGAAGGGCTACATAGTTACAGATGAGTTGTTTGATAATTTTGACTTAAAGTGGGACTGGAATATTTCCAAAGGTGGTAACAGCGGTTTGCTCTATCACGTTGTTGAATCTTCTCAGTATTCTGTTCCGTATATTACCGGCCCAGAATATCAGATCATTGATGATGTCAACTATTCAGAAATGAATGGAGGATATATACTCGAGCCCTGGCAAAGATGTGCTGTAGATTACGCTATGTATGTCCCTGATTTTGATACTGCTCCATTTATCAGACCAGCTGGCGAGTGGAACCATTCCGAGATAATTTTCGATCACGGGCACGTAATATATAAAATTAACGGTGTAGTAACGGTTGAATTTGACGCCTGGACCGATGACTGGCAGGCTCGCAAAAACAGTGGTAAATGGGCAGATGCTCCCGACTACGGTCTTGCCCGCAGCGGAAACATCTGTCTTCAGGACCACGGCTATCCGGCCTTGTTCCGCAATATCAAGATAAAGAGGCTGTAGGCTGTATATCCGTCAGCCTTTCATATCTGTTTCAAAGATATGCATAGGGATAAGGCTGAAAATTTCTGCCTGCTCCCTTTCAGACAGATCCGTCAATGGTCTGTCGTATATTTCTTTGGCCTTTTCATCCCTTACTTCCCTATAGATCTGAGACAGTAGGGCTTGCAATTTCTGGTAAGCGCCATAGCTTGTAGACTTGTCATATCTCAACATAAAGCATGTCTTTGCCCCGTGGTTTTTGAGAAATGCCTTGCCTATGCGCAATATGTCGGCTTCGTCATCGTGTGCGCCCGATTCGAAGAAGATACGGTTGTCGGCATTTATAAAGGCTACACAGACGTCATCCGGGGTCATACCTGCCAAAGCCACGTCATAAATTGGTACCGTCAGCTTGTTGCCGGTGAAGGTGGGAGAGATGTGGCGTACGTTGGACTCGGTCTCTTCAGGCTTTGCGTAGTAAATCTTGACGCCGCCGACCTCCCGCAGAGCTTCCTTCAAGTCATTGATAACGCCCATCGGAGTGTCGGCGGCAGCGTTGATCTGCACTGCGGCGCCTGATGCCTGAACATTCAGAGAACGGATATAGGCGGCAATCTCGTTCAGCCTGATCTCCTTGCCGGAGATTTCAACGCTACCGTCGGGACGGACATTCGCAACAATTGTCGACGGAGTTGTCTGAGCACCGTTCAGTTTGAAAACGATGGGGATGCTGTAATGTACACTGACAGGCTTGCCGTCCTTTGTGCCCGGGGTCCATTTAGGTGATTGCGATACGATCCGCACTGCCTCTGCATCAAGATCCTCGTTCGCGCTGCGGAGTACTTTCACATCTGCGACATCTCCGGTTTCAGTGATGGTGAAAGAGACTAAAACGCGACCCTGAGCATTGTCTGCAATGCTCTTGGGAGGGTAGACAAGGTGTTCCTGAACCCACCTGGCAAAATCCTCCAGCGAGCCGCCGTTGAATGTCGGCATTGTTTCGTCGCCCTCGCCGGCAACAATAGTTTCTTCAGCGATTCCGGTATCCGGAATAATTTCACTATCTTTGTCCGCAGGGACATAGACTGTCCGGGCTTGGAGGCCAAGCCACAAGCACACGAGCGGGAGCATCCAGAGCGCCCGCAGCCCCTTTGAAAGGGGAGATTTTGATTTTGACATCATAGTAATACGATTTTTAAGGATACTGTGATTAAAGCTGTTGGCAACTGAGTAGCCGCTCTTGCTGACAGCTTTTCTTATAAGCAGATACTGATATTCCTTGATGTTGGCGCCAGAGCGGAGCACTGCGTCGTCGGCTTCGTACTCGTGAAGCTCCTGCAGGTCCGAGCGGAGCATCCATACAGCCGGATTGAACCACTGCAGGGCAGACAGCACGTCAACCAGCAGCACTTCTACGGAATGTCCGTAGGCAATGTGCGCCTTTTCGTGGGCGATGACAGGGGAGTGGTCGCCGTCCCAGTCTTTCCTTGACAGGACGATATACTTCATCCAGCTGAACGGGTCGATGTCGCGGCTGGTGACGATGATCTTGCAGCCGTCTTCCTCGCAGACCTGCTCACCCTGGCTGATTATCCTGACGATGGATAGGATGGAGACGAGCACCCGGGCCAGAACGAAAACGACACCGGCCCAGAACAGGATGCTCAGGACAACCGGCCACCAGGGCCCCTGGGCTGCCGGAACCAGTTCCATCTCAGAAAGCTCCTGCAAAAGCCCGGGCTCTGCCGCAGGCGGAACCATCTCCATAGGCTTGCGGATAGTGATGATGCACAGAGGCAGGATGAAAGACAACGCCGCCGTCCCAACCAGCACCACCCTGTTGAAGCGGTGGAAAGTCTCCTTTTTCAAAAGGAAACGGTAGAAAAGGTAGAACACCAGCAGTGCAAGCGCTACCTTGCCGTCATATATCAGGAAATCCATCATTTCTGTGCGCCTTTTTCAACCAGTTCGATAAGCTCCTTGAGTTCCTCGACAGAGATTTTCTCCTCCTTCACCAGGGCCGAAACGGCGCTCAGGTAAGAGTTGTCGAAATACTTGTCGATGAGGCCGATCAGTGACCTTTGCTTGTATTCATCCCTGGTCACCTTGGCGAAGTACTGGTAGGTGGGGCCGTAGGCTTTGTGGTCGATGAATCCTTCTTCCTGCAGCGTGCGCACCTGCGTGGACAGAGTCGAGAAATGCGGCCTGGGTTCAGGATACAGCTCCCTCAGTTCCCTGACGAAGAGCGGCCCCTTCTCCCAGAAGTGCTCCATTATAATCTCTTCCTTTTTGGTCAGTCGTTTCATAATCCCAGCTACTTTTCAGCAAATATAGCTAAAAAATTTAACTATGCAACTATTTATTTGTAGCTGGGATAATTTTTAATCCAAAAAAGAATTGCCGGCTGCAGCCTGCAGGCTTAACGGATAAAATGCATCGGTTCCCAGGGCTCTTCGCGGGGAGGAAGCGGCTTGCCGCCGGTGGACTTCAGCAGGGCGGCCATATTGTTGGCCAGCGTGCGCATAGTCTGCATCCCTTCCGTGTCCAGGGCTGCCTGTCCGGCGTCGCGGCCATAGACGATATTCCAGTACTGGGAAGTCACCACCGGCATATTCATCATCATAAAGGGCATATTGAGCGACTGGAAAGCTGCTGTGGCGCCTCCTCTGCGGCACACTGCAACTGCTGCCGCAGGCTTCCCTGCGAAGGCAGCCCCATTGGAATAGAACATCCGCTGGATGATGGACAGGACAGCTCCGTTGGGCTGTCCCCAATAGACGGGAGAACCCACAACAAAGGCGTCGGCATCATTCATTTTGGCCGATATCTCATTGCAGATGTCATCATTGAATATGCAGGCGCCCGGCTTGTCCTTGCAGCTGTTGCAGGCAATGCAGCCTCTCACCGGCTTGTTGCCGATCCATACGATTTCACTTTCGATGCCGTTCTTCTCCAACTGTCCGGCTATCTGCGCCAAAGCTGTGGCTGTGTTACCCTTTGCACGGGGGCTTCCGTTGATCATCAATACTTTCATATAACAAAGATATGCAATTATAGCGATACGTCGTGATGAAATGGCCAGACCACAGCGACTATTCTTCTTTCCGGCCAAAACGCGCTAGGATCGCGCCAGGGCCATCTACAGTTCGATTATCCGAAAATGCCAAAATGTAGGCACTATGCAGGCATTCTGGAGAAGCAATCGGCCCCTCACGTGTGTGAGAGGCCGATCTAAGTGGAGCACAGGAGAATCGAACTCCTGACCTTTTGAATGCCATTCAAACGCTCTACCAACTGAGCTAGTACCCCATTGCTCCGCAAAGGTAGCTTTTTTTTCCGGAATCGCAAATTAAGAGATAATTTGCTTAAATTTGGAACCAAACGAATCAATAACACACATTATGGAAAACAAGTACAAGGGCACCCAGACCGAGAAAAACCTGGAAGCAGCATTCGCCGGCGAATCGCAGGCACGCAACAAATACACTTACTTCGCTTCAGTGGCCAAGAAAGAAGGTTACGAGCAGATATCGGCTCTTTTCCTGAAGACTGCCGAGAATGAGAAAGAGCACGCCAAACTCTGGTTCAAGGAGCTTAACGGCATAGGCGATACCGCTGCCAACCTTGCAGCAGCTGCCGACGGCGA
>JAEEGG010002919.1_pt1 | contig 43398 bp, 34 predicted proteins | sample 9134161 | NCBI WGS metagenome assembly JAEEGG01 (sample SAMN16246543, study PRJNA631951) | gut metagenome | biome: gut microbiome; feature: rumen; material: CR-attached | host: Bos | place: Iran: Karaj | collected 2018-10 | reverse complement strand
CCTGTTTTATCTTGCAGATAATTAGGTGTGTACTTATAGGATACAAAGCGGTCTTCTGCTATCTGGATGGGCATGAAATCACGGCACCAAATGTCCTTGGTTTCCGAAAGGTAGGCATACGGAATCCTGTTTGCTTTCAATACTTCGGCAATGTGCTGATTCAAGGTTGGGCATTTCTTTGGCAGAAGGTCAGAGAAATATACTGCGGTGGTAAGGTTGTCGGTGATCATTGTTAAACAAATCTATCAGTTTTATAAGAACTATAGGCTTTTACTATTTTTCCTGTTTTTGTATCAAATCTTTGTTTAGCTGGTTTCCAATCTTTTATACTTCCATCATAGAAACATAAATTCAAAATTCCATCAATTCTATTATTCATGTCTACTTTGCCAAGAGAACGAATTGTTGGTACGGGTTTTATTTCAATTTCTGGATGGTATGGCTTCAATTTCGGCATTTCATTATTACATGCATTAAGGATTAAATCTTTACAAGTCAAAGGGCCTGTCGTGACTACACCTGTGTTATCTTTAATACTCCTAACAAGTATTCCACCAAATTTGGCATCTTTTTCATCGTAATGGCTATTGAAACATATATCAAAACCGCTTAAATGAAAGAAGAAATCTCCTGCACTATAACCTGTTCGAGGATATGTTACCGTGTTCCATTTGTTTTGTTCTTTGTCTTTTAGATAATTTTCTTTGTCGTAATAGTAGAATTCGACTTCAGCGAAATAATAATCCTTTTTACCACATTGAATGCAGAAATTGTTGAACAGATTCTCTGCAATCTTTTTAAACGAACTTTGAACATTGTCACCATTCATACTTTCCAATGGTTTCTGTAATGCATCTTTAATATCCATAGTATTGGTGTTTAATATTTGCTGCAAAAGTAAAGAGTTGGATTGGAAGCATTGCAAGAAAACTTGTTAAACTTTGTTAAAAAATTTCGAATACTTATTTACAACATAAATAACAAATTGTATATATAATTCTTTTCAAATTATTATATATCAATAATATATATAACGCAGATATAGGCAAATTATGTTGGTTGGAGTCAACAATCTATGCCGCAGTGCAGGAAGGATATGTACACAACAAAAAAAAGGCGTAACCCTTTCGGATTACACCTTTTTTGATAATGCTTTGAAGCGTTTATTTCATTCCCTCAACCCCATAATAATCCAGCACATAAATGGTGACCATGTATTGATGTTGTTCTTATTTTTCCGTTGTATATTATTATAAATCACTCTAATATCCGTTGATTTCCAATTAAGCGGGTTTTGGCGTGCTTATTTGGCGGCAATGCTATAACCCATACATTTGTTTGCTTTTGTTGATGGTGTTCTCTCCTACAATATAAGCGTAACAGGATGCTGGAATAAACTGCAATATGCCTTTTGTGGTCGTATTTTATTGGTATGCTTTTGAAATTCCTACCGCTTCGCCGCCGAACCAATCCTGTAGGAATAGCGCAGCTCAATAGGAAAGCCACCCATATAGCCGCCAGAGAGGTCACTTGTATAGCCCGCTCTAGTTTCTTTCTGATGGCCGTCTTGTCCGAGAATACCAAGGCTCAGGCTTGAATGTTTGTGGGTTACGCCTATTCCCAAATAGGCATACCTGCCCTGATGGCGCTTTTCATAATAAATAGTTTCCTGAAACTCAGGTTCCCAATGAGTGGCCGTAAGACTGTTCAATGCAAATGCATATCCCAAACGGTATTCCACGAAGGGAGAGAACCTCTTGTTTTCCAAAAAGTGTGCTTTCAAACTCCCATAGACTGGCACGGAAAGCAATTGGCCTTCCAATATGTTTTCAAAGTAGCCTACACTGCCCCATTCCCTTGAAGTGAAGTTCACGCCTCTGAAATCAGCTCCGATTCCTATGCTAATCCGTTTAGGGAACCTGTATTCCAAAGCCGCTCCTGCCGAATAACACCAAGGTCTGAATCCTCCAGCCACATTCAGCTGTATCTGAAAACCGTCTCCATTGAACTCATTCATCATTTTACCATTCTTAATCTGCCTTAGGCGGTGTCTCCCTTCATCGGAAAAGGGTGCGAAAGTGTAATCGTACCGAATGTAGAAATTGGTTCCCCAAATAAGGAGATTTAAATAATAATTGCTAAGCGACTCCTTAAGTTTGCCAGGTGGTCTGGCATGAGAATACACCACGCCTGCACTCAGGTTGGAATGCTTCATTGAGCATCCCAAGCCGAGACTCAGATAAGGCCCAGACAAAATGTAATCAGTGTAAAAACCTCTGCCATTCTCTATTCCGATACCGTCTTCGGCCATCTCGCCTTCTGGATAATACTCTGTTACTTTATTGAGTGGAATAGAATAACCCAATTTGGCCTCCAAGAATGGCGAATAATTCTTTTTGCCCCAGAAGTTCAACTTCAAATCTGCATATACGGGAATGGCATGTAAACGTTCTTGGTATGATGAATAAAATGACCTATAGGTAGTTACCCCAAACCACTCAGCACCCAGTCCCATGCTAAAGTTTTCCGTGAAATGATAATCAAGAGTGAATCCTAAGGCAAAATGGGATGTAATTGGTGGGAATGGTAAACTGCCTAAATCGTAGGCATCTATCTCGCCTCCCACCCGTAATGTGAATCTGTCCTTGGGACGATAGGGATTATCTACTATTCTGTTGGCTGTTGCTACGCTATCAGTCTTTTTGTTTGTGGGTGCATGGTTTGGTTCAAAAGAATCATATTTAATATTCTGGTTTTCAATAGTTTCATTAGGTTTATTTCCAATGGATTCATCAATCACGACCTTGTTTTCACTTTCAATTGTTTCCAATGGATGAGTTGGTTCTACCGAAAGCGTATTGTCAGATAATGGTTGTTGTTTTTCTTCCGTCACTGGATGTGCAAAGACGACAGGTTTTGTGTGGAAAACTAGAGGTTGAGCCACATCTTTTGTTTCAGCAATAGGTTCTTCGCCCGTCATGGCGCTGTTTTCTGGGAGAGCAACCGTCGGTTCTTTAGCCTCCATTGGCATTTTCGTGTCGGGCTCATCCATCTCCACCATAACTTTCGATTTGTCCTTGACGAAATTCAGGCTTAGGGCGACCACGACGGAAAGCATCACGGCTGTTGCGACGGCCCAAAGCCAGTGGAGACGTCTCGTCAAGGTGGCCGAGCGATCCATCATTGCACCCAATTGTTGCTGACGCCGCTCATTCCTGCTATGCTCCGTCAGGATGTCAAGCAATTCCTTCACTCCCTGATCTATGTTGTTATCCTCTTTCATGATTGTTGTGGTTTTTCCCTGTCCATCGCCTCACGAAGGGACTTGTAGGCACGCGACAGGATAGTGTAAAGATTAGTGCTGCTTATCTGAAGTGCCTTTTCTATTTCAGCGTTGGGCATTTCTTGCTCATATTTCATCAAGATGATTTCGCGTTGCTTCACGGGGAGTTGGTCAATCAAGGCCCGAGCTTGTCGATAGCGTTCCTCAAAGCTTTCATCAAATGTAGTATCTGCAAGCATAAACGCTTCCTCGTCAATAGGTACGGAAGGTTGTTGCTCGCGCAACAGGTCAATGCAACGGCGTTTGACGGCAGTGACGCAATAGCCTTCCAAGTTGCTGACACGGTTCATCCGGCGACGGTTGTCCCAAATTTTGAGGACCGTATCTTGAACCGCATCGGCAGCCCTATCGGCATCGTTGAGGATGTTTTCTGCCACTTTTTGCAAACCAGGTTGCAGTTGGATGATGCGTTTCTTGAAGGCTTCGTTGTCCATTTCTGGGGTGTCTTACACTTACATGACGCGAAAGTCGGAAAAATCTTGCAGGTTTTTGGTGTTTTTTTTTAAACAAAAAAAAGCGTGCGGCGCAAATGCGCCGCACGCTTTCGTTCAATTTAAACCTTGAGTGTTTTATTTCACCTCCTCAAAGTCCGCATCAGTAACGGTGTCGTCACCGCCATTGTTCTGCGGACCTTGGTTCGGGTTGCCGCCTTGGAAGCCACCGCCCATGTTGTTCGGGTCGAAGCCGCCTTGCGGGCCGCCTTGAGCACTGGCGTTCTTGTACATCTCCTCGCTGGCCTTCTGCCACATAGCGTTCATCTCGGCCATGGCTGCATCGATGCCGGCGATGTCCTGGGCCTGGTGAGCTGTCTTCAGCTTACCGAGGGCAGCCTCGATTTCAGCCTTCTTGTCGGCAGGCAGCTTGTCGCCGTATTCCTTCAGCTGTTTCTCAGTCTGGAAGATGATGCTGTCGGCTTGGTTCAGCTTGTCGATACGCTCGCGTTCCTTCTTGTCGGCTTCGGCATTGGCCTGGGCCTCGTTCTTCATACGCTCGATCTCAGCGTCGGTCAAGCCTGAGGAAGCTTCGATGCGGATGCTCTGGGTCTTGCCCGTGGCCTTGTCCTTAGCGCTCACGTTCAGGATACCGTTGGAGTCGATGTCGAAGGTGACTTCGATCTGCGGGATGCCACGCGGCGCTGGCGGAATGCTGTCGAGGATGAAACGACCGATGGTCTTGTTCTGTGCAGCCATAGGACGCTCGCCTTGCAGCACGTGGATTTCAACCGAAGGCTGGTTGTCGGCAGCGGTCGAGAAGACTTCCGACTTGCGGGTCGGGATGGTGGTGTTGCTCTCGATCAGCTTGGTCATCACGCCGCCGAGGGTCTCGATACCGAGGCTCAACGGGGTCACGTCAAGCAGCAGCACGTCCTTCACTTCGCCAGTCAAAACGCCACCCTGGATGGAGGCGCCGATGGCCACCACTTCGTCGGGGTTGACGCCCTTCGAAGGCTCCTTCTTGAAGAAGTCGCGGACGATGTTCTGGATGGCAGGGATACGGGTTGAACCACCGACCAAGATGACATCATCGATGTCGTTGACGGTCAGACCAGCGTCTTGCAAGGCGCGACGGCAAGGCTCGATGGTGTCGTGGATCAGCTTGTCGGCCAACTGCTCGAACTTGGCACGGCTCAAGGTGCGGACCAAGTGCTGCGGGATGCCGTTGACAGGCATGATGTAAGGCAGGTTGATCTCCGTCTCGCTCGAAGAGCTCAACTCGATCTTAGCCTTTTCGGCAGCTTCCTTCAGACGTTGCAAAGCCATCGGGTCCTTACGCAGGTCGATGCCGTTGTCCTTCTGGAACTCTTCGGCCAGCCAGTTGATGATGACTTCGTCGAAGTCGTCGCCGCCGAGGTGGGTGTTACCGTTGGTCGACTTCACCTCAAACACGCCATCGCCCAATTCAAGGATGGAGATATCGAAGGTGCCGCCGCCGAGGTCGTACACAGCGACTTTCACATCGTTCTTTTTCTTGTCCAAGCCATAGGCCAAAGCAGCAGCCGTAGGCTCATTGATGATACGGCGCACGGTCAAGCCGGCGATTTCGCCAGCTTCCTTGGTGGCCTGACGCTGGGCGTCGTTGAAGTATGCAGGCACCGTGATAACGGCTTCGGTGACCGTCTGTCCGAGGAAATCCTCAGCGGTCTTCTTCATCTTTTGCAGCACCATGGCAGAGATTTCCTGCGGGGTGTATTGCTTGCCGTCGATGTCGATACGAGGCGTGTTGTTGGGGCCTTGCACGACTTTGTAAGGCACACGGCGCATCTCGGCACCTACCTTGTCGTAGGTCTCGCCCATGAAACGCTTGATGGAATAAACGGTACGCAGCGGGTTGGTGATGGCCTGACGTTTGGCAGGCTCGCCGACCTTACGCTCGCCGCTGTCGGTGATGGCGACCACGGAAGGGGTGGTGCGGTGGCCTTCGCTGTTGGCGATGACAACCGGCTCGTTGCCTTCCATAACGGCCACACATGAGTTAGTTGTACCTAAATCGATACCAATGATCTTTGACATTTCTTTGTTCTCCTATTTTTATTTGTTACTTATTTTGTTGTCTAATCGCGGTTGCATACGAATTGCAACGGCCTCAACTTGTCAATCTTTGTGCCAAAGCAAAAAACTGACAAAATGTCAACATTTTGGGTTTTTGGCCGTTTTTGGCTCCTTTCTTCTTGCCATTTCGGGATTTTTTTGTACCTTTGCACCCTTATTTTTCAAAAAATCACCCTTTATCATGAAGAAATTAACTGCTATCATAATCTGCCTGTTATTGTCATCCGTTGCCTTCTCGCAAGAAAAAGAAGGCTTTTTTAAACGTTGGAGAAACAACCATACTGTTCACGACACCGTATATATTTATGTGCACGACAACGACACCATTGTGGTTGACAACGCAGAGGAAGACGACGAAGAAGACGAGGAGTTCTCGGAAGGCATCCCGGTCCCTGTCGACACGCTCAATACCAAAAACAGATATCAAAAGGTGGTGCTCTTCGACAATGGCACTTGGCTGTACTACAATATTGAGCGTCCCGAGATCCCGGATTCCATCAGTAGCGACCATTGGGAGACGCAATGGGTGCATACCTATCGCGACATTGCTTTGAACGACCTTCCCGATTCGGTTACGCTCCGCTTGGTGGATTCGGTGCATCGTTTCTGCATCCCGCATCCTGGCCCTGTCACATCCCAATTCAAGTTCAGGTGGCACCGTCCCCATAGGGGTGTCGACATCGGCTTGCACATGGGTGATGTGGTGTATGCTGCCTTCGACGGCATCGTGCGTGTGGCTCTCCCGACATCCATGACGGGCGGTTATGGCAATGTGTTGGTGATTCGTCACTTGAACGGCTTGGAGACTTATTATGGCCATCTCTCAAGCTATATCGTGAAGAGCGGTGATATTGTGAAGGCTGGCGAGCCCATTGGCTATGGTGGCTCTACGGGACGTTCCACAGGACCTCATCTCCATTTGGAAACACGTTATATGGGCCAGAGCTTCGACCCAGAGCGCATCTTCGACTTGGAGAATGGCACTTTGCGTTGCGAGGAGTTTGTGCTGCACAAGCACTATTTTAACATCAACTCGCATTATGGTCAAACCGATGCACAGTCGCTGGCAGCTTCGAAACAAGCCCCGCAAGAAAGAGGCGGAGGAAGTGGAAGCGTCAGCAAGGCGAAGAAATCCTATCACACTGTGAAGAAGGGCGAAACCCTGGGCAAGATTGCCAAGAGATACGGCACCTCAGTGAACAAGATTTGCAAACTGAATGGTATTAGAGCCAATAAGGTGCTGAAAGTCGGACAAAGAATCAGAGTGAAATAAAAACAAAACCCCGAAAGCTACGGCTTCCGGGGTTTTTCTTTTCAACGCATCCAGCTTATTTCATCCAGGCCTCGACGTCCTCCAGCTGCAAAGCTGGGATGTCGAGTTTGTTCTTCTTGCGCAAGCCGTTCAGCTTTTCGCGCAATGCGGAGGGCTTCTCTGCCTTCAGTTGCTCGATGGTGTTGTAGCCATTGGTGAGCAACAAGGTCGCCCAAGTCTCGGCCATACCCAAGGCCATGAAGTCTTCCTTGGTGGCGTTCTTCACGACCTTCTCGGGACGCATCATCGGGAACAGCAGCACCTCTTGGATGGTGGTCTGACCCGTGAGCAGCATCACGAAGCGGTCGATGCCAATGCCCATTCCCGAGGTTGGAGGCATACCATATTCCAATGCGCGCAGGAAGTCCTGGTCGATGAACATGGCCTCGTCGTCGCCGCGCTCGCTGAGTTTCATCTGCTCCTCGAAGCGTGCACGCTGGTCGATGGGGTCGTTCAGCTCAGTGTAGGCGTTGGCCAATTCCTTGCCGTTGACCATCAGCTCGAAGCGCTCGGTCAGTTCGGGGTTGTTGCGGTGACGCTTGCAGAGCGGCGACATCTCCACGGGATAGTCGGTGATGAAGGTGGGCTGGATGTAGGTGCCTTCGCACTTCTCGCCGAAGATTTCGTCGATCAGTTTACCCTTGCCCATCGTTTCGTCCACCTCGATGCCGAGTTGCTTGCACACGTCGCGCAGCTGGGCTTCGTCCATACCCGTGATGTCGATGCCGGTCTTCTCCTTGATGGAGTCAATCATCGTAATGCGCTTGAAGGGACGCTTGAAGCAGATTTCGTTGTCGCCAACTTTCACGGTATCAGTGCCTAACACCTCCGTGACAGCGCGTTCAATCATGGCCTCAGTGAAGTCCATCATCCAGAGGTAATCCTTATAGGCCACATAGATTTCCATTGCCGTGAACTCGGGGTTGTGGGTGCGGTCCATGCCCTCGTTGCGGAAGTTGCGCGAAAACTCATACACGCCTTCGAAGCCGCCCACGATGAGGCGCTTCAGGTAAAGCTCATCGGCGATGCGGAGATACATCGGGATGTCCAAGGCGTTGTGGTGCGTGATGAAAGGACGCGCCGTGGCACCGCCCGGGATGGCTTGCAGCACTGGCGTTTCCACTTCGAGATAGCCGCTCTCGTTGAAGAAACGACGGATGCTGTCGATGATGCGGGTGCGAGTGATGAAGATGTCCTTCACCTTGTCGTTCACCACGAGGTCGACGTAACGCATACGGTAGCGCAACTCGGGGTCATTGAATTCGTCGTACTTCACGCCGTCCTTCTCCTTGACGATGGGCAGCGGCCTCAGCGACTTGCTCAGCACCGTCAGTTCCTTGACATGTACCGAGATCTCGCCCATCTGCGTGCGGAAGGCGAAGCCTTTCACGCCGATGAAGTCTCCAATGTCGAGCAGACGCTTGAACACCGTGTTATACAAGGTCTTGTCCTCCTCGGGGCAGATCTCGTCGCGCTTGATATACAGTTGGATGCGGCCTTTCGAGTCCTGCAGCTCGCAGAACGAGGCGGCGCCCATGATGCGGCGGCTCATGATACGGCCCGCGAGGGTGACCTCTTGGAATTGGTCGGGGTTGTTGTCGTCAAATTGGTTGAGGATGTCCGTGGTGAACACGCTCACGGGGAACGCGGCCTGCGGATACGGGTTGATGCCGAGCTTGTAGAGTTCGGCCAACGAATTTCTTCTGATTTGTTCCTGTTCGCTTAACATGATGCGTTGAAATTTTGTGCAAAAGTACGAAAACGATTGATACCCTTGGAAACAAATCTTTCAAAAACAATTACAATTGTTTCGGTGGAGTAAAATTATGATAGGATAACCCAAGACATATGTTGAATTGCAAAGTGTTTTAATTTACTGCATTTTGCACAAGTCTAATTGCCAAACAATAATAACGAGAACTCCAATCGAATGGATGTTAGTATTTGTGAGCATACATTTTAACAAGCGAACAATCAAATGATTGTGCAATATCAGAAATGTTGCCAATACGGATTTCTAATGGTTTTCCTGAATTTATCACATCGTCTAACACAAGGTATCGTAACTCGTTCTGCCCTCTATATCTTACCGGTTTCATAAATGGGCTGATTGGTTTATAATTTGCGAGTGTCGGTCTATAATAACTTACAGGTTGGCACCAAAAACGCCCTTTATAATGTTTGTTCAGTTCATTAATTAATCGTGTATTAAACTCTTTATGATTCTTTATGAGTGCAACCTTAAAGTCTTGGATATCCGTATCGGCCAATCTCGTAAAATCTCTTGTATCAATAATGAGTTCGTACAGGTTCTCACCGACCTGTTTGGTTTCCTTGACTTTTGGTGTGTCTTTATTGTTAATGTGCCATAGACAAAAAAGTTTCTCTTCCAGCATAGTGCTTCGATAGCATACAATTTTTCCTTTATGAACTACACCGGCACCCTCGTATTTGTCGCCTTGTTCGTCATTCTGTGATTGCCTGAAATAGTCAGTACAATTCATATATATCAATCCTTCATCTATGAATTTTTGTATATGTTCAGCTTTTCCGAATTTCATTACAAAAAGGGATTGAGGAGGCTTTAGCGTTTTTGACATGGTTGTTGTATTATTAAAAATCCGTATAAATATCCTTTGTTTTGCTTAATGCTTCTTGGATATTGTCATATTGTGCTCTTAAAACATCTACCATTGTTTTTCCTTTAACCATTCTATCAATATAGTCGATGTTAGTTTCTATTCGGATTTTCTCAACGCCTATTTGCAACATCGTAAGTAAATTGTTTTTTGAAACATAGTATAATGGATAAACAGAATAAACGGTTATGTTTGCACCAATGTATGTTTCATAGTCAAGAGGTCCTATTTGTTCGATATTCTCTAAAGTGATTATACTATTATCAGATAACTTAATCAGGAGCTTTCTCCCTTCATCAATTTGCACCTTCTCATGAACACATAATTGAATACCCCAAATTGTATCATTATTACTAACAACACAACTCAAAGACATTCCGATGCCAGTTTCTGTAATGACACCCCAAAAATTTTGTTTTCCGTATATTATAGTCTGTTGTTCGGTGCTAATGTATCTTTTCCCATCACTTTCTGCCTTGTCCATTACTATTTTTTGAGCATGTAAGGGAAATAAATAGCAAACAAAAAGTAACGTAATCATTGTTTTTTTCATCTTATTTCTATGCCCGTTTTATTCTGTCGGCTCGTCAGTGTAAGTATAAGTTTTAGATGGTTGCAAAGATAGTCATTTTCGGGCTGATAACCCAAGTTCCAGTGGATTGTAAATTCGCTAGTTTCTGAATAAAAAGATTTATTATCCGATAACACATTATATTTCAATTTTATACAATCACTTGGTTACCTCCACAATCTTCTCCCCTAATGCCTGCTGAATCATTGCAATGGTTTTGCAGGTGAAGTTGTGGCCAAACATAAACCATCTTGAAACTTCAGACTCTTTTTTACCAGTCAGTCGAGCCAAATCGCGCTTGGTCATCCCTTTACTTTGGATGATCTCATAGATACGCTCCGAGATGCTGAAATTCAGGTCAAAAGCGGCTCGCTCTTGCGGAGTAATGCTTGCCGTTACTTCTTCCAAAATGGGAGAATAATACTTTATATTTGTGTCGGATTCCATCAAGAGCAAAGGTAAAACTTTTTCTTGACATATTTAACACATATGCGAAATATTTTCATTTTAATTATATCATGGTTTTCAACCAATGCGAAATTATTGTAATTTTGACCCCCGAAAACAAAGGAAATGCAGTTCAAAGACATCATAGGACAATCCGCCGTAAAGCAAAGGCTCATCGCGAGCGTGAAAGAGAACCATGTCTCTCACGCCCAGCTCTTTCTAGGCCCTGCGGGAAGCGGAAAATTGCCTTTAGCCTTGGCATACGCTCAATATATCCTCTGCCCGAACCGAACCGAAACCGATAGTTGTGGTGTCTGCCCGACTTGCCAGAAAATGCAAAAACTGGTGCACCCCGACCTGCATTTCGTCGTGCCGACAGCCACCACAAAAAAGATAAAAAGCAATCCTGAATCCGACCTCTTTATGGAGGAATGGCGCGAGTATGTCGTTCAGAATCAAGGCTATGTGGACACTTCAAGTTGGTACACTTTCCTTGATGTGGAGAACAAACAGGGCTACATGTCGGTGCGCGACGCGGCTTCATTGCTGCGCAAGCTGAGCATGAAATCCTATGAGGGCGAGTACAAAATCGCCATCATCTGGATGGCGGAGAAGATGCGCGTCGACACAGCCAACAAGCTGCTGAAACTCCTTGAGGAGCCACCTGAGAAGACCGTTTTCCTGCTCATTGCCGAAGATCAAGAGGAATTGTTGGCCACCATCAAGTCGCGCACAGCGTTGGTCAAGATACCCGCCATTGAAACCCATGCGGTTGAGAAAGCCCTTGTAGAACGCCTGCATTGCCAACCCAACCAGGCCCACGACGCGGCCATGATTTCAGAGGGCAACTGGATTACAGCCTGCCATTCGGTGCAAGACTCGGAAGAACACAAGTTTTTCTTCACCACCTTCCAGCAGTGGATGCGCCTCTGCTTCCGTGCCGCCTATTCCGAACTGATTGACTTCTCGAACAACATCAAAACGCTAGGACGAGAAAAACAAAAGGAATTGCTGGAATATGGCTTGTGCATCATCCGCAATTCGCTGTTGTTCAACAACAACCTCGCGGAAATCGTAATGTTGCCCAATGATGAAAAGACCTTTAACTCGAAGTTTGCGCCTTTTGTCAATCCTGCCAATCTGTCACAAATTGCCGAGCTTTTCGAGGAGGCCATGCGCCAAATCGAGCGCAACGGCTATGCGCCGCTCATCTTTACAGACGTGAGCTTTAAAATGGTGGGATTGCTGAAGAAGAAATAGGTTATTCAGGCTTTTGAAGTCATGTCATCCCTACGTCGGACAGTGCGGTGGCATGGGATCTATGACTTCAAGAGCCGTTCTTTAAGGTTATTGCTTCTTGAACCGCCTCTCATAGATTCCATCCTACACACATGCCAACGCTGGAATGACATGAGAGGCTATCTATTACGTACTTACTCCAAGACCTCAATCGTCCCCATTTCAAACTGAATGGGGTTGCCAGCCTCGAAGTAGCGTACATCGTGCAACACCTTGTCAAAGACATAGTTCTGAATGAGCACAAAGTCCTTGCCGCCTTCGATGAGGGCATACATGCGGTCATGGTCAACGTCGCCATAATCACCGCCGAAGTCGGTCACGCCGTTCAGCACCAACTTCTTGAAGGTCTTCATGTCCTGTGTGTTGCCGTCCTTGTTCGTCACGACAACATAATGCACGTATGGCGAACCTGTGATAGAATCAATGCGTTCCTGTTCCATCGTGTTGGTAAACAAAGCCTCAAAACGGAGGTCGTTGAACGATGACATGAAGTTGATGACTTTCAGCGTATCGTACGGCAGTTCCTTGTTGTCGCAAAGGCGCGTCAGCTTATATTGGTGCTTACCCATGTTATCGATGCGGAAACTGCCTTCAGGGTCTTCGTTGAAATCAATTTCAACCGATTGAATGTCAGCCATATTCTCATGGAAAACGGTATGGTCGCGCCAGTCGTCAGGATTGGCGGTGAAACGCGTCGTGATGAAGCCACGGAAACTGGGAATGTAGACGATATAAGCCTTGTCCGCACCTTCTTTCAGCATAAACGTACCGCTGCTATCCATGGTGGCATCGCCCACATAGAACACCTTAGTCCGTTTCTCGTGGTAGAACATCTTGATTTTGTTGAACAAATTGATACGCGGCACGTTCTGATAAATCTCCACCTTGGTGCTCTGCGAGGCCAATTGCTTCACGATATTGTCGTGGCTTGCCTTCGAAACCGGCATCTTGATGCGGATTTTATAAAGCGTGGTCAGAAGGTACTGCACCTGCTTGGGATGGGCCTTGTAAGTACCGTTGAGCACCCAACCTTGTGGCCCACGTTCAAGCAAAGACTCACGCTCCTTTCGGTCGGCTAAATAGATTTTGGTGACGGAAGCCGTGTCCCAAACCTGAAAATCGGAATCCTCGCCTCGATTGGTCGAAATATAACGGTTGTTCCATATCAAAATGCCCGCGATGACCACCAACAGGGCGGTGATAATTATCGTTATTCGATTGTTTTTCTTCATATTGGATTACTTTTTACTGTATTTCTTCTTTCTAATAAAGGCCATGACAAACCCCAAAGCAATAATGACGGCAATAGGCAACAACGTGTTGATAACCTGCCACTTGGTTCTTTCTTGGTTGATTTTCGTCATGTCCAAAAGACGCACCTTCAGCTCACGTGAACGGATGTCAATCAAGCCTTCACCGTCCACTAAATAATTGATGGCGTTTTCGATGAATTCTTTATTGGCGTAAGTGTTTTGCGTGTATTGGTCGAAACCCAAAGGTAAAGGCCTGCGCGTTCTGATGTCAATCTGATTGCGGATGATGTCGCCATCAGCCACCACAATCATGGCGGTGGGCTTGCTTTCTTCCATGAAGTCAGTGGCTTGGTCGTCAACGATTTCCTGAGGGATGCGGTTGGCATACAACGACGGAAAACTGCCTTTCAGCAAATAAGCCACATTCTTTCCCTTCGAACTGAACATACGTTTATCGGGCGACTGGCGCAACATGGACAAAGTGATGAAGACCGGTGCCCCCGACACTTTGGTATAATCCGAAGTCTTGAGCAATGGAATCTGGTCAATACCGATAGCCGAAGTCGTGGCATCCATCGAGCTAACGAAATCCGCCCTGATGGCGTTCATATTGCGCACCATAGGATGATTGGATGCAGCCTGCAACAGCGGGAAATAAAACCAGCGGAAGAACTCCAATTGTGCCTGACCCGCCACTTGTCCGGTTCGGATGGGCAAGGCAGCACAGGTCAAGTCGAGCAACAGGTCGCGGTTGAGGCGCACACCATATTTGAAAAGCATGTCGTCAAGATTGAGGTCTTGCTCCAATCCGATGGTAGACTCCTGATTTTGAAGGCTGTCCATCGTGGCAAGCACCGGCTCCACTAACCACAACACCTTGCCGCCGTGCATGATGTATTGGTCGATGAGGAATTTGTCGCGCTCATCGAAAGGCTGCGTGGGTTTGGCAATGATGATGGCATCAAAGGAAGGGAAGGCCTTCACATCTTGATCTTCGTTTTGCGTGCGGTGTATCAGCGCATCGATTTTTCCGTTGATTTCCACACGGCCTACGTTGTAGTTTTGCGCCAAAGTCTGGGCAATGTCGTAAACATCTTGCTCGCCCAACTCGCCATGACCTTCGATGAAAGCAATGTTAGGTTTCATCAGGCGGGTCACCTTCTTCACTGCATCAATTAAGCGAAATTCAAGGTTCTGCATCGAGGCATTCAAAGCATCCTCCGATGACTGTCCCAACTGATTTTCAAGCAAATCGATGGCGATTTCAGTGTTGTTACGGTAGCTCACCAAAGCACCTGGCCAGATGACCAACTCTTGTGAAGAGCCGTCACTGTTGCGAACGCTTACATTGGTCGGATTCAGGCCCGCCATGTACAATTGAGTGCCTACCTCTCTGATTTCCGCTGCATCGTTGCTCTCTGTAGGGTTAATAAACTCATAATCAATATACTTTGAATAGGCGCGAAACTCGTCAAGCATCTCCTTGGTCTCGCGGCGCAGCTTCTTGAACCCTGCCGGAAAATCGCCTTCGAGATACACCTTGAAATACACATAGTCGTCAAGGCCGTTGAGGATTTCCTTCGTCGTGGGCGACAAAGTGTATCGTTTCTCACTCGTCAAGTCTAAGCGGGTGAACACGTATGAGCCAATCACATTGACTAAAATGACAATCGCCACCGTAACAAGAAAAGCGACGATTTGGTTCTTTTTCAGATTCTTGCGTTTGTTTTCCATCACTCACCTCCTTACCATTTGCGGCTTGACAAAACCAGTTTCGTCGCACTGAGAAACAGCGCAATCACACTCAGGAAATACAACACATCGCGCGTGTCGATGACGCCACGGCTCAGCGAACTATAGTGGGCGTTCATACCCAACTGCTGGATGAACAAGTCGATGCGACCAAACAGCGAAAGCGAGTAGATAAACTCAAAGCCAATCAACAGAAATCCACAGAGAAACACTGAGATAATGAAGGCAAGTATCTGATTGTTGGTCAGCGAGCTACAGAACACGCCAATACTTACAAAACTCGAACTCAGCAGGAAAAGTCCGATGTAGGAGCCCCAAATACCGCCGCTATCGAGGTTGCCAGGGGGAAGTCCCAGACGATAGACTGAATAATAATAGATGAAAGTCGGTATCAGTGCCAACACGACGAGCGCCACACCCGCCAAGAACTTGGCCCAAATGATTTGCCAGTCCGAAAGTGGTTTGGTGACCAGCATCTCGATAGTGCCTGTGCGGTTTTCCTCGGCAAAACTGCGCATCGTCACGGCTGGCACGAGAAAAAGGAAGACCCAAGGCGCAAGGATAAACAAACTATCGAGGTTGGCATAGCCATAGTTCAGCACGTTGAAATCGCTTTGGAACACCCACAGAAACAGGCCAGTGATGAGCAGAAACACCACAATCACCATGATGCCGATCAACGAGCTGAGGAAGTTGCTGATTTCTTTCTTGAAGAGAGCGTACATACGCAATAAGATTTGGGGTGCAAAGATAGTGAAAAATGTTTTCACCGCAACGCTACTGCAACATCATTGTACCGAATACATTTCCATCGTCTCTTTGCTACTTTTATCCAAAATATAGGGCAAAAATCATAAAATTCTATCCAAAATACTACCCGAAACCAAAATTCCACCCGAAAAACTGGCTGTTTCTACCAAAATACCACCCAAAAATTCGGTTCGTTCGGATTTGCAATCTGAACGTATTGAATATCAGCATTTGTAATGCAATTTTTCGGCAGGCGGTGATATGCAATGGAACCTTTACCGACAAAACACGAATTCCGAACAAAACCCCAGCGGGGCGACAGGAAAAACAAAGAAAGCCACCCCTTCAGATCCATTTCAGAACCTTTGGGATGGCTTACAACACTATACCGTTGTTTGGTTATTGAAACACAAGTGATGCTGTTTTAGTAAGAGATGGACCACCAGGAGGAGTGACAACTACCGTACAAACATCATATACACCAGAATAAGAACCAGGCACATGTAATGTAGCATCAAAATAAGGATTATCTGTTTGAATGGTCTGACTCTGTGAATTAGTATAACCATCCGTTCCAACAATGCTCATCGTAATTAGAGTACCAATTGGAAGACATGAAAGGTGAGCAATTGCTTCATAACCCTGATAAGCCACTGGCGCTGAAGGTATCAATTCAAATGAATTAATAGCTGGATTACCACCGCTATCTACATAAAGAGGACTTGGATTCAAATTACCATATTCATACCAAATCCCCGTTCCATAAACATCATGAGGTAATGCGTTCAAAACCGGAACCAATTTGATTGGATCTGTCCAATTATAATCAAGATTTCTAAAAAACTCACAAAATCCATCGCTTAAACTCGGTGCTCCAGGAGCAGGAGAATAGCCCAAAGTATTACAATAGAATGTAAGAGCAGCACTAACACCTTCACAAACTACAAGAAAAGCTGCTGCTGCTGGTGCAGAGACACCAGCCGAAGCAATGGCTGCAGATATTGAAATACAAATGTATTGCATTCCTGCAGGACCTGCACCTTCTATTAATGTACATACATTATTTACTGTTCCTAACACCTCATTACAAATGTCAGCTACATTAATATGATGGTGCTCAAAAAGACCATCAGGAATTGTATAACGGTACTTATTATCAACCACATGAGTACATGGCAAAGATCCAATATACATATCATATACACCAACTGCTTTATAAACATTCACCCAATACGTTCCATGGGCTTGCATACCACCGCATGCAGTTCCGTAAAGAAAACCTTGTGCTGTTTTTGTACTACAATGATCAGATTCATTCTTTATTTTTGGGTTACTATCTATTGTCATTGAAGCACTACCGTTTCTTGTATTTGAAGGATGTGACATCCTTTCCTGTCTACCTTCATCAAAATAGACTATCGTATTCAATTGCTCCCCTGTTTCGGGATAAATCAGCGTTAAGGCCGCGGAACTTTCATCAAGCCATTCAAGCAACATTCTCACACCATTTGGCGCAACATAGTCAATTGGACGATTTTGCTCATCAAACTTAATGACTGTACGACCTTCAGCATCATGTTGGTGGATGATTAATTCTCGTACATTTATAGGTATCGCATTGGCATCTTTGTCACCATACACCATAATACTGTCATGGTTTTGGGTATAAATCAATGCAATAATTTGGTCGTATGGATTAGTGCTACCATAAACTTGGTAATAACTCGATTCACCTTCAATTTCGATGGTATTCAAGCACTTGATGCCATTACGAACCACTTCAGCCAATCCACTATCCATCTCTTTAGTAGCAAGAATTTCTTCACCGTCAAGTACTTCCATCGTAAAGCCTTGGGCCAAAGTACCTACTGGCAACACAATGAAGAATTCAGATGCTGTAGTAGCGGACAGAATCACATCACAAGTCAATGTGATTACATTTGTTCCTGTATTGCCATCCGCTGGAACTAACACAGGCTCGTCAACCGTGCAGTCAACCACTTCAAAGGCTCCATTGAGTTTCTCATTTTCATCACAGGATGTGATTCGAATGCCATCGATGTGGACATTGTCTCCTTCAAGTCTGATGCCCAAACCACCACAAAGGTTTTTGAAAGACAAATTTTCATTGTCAGAACACGCCACCATCGGGTTAGCACCATTCGCAAAAGTGCCGACACTCATGCCTAGGTTTTGAGTTGAAGGCAAATCAAAACTCACCTTATTACCATTAAATACAGCACTTGAAGGATAAGCTGCTTTGAAAGGTACTGTCAAATCAAATTCGTCTGATGTGTTGAATATTCCGTTTGTAGTACCTGCACCCGATTGAAGATTGAAAACGGAGGTCTCTCCATTACCATTGGCTATTACAATCTGGTCACCCGATAGCCATTTAATCTGTCCGTTTGCTGGATTAAGGGCCGTCTTTGCATCGCCTTGTCCTCCTTGTTGTTCAATTGAAGCTGTAAAAACAGCTTTTCCAGCTTCTTTCTTGTCTTTGTTGCACGAAAAGAGCATGAAAAGGCTCATTAACGCGACCATTGTTAATGTCAATTTTTTCATAGTACATTGATTTTAAGGCCAATTAATATCGGTCATGTTCATACTTTCCGTTCCGCCTCTTGTGCCATCTGCAGAGCTGCACAAAATGCCTTGTGTCTCGATTTCTATGATCTCTGCTTTCGGAGATTCATAGATTTGCCCTTTCGGGCTGTTACCAAAATACTTCATTGATTTGTTTGTCTTTTGTTTTGCCTTCAAGACTCAAAAAGGCATGATTCATCATAGGCAAAGAGAGCGGAGCCTCCCAAACTTATCCTTATTTCCGACTGTTGGGCTTGCACTCCCGTAAAAAAAGAAACACTGGATAGGGGACTGCTCCACTGTATATGAATGTATTAGGAAATACAATCATAACAGTGAAAGCAATCATTTTTCCCTTTATCCTCTTTTTTACAATTGTGAGTGTGCAAGTTCACAGTCGAGGAACAAAGCGAAGAATGCGCTTTCTCTGGCCAAATCGATTTCTCCCGAATTGGCAGGGGCAAAAATAGGAAAATCTTTTGATTCGACCATACGAAGTGGGTCAAATTTTCGATTTGGTCAAGAGAAAAAGCAGAAATCTTCATATCGTTTTCCAAGAAACACTATCTTTGCAGCGGAAAAGTTCCGAAACAGCCGTTTCGGAAATGATGGTTTCTTATATAAACAACAGACAATCATGAAATTCTACGATAGGGAGCAGGAGATTGATTTTCTGCAAAATACAGCTGAACAAGCAAAGAAAAACGCAAGATTCACAGTGGTCACAGGAAGGAGGCGCATCGGAAAAACCTCCCTCATTGCAAAAGCATACGAGAATATGCCTTTCGTTTATTTTTTTGTCGCCCGCAAGGCAGAGAGCGACCTTTGCGAGAATTTCCAAGATGAGATGGAGCAAAAGCTCGGTATTCCCATACTTGGCAGAAGCCGTAAGTTTGCCGACCTATTCGAATACCTCATGAAACTCTCCGTCAATCAGAGCTTCACGCTTGTCATAGATGAGTTTCAAGAGTTTTTCAAGGTCAACAAAGCCATCTACAGTGAGATGCAAGACATTTGGGACCGTTATGAAAAGCAATCCCATATCAACTTGCTTGTATGTGGCTCGGTTTACTCGATGATGCAGAAAATCTTCAAAGACAAGAAAGAGCCACTCTATGGCCGCAGTACCGGCGAACTTAGGGTACAGCCTTTCCGCCCCTCCGTTCTGAAGGAAATCATGTCGGATGTCCATCCCGGTTACTCAAAAGAGAGTCTCCTTGCCCTGTTTACCTTTACTGGTGGGGTGGCCAAATACGTACAGCTTCTCGTGGATGCAGGAGCCATTACCAAAGATGCCATGATTGACTACATCATTGGACCCAACTCCACCTTTATCTCCGAAGGAAAGAATAATCTCGTGGAAGAGTTCGGAAGGGATTATGGTGTCTATTTCTCTATCCTCTCTTGCATAGCGCGGGGAAAGAATACACGTTCGGAAATAGAGGATGTGATTGGGAAAGAGGTAGGGGGCTATCTAACCAATCTGGAGAAGGAATATGAATTGATTCGCAAGAGACAGCCTCTGTTTGAGAAAAGCGGAACAAAAAATGTCAGATATGAAATTGTCGACGTTTTCTATTGCTTTTGGTTCCGTTTCATTTTTAAGTACAGCTATATCCTTGAAATTGAAAACTATGCCAAGGTTCGTGAGATTGTCAGGCGAGATTATGAAACCTTCAGCGGTCTGATGCTGGAACGCTATTTCCATAGGATTGCCGTTGAATCGGGCCAATGGACTCGCATAGGTCGATGGTGGGACCGCAAAGGAGAGAACGAGATAGACATGATTGCGGAGGATGAACTGTCGGGCACTGCCACATTTTTCGAGATCAAACGACAAGCATCCAATATTAATCCAACCGAATTGCAATCCAAAACCGAAGTCTTTCTGAATTCCACACGACAGTTCCATGGATACCACATCGCTACACGAGGTCTCTCAATGGACGACATGTAAGCCTTTATTCCCTTATCTGTTTTGAGAAAATATTTCTATTTTTGCGGGTATTACGACGAAAAATAATAATGAATCGGCTATTCTCATCTTTTCTCCTTATAACCATAATCTTTCTCCTCTGCCAATGTCAACCGAAAGAAGAGATATTGACTTGCGAGGAACTTTATCAAGAGTTTCAGCAACCCATTTCAAAATATCATCCCTTCGTACGCTGGTGGTGGAACGGTGATAAAGTGGAGGCCGATGAATTAGTACGCGAGTTACGCCTCTTAAAAGAAGCCGGCATTGGTGGTGTGGAAATCAATCCCATTGCCTTCCCTTCTTATTGTGACAGCCTTGACAAACCTTCCTTGCAATGGCTTAGTCCTGAATGGGTTGACATGTTGAAGGTCTGCTTCGACGAGGCTGACTCTTTAGACATGACTTGCGATCTGCTCGTAGGTTCAGGCTGGCCTTTCGGAGCCGAGTTCCTCAAGGAAGACGAGCGGGCACAAATCGTGGTCAATTATGCGGAAACAGTGACTGGCCCAACTACGTTGACAATTATCCGCGACAGTCTTTGCGCCAAAGCTATGCCTAAGGTGAGCTCGCCCTATAAAGGCAACACCAAAGAGCTGATGCTGCTGCGGCTTTATCCGAATCCAGCTACTTCTATTGATGATGGTATTACCATTTGGTCGGCCCAAAGCAAGGTCCCTGAGCCTGTCGAAGGGCCGATTGATAGCACCTTTACCATCGAAGTCCCCGAAGGGGAATACACTTTGGCCGCTTTGGTGAAAATCAATGGATTCTTGGAGGTCATCAACGGTGCACCTGGCGCAGCGGGACCTGTGCTCGACCACTTCAATGCCGAGGCGGTCAACCGATACCTTTATAATATGTCGGACAAGATTGAGGCACAAATTGGGCCGCTGAAGGGCAATATCCGCGCCTTGTTCACCGACAGCATGGAGTTGGAAGGTGCCAATTGGACAAACGGCATGGCCGAGGAGTTCCAAAAACGTTACGGCTACGACATCACCGAATGGTTGCCTTTCATCCTCTTCAAGATTGGATCCATGGGCAGTGCACTCAACTACAATCTCGTGGTGCCCGTGACGGAAGACTTCCAAAAGGAAATGCAGCGGGCACGTTATGATTTTGAGGACTTCAAGGCCCAGCTGATGCAAGAACGTTTCACCAACACTTACCTTGCATGGTGTCACCAACTTGGCGTGAAGGCTCGCGCTCAGGCCTATGGTCGCGGCTTTTATCCTTTGGAAAATGCCATGGGCTACGATATTCCCGAGGGCGAATCATGGACCACGAACTGGCTGCGTCATAAACCCGGCGAGGAAATGTCAGAGACCGACTACCGCCGTGGTCGCGCCTATACGATGGTCAACAAGTTCGTGTCGTCGGCAGCACATTTGGCTGGCAACCGCACCGTAAGCTGCGAGGAGATGACCAATACATACACCGTCTTCAATATGACATTGGAACAGCTGAAAATCGGCGGTGACCAAAGTGCCATGTCGGGTATTACCCACAGCGTCTTTCATGGCTTCAACTACTCGCCCAACCTCGAAGCACCTTTCCCTGGCTGGGTACGCTATGGCGCCTACTACAGCGACAACAACAACTGGTGGCCCTATTTCAAACAATACAACGACTACAAGGCACGGCTCTCCTACGCCTTGCAGCATGGCACTTATTATGCCAACATTGCCATCCTCAATCCCGAAAACGACATGTGGAGCACCATCGGGATGCAAAACGAGCCTTTCCCCAACACCACCCGAGCCCCTTACAAAACCCTCATTTGGGAGGCCATCAACAAATGCGGTGGCGGTGTGGACTATGTGAGCGAAAATATCATCAACCAGTCCACTGTCAAGGAGGGCAACCTTTACTTCAACCAAAGGAAATACAACACACTCATGCTCATTGATGTGGAGAGTTTGCACCCCGAAACCGCCGAGCAACTGCTGCATTTTGTGGAGTCAGGCGGCAAAGTTTTATGCATCGACACGATACCTTATCAATCGTTAGGCCTAAGTAAAGACTACCGCAAAAACGACTCCCTCGTAAAGGCTACCATGGACAAAGTGATGCAGTATGAGGATTGTTTCGTTTTCGTCGAGCCGCCCAAAGAAGGCTTCATCCCTTGGTATGACAGCCTAATGAAAGCCGAACAACTCCCCCATTACCTCAACATTGAGAGCCCGGACCCCTTTGTGATGCAGAATCGTTACACCACGGACGATGGCAGCGAGATGATTCTATTGAGCAACAGCCACCGCTATCAGGCACACCAAACCAGAATCACCTTCAGCCAAGCCTTGACCCACAAACGCCAAGCCCAGATTTGGGACTTGCAGACGGGCGAACGTTTTGCCTTGCCGCTCGATGAAAATGGCAGTTATACCTTCGACTTGGGCCCTGTGGAATCAGTACTTGTCGTGTTTGAAAGTACTAAGCTTTCTGCCCATAGATTCCATTCGCACAATCCTCTGCAAGGAATGACATGGGCAGAAAGGTTAAACCTTCCGACCCGGCAGCCACTACACCAAAGGATAAAAGAAATACCATTTAACGACCTTTCAAATAATTGGGATGTAACCTTGTGCCACAGCCTGTTGCACGATACTATCAACACCCATTTTGATACCCTGTTCGACCTCAAAGACAGTGAAACTTACCAGCATTTCTGCGGCACCTTAATTTATCGGAAAATGATTGATGTGGGTGGAGACATTGCACGCAACGTTTCTACAATTTTGGATTTAGGCCTCGTGGAAGGCGTTTCCGAGGTGTTCGTCAACGGACAATCTACTGGCGTCCAATATTTTGGAATGCGGATATACGACATTGGCGATTACCTCCATGACGGAGCAAACGATATCGAAATCCATGTAACCACCACCATGGGCAACTATCTCAAGACTTTTAGCCGCGAGGAAAACCCGACCACTTGGATATATGTCAACCACCCCAAAAGAGACCAACCTTTACAACCCATGGGCTTACTTGGTCCAGTCAAGCTCCATCAATCTACAGCCCTGAAAGGGCGACACGACATCAACCCGATGCAAGCGCAGCGCAACGTCGGGCAACAAACAAAAACAACAACAAAATGAAAAAGCACCTCATCATCCTCTGTCTCTCCCTGCTAATCGGCCTCCAAGCCATAGCGCAAGACCCGAAACCCATCTACAACGCCTCGAAGTTCGGCATCCGTAGCGACGGCGTGACCATGAACACTCGCAGCATCCAGTTCGCCATCGACTGGATTGCGGAACAAGGCGGCGGCACCCTCCGCTTCTGGGTGGGCCGCTACCTGACAGGTAGCATCCACATGAAGTCCAACGTCACTATCGAGCTGGTCGAAGGTGCCGTGCTCGTCGGAAGCACCAATCCCTTCGATTATGACCGCCTCATCGCCACCAACGACCATGCCCTCATCCTGGCTGAAGGCGTCGAGAACATCCGACTCATCGGCTACTACAACAGCGGCGGTGTCATTGAGGGACAAGGCCGCGAGTTAGGCAACAACTGTACCGACCTCGTACACAAAGGTCTCATGAAAGACAAACTAAGCAATGACCGTGTAGGCGAAGGCTTCCGACCCAGACTGCTGATTTTCAGGGAGTGCAAGAATGTTGAAGTCGACAATGTGACTTTCCGCAACGCTGCCAACTGGGTCACCATGTACGACCAATGCGAGAATGTCAAGGTAAACAATGTGCGTATCCAAAGCACCGCCTTCTGGAACAACGACGGCATCGACATTGTCGACTGTGATGGCTTTGTGCTTACCAACAGCTATGTTGACGCGAGTGACGATGCTATCTGCCTCAAGTCGCACAGTGCCAAGAAGTTGTGTCAGAACGTGGAAGTGCGTAACTGTACGGCAAGAAGTAGTGCCAGCAGCATTAAGTTCGGCACCATGGGCGCAGGCGGATTCAAGAATGTGCGTATCATCAACAACACCGTCTACAACACCTATCGCAGCGCCATCACCATTCAAAGCGTCGATGGTGGTATCTGCGAGAACATCCTCGTAGATTCACTCTATGCCACAAACGTTGGAAACGCCATCTACCTCAACGTGGGCGCCCGCCGCGACAAGCAAAGTTTCATGGACGGTATCACCATCCGCAACCTTTATTGCGAAGTGGCCGCCACCAAACCCGATGCTGGATATGAATACGAAGGTCCCATCGAAGACTTGCCACGCAACATCTCACCTTGTGGCATCATCGGACTGAAAGACAGCAAGATAAAGAATGTCACTTTGGAGAACATCGAAATCATCTTCCCTGGTGGGGGAGACCCGCACTATGCCTGCGTAGGTCTTGACGAGTTGGACAAAGTGCCCGAGATGCCCAAGGCTTATCCAGAGTTCTCGCAACATGAAGAGTTGCCTGCATGGGGCTTCTTCATCCGCCATGTCGAGGGTTTAGTGATGAACAACATTACGCTAAAAGCCTTAAAGAAAGATTACCGTACCGCTATCGTCCTTGATGATGTCAGCAACCATAGCATTAGTGAACTCAAGGTAGAAGAGCCCGATGGAGCGCAAAAAGATGCCATTTTTGAACGCAAATGAGCCTTTGCTGTATTTTGGGAAATTCTTGTAAATCCACAAACCCATTTGAAAATCAACGAATTAAAAATGTAATAATCTTATTTTCAACTATTTATGAATAACCATTGATTTTTTTCTTATCTTTGCCTTCGATTTTGATATTGGAAAGACCAACAATAGCATAAATTTCAACGAATTATGTACCAAATTTTTAAAGACCAACTCGAGAAGTCAAAACTCATCATTTCCGGAGTGAAACGCAACCAACGCCTCGGTCGCGACGCAGGCGTGGAAGAAGGCGTAATGCAGAAAATGGAGGAAGACTGCAAGCGTTTGGAAGCCATTTCTGCTGAGATTGACAAACTTCAAGAAGAGCTCCGTAAAAAGAGCGATGAAGCCCACGATGCCTTGAACATCCTGAAAAACAGGACACAAACCGTCAAAAAAGCCATCAAAACAAAGTATGACCAAACTTGGTGGACCAAGTTCGGCATCCCTGACAGGAGATAATTCCTATGGATTATGAACCTAAACTGACCGCTTCGATTGAGGCGGTTTTTTTGTGCGGATAACTACCCGCTCCTCCCCTTTCAGCGTGGTGGCAAAAAGATAAACGGCATCGCCATCACCGATTTTCAAGGCTTTTCGCAACTCGGCCACCGAAAGCGGGAAATTACGCACGGCAATGCTGGCCTTATCCACATCAGGAAGCAAAGTCTGCTTCAGTTTTTTGTTATAATGTGCCCAGCCTTCCACCTCGAAAATGCGTCCTGGAAAGTCTGAAATTATTTGTTCTGAGGTATATAAATTGCTGTTTTTATGCAATTTGAACACATCGTATTGCTCAGTCAGCAACTTAAAGCAACCTGCTTTCAAAAGAGCAGGATTGGGTTCGTAAAGATATTTTGAAACGCCATCGGCAATGCTGCAAATGCAATTTCGTTCTTCTTGCATCGAGAATCTCACCTCGGGCTGATACGTCAAAAGATTGACACAAATAAATTGCACTTCGCCTTGATAATCACGTTCAAGAACGAAATCCAGTTCCTTGCATTCATTGGCGACAGCCACCACATGCACTTCTTTCACATGATGCAACTCCGTCAAAGCCTTGTTAAGGTCAAGCATGGGAGACAACTTAATCATCACACGTTCAGCCTTTTGGAGAAGCAAATCTTGCAAGGCACCAACATCAGGCGTACAATCGGCTATGGAAACGGTTTTATGACCATGTTCGTCTCTACGTGCTGGGTCGATGAAAATGCAATCTTTTGGCTCACAATGCTTCAGATATTCTTCGGCCGTTTCATTCCAAACCTTGATGTCGGCATCCAAGATAGAGAAATTATGCTTGGCCAAATCACAAAGCTCGGATTGCCGCTCCACATAATCAGTTTGCTGGAAATGCTGTGATATATAATAGGTGTCAACGCCCAAACCACCTGTCAGGTCAGCAAAACCTTGACCTTCAAACTGTTCGGCTTTATATTTCGCGCTGGCTTCCGATGAACACTGCTCTATGGAAAGGTGTACTGGAAACAACAAATCTTCGTTTTCCGCCCATTGCGGCACTTTTTTCTGCAAAAGCTGTCGGGCGGCAATTTGTCTCAAAGCCAAAGAAACGTCAGTGCCGACGGGTGCCTTTTTCAAGGCAAGCGTCGGCACATCAGCGTTCAGGTTTTCCCTGATGAACTGTTTGGTTATTTCGTTCAAAATCAGAACTTCTTCAGGTTCACTACCTCAAGGTCAGTGAGGAAACGCCACTCGCCACGAGGTAATTTGTACTTGTCGAGACCAGCAAACATCACACGGTCGAGCTTGGTCACTTCGTAGCCGAGGTGTTCGAAAATACGACGGACAATGCGGTTGCGGCCCGAATGGAGTTCGATACCTATGCTCTTCTTACTGTCGTCGTCTTGGTCGTAAGCAATGTTGTCGGCAGCAATGGGACCATCGTCTAATTCAATGCCTTCGGAAATACGCAACATGTCGTTCTTAGTCAAAGGCTTGTCGAGAATGACATGATAGAGCTTCGGAACCTCGCTGCTCGGATGGGTCAGCTTCTTGGCCAAGTCACCATCGTTGGTGAACAGCAACAGGCCTGTGGTCTGTTTGTCGAGACGGCCCACAGGATAGACACGCTCAGGGCAAGCATCCTTGACAAGTTCCATCACGGTGTCACGCTCGTATGGATCATCGGAAGTGGTGATATAGCCTTTAGGCTTGTTGAGCAGGATGTAACGGAGCTTCTCACGGTTGAGGGTCTGGCCTCCGTAAACCACCTTGTCATTGGTCTTCACCTTATAGCCCATCGTGGTAATCACTTCTCCATTCACCTCCACACAACCAGCCTTGATGAGGTCGTCGGCTTCGCGGCGCGAGCAAATGCCACAGTCGGCCAAATATTTGTTCAGGCGGATTTCGCCAGTGGCTTTCGGGCGGTCGTACAGCGGGTCTTTCTCGCGGACATAACCTTTGCGACCACGACGCGGTTCTTCTTCATCATCGAAACGGCGACGGTCACGAGGACGGTCGTCGAAACGGCGGTTGCCACCACGCGGCTTGTCATCGTCAAATCTACGACGCGGGCGGTCATCGTCACGGAAACGACGCTCACGTGGTTTTTCATCATCAAAATGGCGACGTGGACGCTCATCATCATGGAAACGGCGTTCACGTGGTTTGTCGTCATCAAAACGACGGCGAGAACGCTCGTCATCATCGAATCTGCGACGCGGACGGTCATCGAAACGACGTTCGCCACGAGGTTTGTCATCATCAAAACGGCGACGCGGTCTGTCTTCGTCATCAAATCTGCGACGTGGACGGTCGTCATCATGGAAACGGCGTTCACGCGGCTTGTCGTCATCAAAACGACGGCGCGGACGCTCGTCATCATCGAATCTGCGGCGCGGGCGGTCGTCGCGACGGCCTTCGCCACGTTCTTCGTCATCGAAGCGGCGGCGGGGACGGTCACCAAATTTACGGTCGCCGAACCTGCGGTCGCCACGGTTGTCATCAAATCGGCGCTCACCTCTCGGCTTGTCGCCAAAGCTTCTTTCTTCGCGTCCTTCCTCGTCACCGTCACGGTGATAGAATTTGAAGGACTTCCTTTGTTGGAACTCTTCTGGTTCCCCAATTCTGGTGCGCGGACGCTTGCCAGATCTTTCGTTGTCAGTCATTTATAATAATGTATTAATGTTGAAAATGTCATTCCTTGCGCGGAATGGGCGGCAAAAGTACGAATAATTTGGGAAATAACCCTTATTCGCTCAAATTATTAATCCTAACCCTCGGAAAACCACGTTTTAATTCGCTGATTTTCTTCTCTTTCTGTTGTTCAAACTTCTTGAAAGACTCACTTTCAGGGAATAGCGACTTATGATGCAACATTTGTTTTAATTCAGCAGCAGCTTTCATAGCCTGCTTTTCTTTCGGGTCAATAGCGTAATCGGTGAAACGTTCCCAAATGTAACGAACCGCCTGCTCGGTCGGGTGTACCATGTCTTCTTTATAAAAACGGTAGTCGCGCAATTCGTCCAAAAGGATTTCGTAGGCAGGGAAATAATGGGCGTTAGTGAATTGCTTGCAGACCTGGTCAACGGCGAGCAACAATGCAGCCTTGCTCAGTTGGTTCTCATGCAATCCATCTTTCAAATGCCGCAAAGGCGATACAGTGAAGATGAACTGCTTTTCGGAATGCTGCTGAACGATTTCAGAAAGATAACGGAAGGATTGCTCCACCGATAAAAACTGCCTTTCAAACTGATTAGCTGGCAATTTGTGGCAGTTGGAAACCACTGAACCATCCTTTTTATTACGGAAAACCCAAGAAGTGCCCAAACTAATAACAATCCACTTGGACTTCGCAAAATGCGCATGGGCTTCGGCAAGGCTCTGATTGACTTGTTCCAATAATGCGGTTTCAGAATTGTTCCAAAAGGCAGTATTATGGCTGAAAGTGCAGTATTGCTCCTCGCCTACTCTAATCACTTCCTCAGTGACAAATGACTTTCCAGTATCCATCCTCTCCACCGACTGCGCAATGCTGGCGGGATTATACAGCACACCGAAAGGATTCACCAAAGCATCGAAGCCTAAACCTCGGCAAATTCCACCCACTTCATCGGCGAAGCAGGAACCTAGGAAGAGCAGACCGTCGCCGTAGACGATGGTCTGCTCTAAATGTTGAATCTTTATTTCAGTTTGAAGAATCATTTCTTCTCCGCCAAAAACCTCTCCACCTCAATGCCAGCCATAGCCCCAGTGCCAGCCGCCACGATAGCCTGACGGTAGATGCGGTCCTGACAATCGCCGCAAGCGAAGATGCCCTCCACATTGGTGGCCGTTGACTTAGGCTTGGTAATGATGTAGCCTTCCTCGTCCATGTCAAGGATGCCCTTGAAAGGCTCCGTGTTGGGCGTGTGGCCGATGGCCTCGAAGAAACCGTCCACATAAATGGTGCGCTCTTCCTTGGTGTCGCTGTGATAGAGGACTGCGCCCTTCAGTTTCTTCATAAAGCCTTGCTGCTCGCCAAAGAGTTCCTTCGTCTGGTGCTTCCACAGCACTTCGATGTTGGGCGTGTTGAGTACACGGTGCTGCATGGCCTTGGAGGCACGCAACACATCGCGGCGGACGATGAGATAGACCTTGTTGCAAAGTTTGGCTAAATAGGTAGCATCTTCGCAAGCTGTGTCGCCGCCGCCCACAACTGCGACATCTTTTCCTTTATAGAAGAAGCCGTCGCAAGTGGCACAAGCCGAAACGCCGCCGCCCTTAAACTCTTCTTCGGATGGGATGCCAAGATAACGCGCAGCAGCACCAGTGGAGACGATGATGGAGTCAGCCAAAAGCTCGCCGTCATATTCCGTCGTCACCTTGAAGGGACGCTGGCTGACATCGATAGCAGTCACCTCGCCTTCACGGATTTCTGCACCGAAGCGCAAGGCCTGCTGACGGATTTCATCCATCATGTCGGGGCCTTTCACGCCGTTGGGATAGCCCGGGAAGTTCTCGATTTCGGTGGTTTGGGTGAGTTGCCCGCCAGGTTGCATACCTTCATAAACGACGGTTTTCACATCAGCGCGGCAGGTGTAGATAGCGGCTGTATAGCCAGCAGGTCCTGAACCAATAATCAGACATTCAATATGTTCCATATTCTAAAGTTTATAGTTTAGAGATTAGAGTTTAAAGTTATTTCGTGCAAAGGTAACTTTTTTTTCGGAAAGAGAACAATTATATGAAAAACATTCGTATCTTTGCAGCCGCAAATGCAATCGGGGTGTGGTGCAGTTGGCTAGCATTCTTGCATGGGGTGCAAGCGGTCGCCCGTTCGAGTCGGGCCACTCCGACAAAAGAGCAGCTGAGTATCGGCTGCTTTTTTTGTGCAGTTCTGGCACCAAGACCACATTAAAAAAGGACACCCTCGCGGATGTCCTTTTCGTTTGGAAACTTCGACAAAATCAATACTCCCAGAGGCTCTGCTCGAAATCGAACATCTCATTCTTGATGCGCTCTGATTCATAGAGGGCATCAATATTGAAAGCGTAGGAGTTGATGTAACGGTCATAAACGTTCTCTTCCTTGATGATGTAACTATCGAAGATACGTTTTTGAAGGACTTCGTCGTAGGTGCGGCGTTGGGCCGAGTTGTTACGGTTGAAGGCAAGAGCCTTGGCCAGCACAGGACGCGACGGCTCGTAAGGTACCCAGCACACCTGCGAGAGGCCACCGTCATCATCGACAACGATGGGGCCTAAGGCGATGATGCGGACAAGGAACTGCGACAATTTCTTGTCGAAATACCAGTCTTCCTTGATGCGCAGACGCGTCACATTGAGCATACGATCCTTAAAGGCAATTTCATTCGGCACTTCCTCGCCGTCTTTCCAGATGACCGGCGGGTCGCCAATCTTCGTGTTTTCTTTTTCAAAATCGTCGCGGGTCAACGGAGTCACCATGTCATCAATATTGTTTTCGACGCGATAAGGAGTGATGTCTCCGCTATTGATGGCGTCGTAAATAACCGTGATGAAGTTTCTCCAATCCTCGGTCGGATTAATGGGATAGTAGAACACTTGATTGATCTTCTGACGGAAGTCTATTTCCCTAATCACCGTCTTTTTCCACATGACATTCGACTCGTCAATAGGAGGAAGCGGCGAAGGGGCCTTTTCGTTCATGATTTGCTGCTGGCCGGAGAGGATGCTGTTCTTCGGGGGCTTGACGTCGGTCGTCTGTGCGTTCAGGCTCAGGCTACCGAAGAGCACCGCAAGGGTCAACATGGAAACAAGTGTCTTTTTCATTTTATAAAAGTTTTAATTGTTTACTTGATTTCAACACCGATAGGCGTTTCAAGGGTCTTGGTCTTACCGTCGTTACCGCGCACCTGGATGGCAGTGAACACAAACATATCACCCACATTGGATTGATTGATTGCATTCTTGATTTCATCGGTGAAGGCACCACTGTTGGCCTTAGCTTCCTTGGTAGTACCGCTCTTGGTCTTGTAACGGAAGGTATAACCGACCACATCATAGTGGACACCGTCGAAGTCGAAGTCCTTCATCTCAGCTTCCACACGGTTGGCGGCAAGCAGAGCACCCTTCGACACTAAACCATTGACCACGTTACGGATAACGGCTTCAGGTTTCGGCAGGTCTTTCACGCGGAACTTCATGCTACCAAGGCTGGAACCAGCGGAGGTGACATTAATGGTCACTTCAGCAGCCTCACCAGGACGGAGGTTGTAGGTACCATTACCCGTTTTGGTCAAAGTACCGCTGCTGGCCGTGGCACTGATTTCGCCACCGACACCGCCACCGACGGCAATCGGGTTGTCGATACCACGATACACCACATTCATCTTAGTGGCCGACACACTCACCGCAGGCGGAGCCACAGTGAAGGCACCTTGGAACGGATATTCTTTCATCTGATTGGTGGTAGGATCCAACATGTCGATGACACCAGTGTAGCTATGTGAACCAACGCCAACGTTCCATTCCAACGGAATGACGCCTTGGGCATTGCTGGTATACTCTTTTTCTGCACCACCGTCGAGTTTGACGCGAGCGGTCAATTGCGAGTTCTTCCATGCGGTCACCATGGCCTGAGCCTTATAGGTCTGACCAGAGAGGAGATAACCGCTCTCGGCAAACACTCTGGCACCAACCTCATCAAAGGTGAAGTCTTGGGCGTGGATGTTGGTCATCAACTGGGAGACAGCATTCAACTCAGCGGTTTGGGCCTCAGAGATAATCTTGTTCAAGAGGGTCACATCGGCAACCAACACAGTGTGGTGGAAGTTACGGTATTCCCAACTATCTTGCACAGGATCGGTAATGCCAGGATAATAGCTGACCTTGGCACCATAATACTCGCCTTTGAGGGGGAGCTTCTTCAACTGGTTCTCAGAATAACCAGTCTGTTGCATGACATAATCTTTCGTACCATAGATACTATCGGTAATCAGTCCAATTTCGTGGATGTGTTCGGGACCCATGGCCTTGACGACTTCGCCACGGAAGTGTCTGATCTTCTCAGAAAGTTCGTATGCCTTACCGCCGTTGCCCGGTCCTTCTGGATTACCCATCATGTATTCGGTTGGACGGTTGTAGTTGTCTCTTGACTTCACCTTGGAGGTGTTGATGTCATAGATTTTACGACCAAAGCGCAAGGTATCGGCACTTTTCAGCAGACCGATTTCAAGGGCTTCAGCCGGGGTTTTCTCTTCAATCTTCTTCACCAGATCCCACTTCAAAGCCTCTGTATAATTAATAAGGTCTTCGGCTTCTGCTCTCAAGGTTTGAGCCTGCTCCCAATACGGACCGACCTTTTCCTGATCCAAACCGTATTGTTCTTCAAAAGCAGCGTATTTCTGGTTAATCTGTTGCGAAAGGGTGATGTTGGTGGTTTGAACACCGTTGTTCACTGTGTCGAAGGCATCCAGGATGTCCTTCGAGACATTCATGGCTAACAAGGCAGTGTAGACCAGGTACATCATACCTATCATTTTCTGTCTTGGGGTTTCTTTTGCGCCTGACATAATCTTACTCCTTTTTTATATTAAACAATCAGGTTCGAGTAGAATTATGCCTTGATGTTCATTGCTGACAACATTCCACCATAGACATTGTTCAAAGCGGTCAAGCGCTGTGACAACTGCGTCAACTGCTGGTTGAGTTGACCGGCGTTCTGTGATGAAGCGTTGAGGTTATCCATGTACTTGTTCATTGTTTCGGTCAACTTCTTGCTGGCGGCTGAAGTCTGCTCGGCACCTTGGAGCTGGAGCTCATAGATGGAGTTGAGTGACGTCATGCTGTTAGCCACCTTCTTGATGGTGTTGGCATCAAGAGCGCTGAAGTCGAGCTTGCCCAAAGAATCGGACAATTTCTGGTTGGTCTGGATGTAGGCGTTCGAGAAATCGGCAATGGATTTCGTAGCGCGGTCCATGGCGTTGGCATAGTTGGTGGTGGCGGCCATGGCGTTGCTGATGTCGGCCATCTGACCAGCGTTCTCGGCCAATCTGTCGAGACCCTTGCCAAGTTTCTTGAATGTATCTTCGCTGACATTCATCTTTTCAAACATCTTGCTCAGCATAGCGTCTTCCACATTGGCAGGAGCCGACTTGGAAGGAGCACCGCTTGTGGTGGCAAACTGAGTGCGCGTCTTTCCATCCCAATCCTCTTCGAGTTCAACGAAAACATTATCCCATGAATAATCCACATGTTGAGGTTCAAAGGCCGACATGAAGAAGATTAATGCTTCGATACCCAGACCGAGAGCCAGCATGAAGTCAGCACCAGGAATGTGGGTCAATTTGAAGTATGCACCGATCATAACCACAGATGCGCCCCAACCATAGAGGTATCCCATGAAGGTTTTAAACTTTCTCGAAACGAGGAACTGTTGGAATTTGCTAAGTTCTTTTTTTGCCATGACAATTGTAATTTAAAAGATTGTAATTTTGTTATTTTTTAATTTGTTTTGTTGATTTCTTTGTTTTTATCTGTACACCCTCGACATTCTCGGGTTGTCGCCCTTGTTGCGGCCTAAGTAAGGCTGGATGCAACGGAAGCCAGTGTAGCAGTTGGCTGAATCCTGATACTGATAGTCACGGGTGGAGACTTGCAGATAATAGGAGACATCCTTCCATGAACCGCCACGGACGACTTTACGCTTCATGACCGGCGGGTCATCGGCTTTGGCGTTATAAGTATAGTTGGGATTCATGTCCCAGCTGAAGTTGTAGGCATTGGGATCATAGGCTGTGTTGGTCCATTCGGCCACATTGCCGGCCATGTCGTAAAGGCCCCAGCCATTGGGAGGATAGCAGCCCACCACGAGGGTACGCAAACCACCGTCGGCAAGGTAGTTGCCTCTTCTGGGTTTGAAGTTGGCCATGAAGCAACCCTTGGCGTTGCTGGCGTTAGGACCGCCCCACGGATAAGGATTCAACATCTTGCCGCCACGTGCAGCCCATTCCCATTCAGTCTCGGTGGGAAGACGGAACTCGGAGACATCAACATCCTTTCTTGAACGGAGATAGGCATTGAGCAATTCGGTACGCCACACACAGAAAGCGCGAGCCTGCTGCCAAGTGACACCCACTACCGGATAGTTGTCGTATGCCGGATGCCAGAAATACCTTTCCGTCATCGGGTCGTTGAACGAATAGCTGTAGTCATGAATCCAGCACAAGGTGTCGGGATACACATTAATAACCTCAGCGCGGGCATACACCGAACGGTCGCTGTAGCCTTGCTTACGGTTCGACCATGCACCTTTGCGGTCGACATTAATGCCTGCATCCGCCTCACCAATAGAGTGATCGTTCTCCACAAGCTTGTCGTCGGCAAAGTCTTTCTTTGCGGCGGCCACCATATCAAACCAATAATAGGAATAATACAATTTTCTTGCGTCGATTTCCTTGCGGCGGAAATATCTTTCATGCTCAGGAAGATACATAGGCTCAAGTGCTTCACGCACATCTTGTTCCTTGCTGTTCCAATCTAATTTTTCCTTCCAGTTCAGCCTCGGTGGGTCGTACACCTCACCTGTCTTGCTCTCAGTGATGGCATACCTGTCCGGGAACTGGTCTGCAAGTATTCTTCTTGCGATGGAGTCTCTGACCCAATACACGAATTGGCGATACTCGTTGTTGGTGATTTCGGTCTCATCCATAAAGAATGACGATACTGAAACCGTCTTAGGTTCAGTGAGATAGGAGCCAGTAATGTCTTCACCACCAACACCCATGGTAAAACTTCCTTGCGGAACGAACACCATTCCGTAGGGGTCAGGCTGGTTAAAAGTCTTATTGGACTTTCTCACCCCAACCAATTCGCCTTGATTTGAATTGCCGCAAGCTGTGAACAACAACGCGACAGAAAACATGAACAGTAGTTTTTTCATCTTCGTAACAATGATATAATTACTATTTTTTACTTTTTTTCTTTCAATTGAACTGACACTTTCTGACGACAGTTTACTCTTAAAAACCGCCAAAATTAGAAAATATTATGTTTGGGTCTCAGATTTTTTTGAACTTTTTTACTTTTTTTGAGTTTGAATCCTAATCCTATCACTCTTGAACCGACTTCATTTCCCTTTAAAACGCTATAAATACCTCACACTTCTGTAATCTCTCGGGTTACGGTCGAGGTCAAGCTTGAAACAATAGCTCAGACCTATTTCGTGGGAACCCGGCACGCCCAAACCCATCGTATTAATATCATATGAATAGACAATCGTGAAATCCTTTATCGTCACGCCCGCCATCAAACCCACGGACTCCTGCGGACGGTAATTGACGCCCAAGGAAAATGCATTCCTAAACACCACCCTTGCACTGGCATTGAGCTGGGTGGAGGCCAAATCGCTCATGACACTCACCGAAGGAACAAAAGTGAAAGAAGGCATATCCTCAAACTGGAAAGGATAGCCTGCCAACAGATAAAATGTTCTGTCCGTGGTGAAACTTGCACTGCTCTCCGCATTGTCATTCAGAGCCTGACTCATGCTTTCCAGCACATTGACGACGGAGACACCTATATAAAATGATTCGGGGACTTGCCAAAACAGACCCACGTTGAAATCGAACAACATCGCACTTTCCTCGCCCAAACCCTGCAAGAGCGGATCCAATTCGCTGTTGGGCTTCAACTTCGTGAAATCGAGCGAACGGTTCAGCAGGGTGCCTGCCACGCCAATGCCCAAAACGGAGCCGCCCAAATCAAGATGGTAGGAATAGCCTATGCCCACATTGACATTGTTCTCGAAGCCCAACTTGTCCTGCATGATGGAAAACTCAAGGCCGCCGTGCAACTTTCTGAAGGGCATATCACCTGTCAGGAGGAAAGTCTGAGGTGCGATTTCGTTGCCGTCGTTGTCGACAAAGCCTGCCCATTGCTGACGATACAGTCCCAACAAATTAATGCCTTCGCTCATTCCGGCAAAACCAGCATTGGCGTAGGCATACGAATTGGTGTAGTTGGTGAAGATGGGCACCTGTTGTGCCTTGACTGCTACCGTCGCCGACAGCAACATCACCAATAACAGGACGATATGGATGATTCTTTTCTTCAAATTCAACATTTTTGCCAGAATTGAAACCGCTAAAATACGAAAATAGTATTTACCCCTACAAATTAATTTTTCCGAAAACCTTACAACTCACTAATATTCAATTATCTAATTATGTTTTACCTAAATAGTCTAATAATATCATTGCCGTTGGCCAAGATGACCAATCCCAACACGATGATTAATCCGACAGTTTCGGCCACCTCCATAAACTTGTCGGAAGGCTTGCGGCGCGTAATGATTTCAAAGAGCAGGAAGAGGATGTGACCACCGTCCAACGCCGGAATGGGCAGAATGTTCATCACGGCAAGGGCAATGGAGAGGAAGGCCGTCATGCGCCAGAAGAGACTCCAAATCCACGTGTCGGGGAAAATCTTGCCGATGGAGATGAAGCCACCCACACTTTCGTAAGCCTTGGTCTTCGGATTGAAAATCAGCTTGACTTGCTTCCAATAATCGTTTAACTCGGTGAAAGTCTTGGAGAAACCTGCCGGAATGGCTTGGACGAAGGTGTATTCCTTGGTCTCAAACTCAAAACAGGTGGAGATGGGAGCAAGATAAGCACCAATCACCCCTTCCTCAGGCAGATGCATGTCCAAGGCAAGGGTGTCGAAATCGCGGACCACCTTAATTGTGATGTCTTGGTTCTTATACTGCTTGATGTTCTTTACAAAGTCTTGGTAATAAGGTGTTTCAACATCATTAATGCCAATGATGATGTCGCCAACCTCCAAACCGCCCTCCTGAGCCGCGCTATTATCGATTACATCGGCAACCATGAAAGGCACACGGAATGAGATGAAGCTGGCATCCTGCGAGCTGAGCAACTTGGTCACGGCATCCTCGGGAAGATTAATGACGGTGTCCTTACCATTGCGTTCCACTTCGATGGTCTTAGCCTTGTCGAGAATAATCTGCATGGGAATCTGTTGGAAGTTCTCAACATATTCCCCATCAACGGCCAAAATTTTGTCGCCGTCGCGAAGGCCAAGCTCATAACCTAAGCTATCAACCGAAATACCGTATTTATTGACCTCGGCAGTAGGCAGATACTGTTCGCCTTCCTTGGTGAGCAGTCCGATATAAATAGTGACAGCCAACACCACATTCATAAACACACCAGCCACCATGATGATGAAGCGTTGCCAAGCAGGCTTGGAACGGAATTCCCATTCTTTTGGTGGTTGCTGCATCTGCGACTTGTCCATCGACTCGTCAATCATACCTGCAATCTTGTTGTAACCACCGAGCGGGAACCAGCCAATGCCATATTCCGTCTCGTCGCTACGACGCCAATCGTCCTCAGGCAAAGTGTTGAGGTCGATGGGATCATAGTTTTTCTGTTTCTTTCCTGCCGCGTCCCTGTATTCAGTGACAGTGTATTTCTCAGGCACATTCTTCGAGAAGAACTTGAAGTGCCATTGGCCATTCACCTTTTTGCAACGAAAAAGTGAGAAACCCCAGTCAAAGAAGAGGTAGAACTTCTCAACGCGGGTCTTGAAGGCCTTGGCGGCAAGGAAATGACCCAACTCGTGGACGAAAATCAGGATGGAGAGGGAAAGGAAAAACTGTAATACCTTTATTAATATGGTCATGATTGATAATGATTAGAGATAAATGAAAAAGTTTGCAAAAATAATGAATTTTAGTTTTCGGAAGGATTAATAATGGTCATATATTCCACAGGATCGAGTGCAATGCCATTGTGCCACAGCTCAAAATGAAGATGCTCAAATGTCTCCGTTTCGCCCGACTTGCCCAAAATGGCGATAGCCTCCCCTGCCTTGACATACTCGCCTTCCTTCTTCAGCAACGTTGCATTGTGCTTGTAGACAGAAAAATAGCTATCCTCATGCTGGATGCCTATGCAATAGCCATTGTCGATGCTCCAATTGGCAAAGACCACGGTACCTTCCAAAGTGGCATTGATAATCTTATCGCCCTCGGAAGCGATGTCCACGCCAAAATGACCCTTGTCAGCATTGAAAGCATTAATCACCTTGCCCGTGAGCGGTACATAGAAATTCTTTACTAAAGAGCTCGGTTTGGTGGTGCTGAGATAATCTTTACCCAAAAGGTCATACTGGTTTTGGGCTTCGTATTCGGCACGCAAGATACTGTCCTGCACCGATTTCCTCAAGGTTATCGTATCGGTAACGCCAGCAGGCAGCGGCTCATAGATGTTCACCGAAGCCAAAGCACTGTCGGAGGCAAAGTCATAGCCTTCCACAATTTTCTTCAGGTTTTGGAAATAAATGTCCTTTTTCTGCATCTCGCGGCTGAGCGAATCGGTACGGAGGCTGAGTTCGTACACCTCACGGTCGAGGCTGGCATCAGAATAGCCTGGAATATATTCGCGCAAGGGCGTGAAAGCAATGATGAAAGTCGTGATAATGATGAGCAATAAAGCCATGCCGATGATGACGAGCACCAGATTAAGAAGATTCAACCTGAAGTTGAGCATGGAGCGACCTGTCTCGTCGTGCGACATAAGGAAGTCGTACTTGCGGTTCAGTTTTTTCAGGGAAACAAAGCGGAGACGCGGCTTCTTGGGCTTTTTATCTTTTATTTCTGACATTTTTGCAATTCTATCTATAAGGTATTAATAACTTGCAAAAATAGAATTTATTGCTGGATATGCGGATTATTTTGAAGAATGACTTTGTTGGGACGATAAATCCGAGATTGCGCCAGAAAAGTGTATGAATTTTTGGCGCAATCTGGCAAAAAATATGAGATTGCGCCAAAAACAAGATTGTTATAATTGATAATCAGATAGTTATATTGTTTTGATTTTATCTGAATTTAATTTACAGCAAAAAAAGGAAAGTGAATTTTGTAAGTAATTAAAAATCAAGCAAAACAAAAAAAATAATCTTGCGGATTGGATGGAAAAAAGGAATTAAAACCACACCTTATACGAGAACGACGGAATGATGGGAAAGAAACTCCGCTGCCAAAGCGTTGTAGGCTCCTCGGGGTATTGGTTCCAATACAATGGATCACCTTTCTTGTCACCGTAGTAGTAATAGTACGGATTCTGTCGGCAATACACGTTGTAGATAGAGAACGTCCATTCGGCTTTGCGGCCTTTCTCGTTCTTGGTCTTGAACTTGGCGGCCAAGTCGAGGCGATGGTAGTCTTTCATCCTGTCGCTGTTGCGCTCACCGTAGATGTTGGTCTGCTCGAAATACACATCGCCTTCAGGAGAAATCACAGGAGTGTTTTGCACTCCGATGACAGGCGTGAAAGGCAATCCGGTTTGGTAAGTCCACAAGGCGCTTAGTGACCAACGCTCCGTAAGCTGATAGTTCACGTTGATATTGATGGAATGCGGACGGTCGTACTCAAACACATACTCCTTGCCGTTGTTGATATGGTCAAATTGGCGCGTGGTGTGCGAGTACGTGTAGCCCACGTAGCCATCCAAGCGGTTGAAGTTGAAGCGGGTCATCATCTCAACGCCATACGACTTGCCCTTGCCGCCAGCTTCCACTTTGCTGCGCCAGTCGGAGTCGCCGAGGAGGGTGCTGTAGCCCTCGCGGTAGGTGGCCAAGTCGCGGAGTAATTTGTAGTAGGCGTCGATTTCCACACTGACATGGTCTTGCCAAAAACCGCGCTGCCAACCGACAGAGGCTTGGTCGGAGGTGGCAGGTTTTATTCGCGCATCGGCGGGAATCCACACCTCGTTGTTCATGATGGAGCCAGGTGTCATCATCAAGTGGGCGTTCTGCGTGACGCGCATGGCGGTCAGGTTGATGGTGCTCTGCCCGATGTTGAAATTGAGATTCAGCCTTGGCTCCCAAGCGAAGTGATGGTAGCCATTGTTTAAGAAGCTATTCACCCTCAATCCGATGGAGCCGTTGAACCAGCTGCCGAATTTCAGCTTGTTGTCCAAATATAGCGAGTTGTCGAACACACTTGAAATGTCGGGCAGATTAGTCTCCGAGAAGCTGCTGGTGAAGTGGTTGGGACGGTAGTTGAGATAGGAGCTTTGCAGGCCATATTCCAAGGTGTACGCATTGCCGACAAAGAGCTTCCAATCAGAGCGGAGCGAAACATCGCTGACGCGCGATGAGGTCTTGACGAAGAAATCAGTCGTGTCAACGGCGTTTCGAAGGTAAGCCTTCATGTTGTTCTTCAAACGGTATTGCGTGAACGACAGGGTGTTGGCCATAAATAGCCTTGAACTCAGCGCACTGTTCCATTGGCCCGACACGAGCAGATTGCCCCAGACATTGCCGATGCTGTTCCGCTCGATGCCGCCGTTTTCCCTTTTGTTTTTCCAGACGCGCATGTAGTCGTCACCCTCGTAGAGGTTGAAGGAGAAACTGTTTTTTGCATCGGGAGCCCAGGTGTATTTGGCATTGATGTCGTGAAAACCATAGATGATGTTGTAGTCTTGTCCGCCTTGTTCTTTACTGATTTGGCTGGCAATGTAAAGCAGTGCTTCAGTGAGGGTCTTGCGGCCTGTGACGATGAAGCTGGAGTTTTTCAGTCCGCCTGGACCTTCCACGGCAAAGGCCAAGTCGGTGAGGCCTGCGCTGAGCGAGCCTTTCAACTTGGTGGGGTCGCCTTTCTTTGTGGTGAGGTCGACGATGGAAGACAGCTTGCCGCCATAGCGGGCAGGAAAACCGCCTTTGTAGATGTCCATCGTGTTGATCATCTCGGAGTTGAACACCGACATGAAGCCGCCCAAGTGGTTGACATAGATGAGCGGCACATTGTCAAGCATATAAAGGTTCTCTCCAGGGTTGCCACCGCGCACGATCATCAAGCTGGAAGCCTCGGTGGCTGCTTCGATGCCAGGCAACTGTTGCGCTGCTTTGATGATGTCAGGGCGACTGCCCAAAGTAGGGATTTGGTCGATGCTTTTTGCCGTAAGGGTCAAGGTGTTGAAGTTAGTTTTTCGCTCGATGCGGGTGGCACTGATTTCCACGGATTGCAAGGTTTCGGTCAAAGGTTTCAAACGGATTTGCAAAGGCTGGTCTGTATGGTCCACTTTGAGGCAGGTCTCTTCATAGCCAATGCACGAGATGCATAGCGTGGCAGGCAGTTCCACAGCGAGGTTGAAATACCCTTTTTGGTCGGTGGCCACGCCTTTGGTGAGGTCTTGCAGAAAGACATTGGCCCCGATGATGCGTTCGCCGTCATTGGCGTCGCTAACGAAACCGGAAATATGTGTTTGTTGGGCTTGGACAAAGAGAGATGCCATGAGGCATATCATCAAAAGCAATCTTTTCATGGCGCGTCAGATTTTGGAGTGGATGAATACGGTGTCGCAAGTCATAGGGGCAATGGCGGCAAACACGCCACGGCCGTTTTCCACATTGCTGTAGAGGTTGATGGGTGTGATGACACCAAGGAAGAGGTTGGTGTAGGCATCGGGCTCTTGATATGCTTCCTGGCTTTTGCGGTAATGGTAGCCCGATTCTGAAATGCCCGACATGGAAACCACCACATAGCCTTTCCGCACAATGGAGTCGTACTCCACTGCTTGACCGTAGGATGAATAACTGTGGCTGTTGAACGAGGCGTTTACCTTAAGGGTATAGTTGGTGTCAGTGATAATCTCGTTGCTGAACAGCAGTTGGTCGGAACCCTCGTTAAGCAGCACAGGGTCGTCGGTGTTGATTGAGGAGTACATGGTGCCTTTGGCGCCTGTGGAGTTATAGACATTGCCATATTGGTAATAATATGAGAAAAAGGCAGCATCGAGGCTCGACTGGTAGTAAAGGTTTTTATTCGGGTTAGTATCAAAGCTAATCATAATGGCTGGACAGGCGGTGCCTTCCTCGTCGACCGTGGCGTTTTCCATGATTTCCACATGAGTCACCACAGGCCTCTCCGGCATCTCGGTTTGGGCAAAGAGCGTGTCGAAGCCGGGGATGACGACCTTGCAGGCGTATTTGTGCAAGGCCTCGGCACGGGTTTCACCGACATAAAGGCCGTCACCTTGGTGTTGTAGTCTCTCAACGAAATGTCCATCTACATAAAGCAGCACTTCGGCATCGGTGCAAGGAGCAGGATGCACCGAGTCAAGACATTGAGCACAAGTGACTTGAGCCCACACGGGCTGGTCTTCCTGAAGCACGGCGTTCAAAGTAGGTTGAGGGTCAAAATCAGGTCGCTCGTAGTCGCTGACCTGCTTGCGGCAGCCAGTGAGGGCTATCACCGCGAAAAGGAAAAGAAGAAAGTGTATTTTCATATTAAAATCGGATAATGAGTCCAAAGCGGTTCATGGCCCTCGCTTTTTCTTTATTGCCTTGATATTTCGTGTTTACATTGTCGTAATCACATTCATAGAACAAGCCGAAATGCTTTGAAAAATTCACTGCCATGCCTATTCCCATGCCATAAAGGAACAGGTATTTACTCGGCCAATAATCTGAAATATAGGAAAACGCTCCCATGTATCCCTCAAGATAAACATCAATGATTCTAAAGTTTGGGAACAGCAAGGGAATCGGATGGAATTCGGCATCGACACCATATTTCCAAAACAAGTCACGGCATTCACCATCAAATAAAATGGTATTATTATCTTCATAATAGGTCATTCCGTATTTGTATGTTCCTCCATTCACAAAAACCCCAGCATTAATCCACTTGGCAAAAAAACGATTCAACTTCAAGCCAATACAAGGATAATTGGCATCAAGTTCTTTATCGTATTGTTTGCCATAATAGGGTTTTATGCACCATGGTGTAAGGTTATTATGGTTGTTTTGGGGAAAGAGCATGCTATTTACTAATAACAAAGCTAATATAATAATTGGTTTTT